>Ga0310827_100284_pt1 | contig 48473 bp, 29 predicted proteins | sample WT_ome_2_FD_201309 | JGI IMG/M metagenome (GOLD analysis project Ga0310827, IMG submission 201309) | Sorghum-adapted microbial communities enriched on wild type (WT) sorghum from Joint BioEnergy Institute, Emeryville, California, United... ... | reverse complement strand
TGGCCGTGGAGGAACTCGGCGTCGGCTACCGCGTCAACGCTCCCTTCCCACCGGGTGAGCTCACTGGGCAGATCAGCATCGAGCCGCTCGAGAACCTCGTCAACGAGCCGGCGACCCGGGTCATCCTGCGCGAGCCGTCGATCGAGGCCGAGCACCTCCTGGACGTGATCGACCGGGTCGGTCTGCACGGGGTGTCCTACTACATCGGCTACACCGCCTGGCTCGACCTCGCGCCAGAGGGCGTGAGCAAGGCGACCGGCCTGGCCAAGGTCGCCGAGCGGTTGGGGATCCGTCGCGAGGACGTGCTCGCCATCGGCGACGGCAGCAATGACCTGGAGATGCTGTCGTGGGCCGGCCGTGGCGTTGCGATGGGCAACGCCGCGGGCGAGGTGAAGGAGGTCGCCGACGACGTGACGGCGAGCGTGGACGACGACGGCGTGGCGCTCGAGCTCAGCCGGTGGTTCGACGACGTCGACCGGCCCTGACGAGCGGCTCCGTACAGTTTCGCGCCCACGGCGCCAGGGACGGCGAGCTATCCTGCCGGCATGACGTTCCGGCACGAGGAGATGATGCGGCCCCGCTAGGGGCCGTCCACGTGCCGTGTCCACTGGTCAGGCCCCTTCGCGGAAGGGGCCTTCCTCGTGTCGAGTCTCCGAGCGCTCCTCGCCGCGAAGGGCGAGCGAGAGGAGCGCCGATGCCCGCCGCGCCGAAGCGGTTCTACGTCACCACGTCCATCCCGTACGTCAACGCCGACCCGCACCTCGGTTTCGCGCTCGAGGTGGTGCAGGCGGACGTGCTCGCCCGCCATCGGCGGCTTCGCGGCGACCAGGTCCGTCTGCTGTCCGGCACCGATGACCACGCGATCAAGAATGTCCAGGCCGCCGACCGCGCGGGTCTTCCCGTGGCCGAGTTCGTCGCCCAGCGCGCCGGGGCGTTCCGCCGCCTGGGCGAGCAGCTCAACGCCTCCTACGACGACTTCCTGCGCACCAGCGTGGATCCGCGGCATCGCGCGGGTGCGGAACGGCTGTGGCGGGCCTGCGCCGCCGCGGGAGACATCGACCGCCGCCACTACGAAGGGCTGTACTGCGTCGGCTGCGAGCAGTTCTACACCCACGACGAGCTGGTCGACGGGGTGTGCCCCGCCCACGGCACGGCGCCGACCTTGGTGAGCGAGGAGAACTGGTTCTTCCGGCTGTCCCGCTACCAGAAACCACTGCGTGAGCTGTTGGCCAGCGGCCGGCTGCGCATCGAGCCGGAGGTACGCGCCAACGAGGTCCGGGCCTTCGTCGAGCGCGGCCTGGCCGACTTCTCCATCTCCCGCTCGGTCGAGCGCGCCCGTGGGTGGGGCATCCCGGTCCCCAACGATCCGACACAGGTCATGTACGTCTGGTGGGACGCGCTCGGCTACTACGTCACCTCCCTCGACTACGGCAAGGGCCCTGACGCCGAGGCGTTCCGGACCTGGTGGGCGGGTGACGGCCGTCGGGTGCACGTGATCGGCAAGGACATCCTGCGGTTCCACGCCGTGTACTGGCCCGCCATGCTGCTCTCAGCGGGTCTGCCCCTGCCCACGGACATCTACGTCCACGACTTCCTCACCGCGAACGGCCAGAAGCTGAGCAAGACGCTCGGCAACGTGGTCGATCCGGTGCACCTCGCCGACCAGTATGGCGTCGACGCCGTGCGCTGGTGGCTCATCGCCGAGGTGTCCAAGGTCGGCGACACCGACTTCACCCTGCGCCGCCTCGTCGACGCGGCCAACCGCGACCTCGCAGGGGGTCTCGGGAACGTGGCGCAGCGTGTGCTCGCCATGGTGCACCGCTTCCGCGGAGGCGTCGTGCCGCCCGCCGTGTCCCTCGCCGTCGGCGTCGCGCCGAGTCGCGTCGCAGTGACGCCCGGCCCAGGCGTGCTCAGCGACAGGATCGGCGCCGCCTTGGCCCGTCTCGACGCAGCGGCCTCCGGGCTCCCGCACCGGATCGACGCGGCGTTGGAGGACTTCGACCTGCGGCGCGCGGCACGCGCCATCACGGCCTTCGTCGCGGAGATCAACCGCTGCATCGAGCGGACGGCGCCGTGGGCGTTGGCGAAGGCGGAACGCGGTGGCGACGCCGACGCTGGGCTTCGTCTCGACCAGACACTGGCCACCCTGGTGGCGGCGTTGCGCGTCCTCGCGCGAGAGATCGAGCCGTTCGTCCCCGGGCTCGCGGCCAAGCTCGCGCATCAGTCCGGGTCCCACCAGCCGGACGGCGCGCTTCCCAGGCTCGAACCGCTCTTTCGCCGGGTGGAGATCGCGGAGTGTGGTGGGGACGGTACAGGGGCGTCAGAGATCTTCAGTAAAGTGCGGGCTCGTGCCTAGAACCCGACTCGTACTCGCGATGCTCGCCGCAGGTGCGGTGATGTTCACCGGCTGCAGTTCGAACGACGGCGAGCCACCGGCGGATAACTCCGCGCCTCGTCAGCAGAACGAGGCCCGGGTCGCCAACGAGAATGACAGCAGGGAGCGCGAGCTCACGCCTGACCAGCTCAAGGCGGCGATCGGCCGGGTCATCCTCAGCGAGGGAGACATCGGCCACGACACCGAGGTGCAGAATCAGGACGACTCCCTCGATGTGCCGACCAACGACGTCTGCGGCAAGCAGGGGCGGAGTGACGGCGACCGCCTGGCCCGCAACCAGGACTTCTTCTGGAAGGGCGCGCGGAACCCGGACCTGGTCGTCAGCAACGAGGCCGTCGCCTACAAGCCCGGCAAGGGTGAGGCGGCCCTCGAGGAGATCAAGAAGGCTGTCGAGGACTGCGACGGCTGGAAGCACGACGAGGGGCAGATCAAGGACATCGAGGTCGTCGACGCGCCGAAGGGTGCGCTCGAGGGATCGTTCGCCTGGCGGGGAACCGACGACCGGAAGGAAGCCGACTACTCCTACATCGCGGTCTACCAGCGCAACGGTGACCTCCTCAGCGCGATCTACGTCTGGTCCACCGACAAGGACCAGCTCGACGAGGTCGCGGAGGACTTGACCGTCAAGGCCGCGCAGCGGCTGGAGCGGGCGCTGAACTGAGCGATTTCCTCGCACCGCTCGACCCGCTCCATCTCCGGTGACGAGGTCGTCGGGGGCTCCTCCTCAGGCGACGTCTCCTCCCGTGACCTGGCGGCTCGGCACACGCGAAGGCCCTCGACCTCCGGTGACGGTGCGCGAGGGCCTTCACCATGTCGCGAAGGCCTTCACCATGTGTGGTGACTCCTGACCGTCGTGACTCGTGGTCGTCCGCGCTTCCCGCCTTGTCCCACCCGAGAGCGATGTCCGATGCGCCCCGGGTAGGCCACGCTCGAGCACCCTTGACCAGGTCCGGACGGACCTCGCGCGATCGGGCCAGCCCATCCCGGCGGCTGATCTGACAGGATGAGGTGCGTGAGTCCCGGTCCCGATGCGGAGTCCCACGCTGAACGTGCCAGCGCGGCGGAGCGGGCCGGCACCGCTGCGCCGGCCGGTGGGCCGACCAGGACACCGCGCCTGGCCAGGACGACAGGGGCGGCTGGCACCGCACGCCAGGCGCGTAGCTCCTACGACGGTGTGGCTCGGACCTCACCTCGCGTTCCCCGCTTGGTCGTCAGCGACCTCGACGGCACACTCCTGCGTTCCGACGGCACGGTGTCCGAGCGCACGCGCCGGGCACTGGCCCACGTGGAGCGATGCGGTTCGACCGTCATCTTCGCCACGGGACGGCCACCCCGCTGGATGCGGTCGATCGCTGACCAGACCGACCACCGCGGCGTCGCCGTGTGCTCGAACGGGGCCGTGGTCTATGACCTCCACAGGGAGCGCGAGCTACGACGTCGCCCGATCGCACCCGAGGTCGGCCTGAGGCTGGTGGAGGCGCTTCGGACGGCGGTGCCGGGCGTGGCGTTCGGCGTGGAGTTCGGGGATCGCTTCGGGCACGAGCCGACGTACCGGGTGGCGGAGGAACGCCGGCACGAGGTGTTCGTCGGAGAGCTGACCGAGCTGCTGAACACACCGCCGGTGAAGCTCCTGGCCAGGCACGAGGAGTACCACCCCGACATGCTCTTGGCCAAGGCCCGCGCGGTGGTGGGGGACCTCGCCGAGGTCACCCACGCGAGCAAGGTCGGGTTGCTGGAGATCTCCGCGCGCGGGGTGTCGAAGGCGACGACCCTCGCCGCGTGGTGTCGGGAGAACGGCATCGCAGCGAGCGAGGTCGTGGCGTTCGGTGACATGCCGAACGACTTGGCGATGCTGGGATGGGCGGGCACGTCATACGCCGTGGCCGGCGCTCACCCCGACGTCCTCGCGGCGGTCAGCCGGCGATGCCCCAGCAACGACGAGGACGGCGTCGCGCAGGTGTTGGAGAGCCTGTTCGGCCTGCCGGACTGAGCGGTCTCGCGGCGCCTCCGCAGCCGGCACGCGCCGGCCCTCGCCCTCGCCACCGACGCGTGCCGGCGGTGAACGTCGGTCCCGTCACGTCACAGGTACATGCCACTGCCGCCCCGGTCGGGCTCGTGCCGCTGCGACTGCTGCATCTGCGACATCGGCGTCCCCGGTGGCAGTGAGCGCCGGATCTGCTCCAGCTGGGCACGAGCCGCCATCTGCTGAGCGAACAGGGCCGTCTGGATGCCGTGGAAGAGCCCTTCCAGCCAACCGACGAGCTGGGCCTGGGCGACGCGAAGCTCCGCTTCGCTTGGGACCTCGCCTTCCTCGAACGGCAGCGACAGGCGCTCGAGCTCCTCAACCAGCTCGGGAGCGAGCCCCTTCTCCAGCTCCGCGATGGACGACTTGTGAATCTCGCGGAGCCGCTGCCGGCTCGCCTCGTCGAGCGGTGCGGACTTCACCTCCTCGAGCAGCTGCTTGATCATGCTGCCGATCCGCATGACCTTCGCGGGCTGCTCGACGAGGTCGGTGACCGACCGCTCGTCGTCTTCCTCCTCCTCACGGCCCTCAGCGGGTCGGGGAGGGCCCTCGACGGCCATCCCGTCGGGCCCGACGATCACGATGCGGGGGGAGTCGGACTCCTGCCCCCTCTTGGCGGATTCGCCGCGGGTCCGTTCGGCGTCAGGGGTCTGCTGAGGCTCGGTCATAGCCCCATCCTTACCCCAAGGGGCAATTCAAGCGAGAGTGCCCCCCGGGAGACTCACCACTGCTCGACTCCTGGCGTCGACCCGCGTCGTCGCCGCTGGACTTCGCGGCCCGTGCGTTCTGACGGAGACGTTCGGAACGTCGTCGCTCCACCTCGGCCCAGATCCGGATCCGGGCGAGCCGTCGTTGCCTGTGCGCGTGGTCGATGTTCATGTCATCACCCGCCTTCCGCGTCGCTGGACGTCCCGTCGGTCTCGCTCCGAGCGCCGGGCCGTGGCGCGCTGCCGGAGCGTCAGCCGGACCCGTTCGTCAGGTGCTGGCTCGGCGATCGCGGTTGATCACCAATACGCCATCTGATCACCGTTGTCCGAGTTGCGTGGATTACTCGTACGACGATCAGCCGGCCGGATTGGTTTCCTCGTGTCCAGAACTTTCTGCGGACCCGATCGCCGACACATGGTGGCTGCATGCCCACAGCGCGTGGCGGGACGCACGCGCGGTCTCAGCAGGTTCGCGTCGAGGCGAGACCCGCGGTGAGACGGGAACCGGGAGAGGAGGGAAGGTCCGGCGGCGCCTTCGTCGCCGGCCGTCCGCCCGAGGCCGCAGGCCGAGAGAGCTCAGGGGCGCGTCGACAGCAGGACCTTGCCCACGTGCTCACTCGCCTCCATGACCCGATGAGCTTCGGCCACCTGGTCGAGCGGGAGCACTCGGTCGATGATCGGTCGCACGTGTCCGTCGGCGACGAGAGGCCAGACGTTCTCGGCGACGCTGGAGACGATCGCCGCCTTCTGCGCGGGTGGTCGCCCGCGCAAGGTGGTGGCGAGGACGGCCGCGCGCTTGCGGAGCAGCGTGCCCAGGTCGAGCTCGCCGCGCCGACCGCCGAGCATCCCGATGACGACGAGGCGTCCCTCAGTCGCGAGCGCACGGACGTTCCGAGGAAGGTACTCAGCGCCGACGATGTCGAGAATCACGTCGGCTCCCCGCCCGTCGGTCGCGCCCCGCACGGCCTCGACGAAGTCGTCCTCGCGGTAGTTGATGACGAGTTCCGCGCCGAGGTCGCGGCAGCGGTCGGCCTTCGCGGCGGTGCCGACGGTGGCGATGACCTTCGCCCCGAGGGCGACGGCCAGTTGGATCGCGGTCGTGCCGATGCCGCTCGCTCCTCCGTGGACGAGCAGGGTCTCCCCCGGACGCAGACCGGCCACCATGAAGAGGTTCGACCACACGGTACAGACCGCCTCCGGGAGTCCGGCGGCGTCGACCAGGCTCACCCCCTCAGGCCGGCGGAGGACCTGACCGGCCGGAGCGGCGACGAGCTCGGCGTAGCCGCCACCGTCGAGCAGCGCGCACACCTCGTCACCGACCGCGAAGTCCGCGACCTCCGGGCCCACCGCGGCAACCCTGCCCGAGCACTCCAGACCGAGGATCGGGGACGCGTGGGGCGGGGGTGGGTAGCCGCCCTCGCGCTGCAGGATGTCGGCCCGGTTGACACCGGCGGCCTCGACCTCGATGAGCACCTCCCCGCGGCCGGGCTCTGGGTCGGGTACCTCCTCGACCGCGAGGACCTCACGACCACCGGAGCCGTGTGTCACCACCGCACGCATGTCACTCCTCGTCCTCGGATGGTTCGGTGTAGTCCTCCGGCCGCTCACCCGGTCGCGGCGCCCACGGCTGCTCCTCGGACGGACGGACGACGACCACCCGGTCGCCGCGCAGCACCTGCGACACGGTGGGGTCGTAGTAGCCGTAGACCTCGTCGTCCCGCACCACGGCCACGACGACGTCCTCCAAGTCGCGCGGTGACCGCCCCTCCTCGCGTGGCAGCACCGGGCGCTCGGCCACCTCCATGCCCTTGCCGTACGTGAGGAGGTCGCCCAGGACGGTTCCGAGCGCGGGGCTGACCGTCGACAGGCCCATGATGCGGCCGACCGCCTCCGAGGAGGTCACCGTGATGTCGGCACCACTCTGCCTGAGCAGAGGGATGTTGTCGGTCTCCCGGGCCGACACGACCACCAAGGCGTCCGGGTTGATCCGGCGGGCGGTGAGGGTGACCAGGACCGCGGTGTCGTCGCGGTGCGTGGTCACGATGATCCGGGCGGCCGACTCCGCCTTGACCCGCCGTAGCACCTCGGTGCGGGTGGCGTCGCCGACGATCGCGCCCAGCCCGAGCGCGTTCGCCTCAGCCACGGCGGCCTGCTTGGCGTCGATCACCACGATCTGGTCCTTGGGCACGCCGCTGCTGACCAGGGTGTCGGCTGCGCCGCGACCCTTGGTTCCGAAGCCGATGATCACGGTGTGGTCGCGCAACCGATTCCTCCATCGCGTGATTCGCCAGTGTTCGCGGCTCCGGGTCGCCAGGACCTCCAGTGTCGTTCCCACCAGCACGATGAGGAACGTCAGCCGCAACGGCGTGATGAGGACGACGTTGACCAGTCGGGCGGTCGGCGTGACCGGCGTGATGTCGCCGTACCCGGTGGTGGTGAGCGTCACGGTCGCGTAGTAGGCCGCGTCAAGGAGACTGATGGGCCCACCGGCGGCGTCGCGGTACCCGTCCCGCCCGAGGTAGACGATCAGGACGACGAGCATGACCAGGGCGAGCGCCACGAGCACTCGGATCCCGATCTGCCGAGGCGGTGACGCGTAGCGGAGCGGCAGCTGGATGTCGGTGGTCGGCTGCACCCGCTCGCTTGACGGAGGCCTGATCATGGCGGGACGACACTAGCTTGCGCCTCGGTCACCGGAGATGCCTGTGTCGGCAGTGCGCCGAGGCGCGCCCTCGCGCCAGGAGCGGGCGAGGGACTGGACGACGGCGACGCACTCGGAGACGGAACTCACGCCGCCTCCGCGCAGCCCGGCCGCGTAGCCGACGAGGAAGGTCGTGAGAGGCGCCGCTGGCCGCTCGACGGCGTGCGCCGCGTCCCGGGCGAGCGCCAGGACGTCGTCGATCACCTTCTCGTCGACGTTCAGGCCCTCACCGTCCGGCGTGGTGGCGGACGTCGAGTCGAGTCCGAGAGCGGACGACACCTCGCGAGACCAGTCGAGAAGCACGCTGCACCTTCCTGCTCGGAGCGGCCTACGCGCGTGGGCCCGCGCTGGCCTTGCTTGTTGCCCTTCCCTGCCTGACCCACCTCGATCCCTCGCAGTTGTCGGTCATCCACAGACGGCCCGTCGATGTCGTGGCCACCTGGACGTCACGGCCACCTGGCGAGGGTGGTCCCAGGTCAAGCACGTGCCCACACGGATGTGCATCGGGGAGCGCGCTCTGGCTAGGGCTACGAGAGACGTTGCTCCGCCACGCGGTCGGCGTGGAAGAGGTCGTCCGGAGTGTCGCAGTCGAGGGCGGCCCGTGGGTTCGGCACGGTGGCCAGCCGGAGCGCACGGAGCAGGAGCCGCATCGGACGGTCACGGGGATCGCCGATCGTCGTGAGGACATCCTGCAAAGCCTGCCGACGGTAGGCCGCTGCGAGCGGCTGTTGCTCGCCGGTGTCGTCGGTGAGAACGGCACCGTCGACGTCGTCGGCGGAGGCGGCCTCGACCAAGGCGGCGACCACGGTCTCGTCGAGCATGGGCATGTCGGCGGCGAGGACGGTGGTGATCGGAGCCTCGCAGAGCGACAACCCGGCGGCGAGTGCCGCGAGCGGGCCGGAACCAGGCGGATCCTCCCGGGTCCATCGGACCGCCACCGGGAGGGGGCGGCGTGGACCCACGACGACGGTCGTCCGTGCGCCGGCGCCCGCCGCGAGCACCCGCTCCAGCATGGGCCGGCCTGCCACGGGGAGCAGCACCTTGTCGGCTCCGCCGAAGCGTCGGGCGGCGCCTCCCGCGAGGACCACGACGTCGTAGGCCTGGAGGTGGGTCGCGGTGGCTGGCCGCCACCCGCCGGCCGAGGTGAAGCCCAGCGCGTTCCCGTGCCCTGGCGTCGTGGGCTCACCTGCCGCCGAGGCGACTGGTGCCGGAGAGCCAGGCGCCTGAGAGCTGGGTGCCTGAGGGACCTGAGGGATAGGTGACCGCGTCGGTGCTTCCGCGGGGTTCCACATGACTGCGTGCCGCCCTCTCGTGCTCGCCGGCTGGCCGGCGTTCGCCGCGTGTCCGGTGTCGACTGGTTGTCGGGTGCCGATCGGTCGGTCGGAGTGACCGGGTGTTCTGTCGTGACTGAAGGCCTGACGCTGACCGGGTGCCCGGTGTCGACCATCCGCGCCGAGTGGCTGAAGGGTGTGGACCAGCTGAGTGGGGTCTTCCGGCCGGCCCGTGGCCGCCGGCCACAGGCTGTTCCGCGCGCCCGGGTGGTTGCGCCGCACGAGGTCGAGTCTCGCACTTGTCGCGGCTCGGGGATAGGCGTGGTGCGAACCGGTCTGTGGGCGACGCCGCCACCTGTCGGTTTGTGGACACAGGTGCGGTGAGTGCCAGGCTCGGGCGGGCAGACTGTCTCTCGTGCGTGTCGCTTTGCTGCAGTTCGCGGCCAGCCAGGACAAGGCGGAGAACCTCGCGACGATCCGCGAGTTGGCCAGACGCGCCGCGCCCAGCGAGCCCGACCTCGTGGTGTGTCCCGAGGCGAGCATGTACGACTTCGGGGCCGCGGACGCCCCCCTCGCGCCGGCCGCGGAGCCCGTCGACGGGCCGTTCGTCTCCGCGCTCGCCGACCTCGCCGGCGAGCTCGGCGCCGTCGTGGTCGCCGGGATGTTCGAGACGGCAGGTGACGCTGACCGGGCGTACAACACCGTCGTCGCCGTGACCCCCGACGGAACCCTGGCCGGCGCGTACCGCAAGATCCACCTCTACGACGCGTTCGGCTTCCGTGAGTCCGACCGGCTCATCGCCGGGGACGACTGCTGCGTGATCGAGGTCGGCGGCCTGCGGTGGGGTCTGGTGACCTGCTACGACCTTCGGTTTCCCGAGCTGGGGCGCGCACTCGTCGACGCTGGTGCGCAGGCGTTGGTGGTGCCTGCGGCGTGGGTGCACGGACCGCTCAAGGAGGACCACTGGACGACCCTGGTCCGAGCCCGCGCCATCGAGAACACCTGCTACGTCGCGGCGGCTGCCCAGTGCGGTCCGTCGTACTCAGGGCGCAGCATGCTCGTCGACCCCATGGGCGTGGTCGTGACCTCCCTCGGCGAGCAGGTCGGCGTCTGTGTGGGCGACGTCGAGCCGGAACGGATCGCCGAGGTGCGGCGGCGCAACCCGACACTCGCCCACCGACGCTTCCGCGTCGCGCCTCGCGACGTCTCGTAAGCTCCGTCATCGAGCGGCCGCACACCGTCACGAGCGGCGCCCCGGACATCTGCAAGGATTGTTCGCCTCTAGGGTTGCGCCTGGAGCGAAACCGCCACAGAGGGGTGTGGGTGCAAGAGATGGCACTGGTCAGCCGGGATCGCAGGCTGCGCGTGCTCGGCGTGCCCGTCGACGCCGTCGGAATGAGCGACACCCTCGCCTGGGTCGAGCACCGCATCAGCACCCGTGAGCCCGGCACTCACCTGTGCGTCAACGCCGCGAACGTCGTCCGCGCCCACGACGACCCCGAGTACCTCGCGCTGCTCGAGCGCGGCGACCTCATCGGTTGCGACGGCCAGCCCTTCGTGTGGGCGGCCCGCATGCTCGGCCACCCGCTGCCGGAGCGGGTCGCCGGCATCGACCTGATGGAGGAGATCCTCAAGCGAGCCCGGCACACCGGCTGGAAGATCTTCCTGTTGGGGGCGAAGCCACACGTCGTCGAACGCCTGTCCGCTCGCCTACGTGCCGAGGGTGTGAACATCGCCGGCTACCGGGACGGCTACTTCGACCGCAGTGAGGAGCCGCGCATCCTCGAGCAGATCCGGGAGAGCGGGGCCGACGTGCTCTTCGTCGGCATGCCCACGCCGGACAAGGAGCGCTTCATCATCGACGGCGGCTGCCTCACGGGCGTCCCCGTCTGCATCGGTGTCGGCGGCAGCTTCGACGTCCTGGCTGGTGAGCTGCGTCGCGCGCCCCGTGCCCTGCAGCGAATGGGCCTGGAGTGGCTGTTCCGGCTCGTCCAGGAGCCGCGTCGGCTGTTCCGGCGGTACGCGGTGACCAACACGAAGTTCGTGGTCCTGGTCCTCCGGGCGGTGCTGCAGCGTCCCCGCGCCAACCGCACGTGACGGCCCGACCGCTCGGAGAGCGGTACCAGCTGATCGAGGCGGGCGAGGGAGACGCGTTCCTCGCCGCCGACCGCGCTTACCATCGGCCGTGATGCCCTCATTACGACCCGGGCCCCGACCGCGTGTGTGGCGAGCACGGCGGGGCTGGCTCCTTCTCACCGCCGTCGTCCTCCTCGCCTTCAACCTGCGGTCCGCTGCGGTGAGTGTGGGCGCGGTCCTCGAGGACGTGAGCACCGACCTGGGCTTGTCGCCCACGGCCGCTGGCGTGCTCACCACCTTGCCGGTGGTGTGCTTCTCCGTCTTCGGAGCGGTGGCGGCGCGGTGCGCCCGCCGGTACGGTGCCTGGCAGGTGCTCGCGTGGGCGCTCGTCGCCGTGGTCGTCGGTCAGGTCGTCCGGGTGCTCGGGTCGTCCCCCACGCTCTTCCTGCTCGCCAGCGGGGTCGCGCTGGCCGGCATGGCGATCGGCAACGTCGTCGTCCCGGCGTTCGTCAAGCAGCGCTTCCCTCGACGCATCGGGCTGGCGAGCGCGGCGTACACCACCTCGCTCTCGGCGGGCACGGCCGTCGCGTCCGGACTCACCGTGCCGATCGGTGACAGCCTCGGTGGCTGGCGGTACGGCCTGGTCGTGTGGGCGGGGACGGCCGCCGTCGCCTTGGCCGCCTGGGTCGCGTTCGCGCGAGACCCCGCAGGTCGGCGGCCCGCCGGGGCGCGCCCCGGATGCAGGGAGCAGCCTGCGTTCACCGGTCGTTCTTGGTCCATCGGTCGTGGGTCCATCGGTCGGCCTGCGTCGATCGGACGGCGAGGGCCTCTCGGGTCGCGTGGCTGGCGGACCGTGTTCCGGCGACCCTTGCCGAGCCCTTCTCCGAGCCGGTCCGCGTCGGCCTCCCGGGACTCGGTGCCGCGACTGCGGCGCTCCACCCTGGCGTGGTCGCTCGCGTTCTACTTCGGCCTCCAGTCGCTCCAGGCGTATGCCGCGTTCGGCTGGCTGCCACAGATCTACCGGGACGCCGGGCTCGACCCCACCAGCGCGGGGCTGCTCGTGGCGGTCCTTCCGCTCATGGGGATCCCGCTGTCGTTGGTCCTCCCCATCGTCGCGGCCCGTCGCTCCGACCAGCGCCTCTTGGTGTGGCTGTGCGGCCTCGCCTACGTCGTGGGGTACGTCGGCCTCATCGTGGCGCCTCGGGGCGGCGCGCTCACGTGGGCGGTCCTGCTCGGGCTCGGCGGCGGCGCCTTCCCGCTCGCGCTCACCCTCATCGGTCTGCGCTCGCGGGAAGCGGCCGTCACCACGGAGCTGTCCGGATTCAGCCAGAGCGTGGGCTACCTCGTGGCCATCGTCGGACCGCTGGGGTTGGGGGCTCTGTTCGACCTCACCGGCGGGTGGACGATCCCGCTCTGGTCGCTGTTGCTGCTCGTGATCCCGCAGGTCGTGGCGGGTCTCGTGGCCGCCCGACCGGCATACGTGGACGACGAGATCGCGCCGCTCGCCCGGTCCGAGGCGGCCCGCTCGTCCACCACGGTGTGAGTGTCGACGTCTTCCTCGATCGGCGGTACGGCGGGAGAATCCCGGTCATCCGCGTGCCGGCCCACCGACGGTGGGGGCGTCCGTGCGCCGTGTCCGCCAGCCGTGCGCGCGAGCGACCGACCGGGAACGAGGGTGATCGTGGCGACCTACGTCGGAGTCTCCGTCGCGGACATCACGCCCGAGAAGCCGGTGCCTCTCGCCGGGTTCGCGGTCCGGCTGGTGCCGTGGGAGAAAATCCGAGACCCGCTGTCCCTCCAGGCGTTCGCGTTCGGCACGCCAGGGGTGGACGGGCGAGTCACCTGCTCCGCCGTCCTGGTGTGCGCCGACCTGCTCTGGTGGGGTCCGGACCTCGTCGCCTCGCTCACCCAGCGCATCGCGGAGCGCTACGCGATCCCGCCGGAGGCGATCGTCCTCCACGCCACCCACACCCACGGCGCTCCCCAGCCCGGCCTCACCTGCTCGCCACTGCTGGGGAAGGGTGACCCGGACTACCTGGACGCCTTGCAGGCCACCGTCGTGGACGCGGTCGGGCGGGCGATCGACCGGATGGTGCCGGTGCGGCTGAGCCGTGGCGTCGGCACGTGCCGAATCGGCGTGAACCGCCGACGCGCCCGACCCGACGGGTGGGTGCTGGCACCCAACCCGGGCGGTCCCGTCGACCCCGAGGTGCACGTCCTGCGGCTCAGCCGTGTGACAGGCGAGAGCGCCCACGCCGAGGAGGCGGGCTCAACGGAGCCGCACGGCTCGGCTGCGTCCCTCACGGCTGAGTCCCAGGGGACGATGGCGGACGAGACGCTCGCCGTCCTCGTCCACTACACCTGTCATCCGACGACCAGTGACGCGCCTCAGGTCTCCGCCGACTACCCGGGCGCGATGCGGGCCGCCCTCCGGGAGAGCCTCGGCGAGGACGTCGTGATCAGCTTCCTCCAGGGGTGCTGCGGTGACATCAACCCCGCGGTCGTGCGCGACGGCCAGTTCCACCGGGGCGGTGACGCCGAGCTCGCCCAGCTCGGTAGCGCGTTGGCGGCCAGCGTGCGGGACGTCCTGTCCGGGCCGATGACCGACCTGCCGGACGGCGAGGTGCGTGTCCAGACCCGGACGGTCGACCTTCCCCTCGCGACGCCGTCCCGGGACCAGCTCCTCGCCCTGCGCGACGACGAGGGCATCTGGGGCGACTGGGCGCGCCACCTCCTCGCGGACCCGGCGCGGCTCGTCGACCACGTCCCGCTGCGGTTGACCCTGCTGTCCCTCAGCCCGGAGCTGGCGCTGTTGGGCTTCGACGCCGAGGTGACCGTCGCGTACGGCCACGACGTCAAGCAGCGCTCGGGATCGCGGGTGCTGCCGCTGCCCTACACCAACGGCATGGTCGGGTACGTCGTGACCGACGAGCAGCTGCGCCAAGGCGGCTACGAGCCGAACGAGTCGTATCCGTACATCTACCGGCCCGGTCGGTGGGCGCTCGGTGTGGAGGAGCGGGTCACGGCGGCCGTGGACGCGGTGCTCGCCGACCTGTGACCAGGGGCACCCCGAGGGGATGGGCGAGGCCACGGGAAGCCGCTATTGTCCGGCTCCAGAGTCAGGGCATGACGCGGCGAGCAGCCGACCAGCGGGAGGCACCATGAGCGACACCAAAGCCGGGGTGATCGGCACGGGCGAGATGGGGCGTACGCACACGCGCGCGTGGCGGGCGCTGGGCGTCGACGTCCTGGTCTACTCCCGGTCCGCCGAGCGCGGCCAGGCCTTCGCCGCCGAGCACGGGGCCACCGCGGTCGCCGATCTGGACACGCTGCTGGCCGAGGCGTCGGTCGTCGACATCTGCACGCCGACCGACACCCACGCGGAGCTGACGCTCCGGGCGGCGGCCGCCGGTCGACACGTCATCTGCGAGAAGCCGCTGGCCCGCACGCCCGCCGAGGGGCGGCAGATGATCGAGGCGTGCCGCTCGGCGGGTGTGGGTCTGTTCGCCGCCCAGGTGCTGCGGTACTTCCCTGCGTACGTCGCCGCGCGGGACGCGATCAGCTCGGGACGCGTCGGGAAGCTGGAGAAGCTCACGTTCTCCCGGATCAACGCCAGCCCGGGCAGCGACACGTGGTTCGCCGACGTGGAGCGCTCCGGGGGTGTTCTCGTCGACCTCGGCATCCACGACCTCGACTTCGCCCGGTGGATCGCGGGCGACGTGACGAGCGTGGCGGGTACGTACGAGGAAGGACCCCACGACGGGCTGCCCGCCCGCCACACGGCGACCCTCACCCACGCCGGCGGAGTCCAGTCGACGGTCACGGCCGTGTGGGATGTCGCGGGCACCCCGCTGCGGTCGACGTTCGAAATCGTCGGGTCCGAGGGTGTGCTGCGGTTCGACTCCTCGCCCACGCCGGTGCTCACCGACGGCTCCGGCGCGGTGCTGTTCGAGGACGACCTGTCGGTCGACCCGTACGCCAAGCAGCTGCGCGAGTTCCTCGCGGCCATCGAGGGCACGGTCGAGCCTCGGGTCACCGCCGAGGACGGGTTGACCGCGCTGCTCATCGCGCTGGCCGGCGTGGAGTCGGCACGCCGTGGCGAGCCCGTCGATCCGGCGACGCTGACCTGACCGCGTTCGGCGACTCGCCTGACGATGTCTGACGATGTCGCACGCCGAGACGCTTGGTCGTGGAGCTCCTGACGCTCGCCCGGCTCTTCCGGCCGACGGTGTGATCACGCGTCGTCAAGGGTCGCTTTCGCATTGAGATCACGTCCCGTCCAAGATCGGACAGCTGATCATTGGTGTGATCACGAACGACCGGACCTCCCCTAGCTTGACGGCCAACCAAGCGAACCGTCATGAAGGGAGTGTCCGTGCCTCAACGTACGAAGAGGTGGGGACGTGTCCTCGCGTTGACTGGGATGTTGGTCTCCATGGCCGCCGCCACGCTGACGCCGACCGCCGCGAACGCCAGCGACAAGCCTGGCGACGTCGCGCGGGAGGTGTCGCTGCGGGTGGCGACGTTCAACATCCACCACGGCGCCGGACCGGACGACGTCCTGGACCTGGAGCACGTCGCCAAGGTCATCGAGACGATGCGGGCCGACGTCGTGGGTCTGCAGGAGGTCGACCGGCACTGGGGCGAGCGCAGTGACTTCGTCGACCAGGCGGCGTGGCTGGCCGACCGGCTCGACATGCGGGTGGTCTACGGCGCCAACCTCGACCTCGACCCCGCCGAGCCTGGCCAGGAGCGTCGGCAGTACGGCACCGCGATCCTGTCCCGGTACCCGATCACCTCGTGGAGCAACACCTACCTGCCCAAGTTCGACGACCACGAGCAGCGCGGCTTGCTCGTCGCCAACCTTCGGGTGCGGGGGGTGCCGGTGCGCATCGCGAACACCCACCTGCAGCACAACGACAACCTGGAGCGCCAGGTGCAGGCCGCCAAGATCGTCGAGCTGCTCGGTGACAACCCGACGCGCACCGTTCTCACCGGTGACCTGAACGCGGTGCCGGGCACACCCGAGATCACCACCCTCACCAACGTCTTCAACGACAGCTGGGTGCTGGCTGGCGAGGGCGACGGATTCACCTACCCGGCCGAGAATCCAGACCGCCGCATCGACTACGTGCTGACCTCGCGCGACATCGACGTCCACCACGCCGAGGTCGTCACCGCCGACGCGTCGGACCACCTGCCGTACGTCGCCGACATCACCGTCAAGCGGTTCGTCAAGTGACCGTCAACATCGACTGACGCTCGTCAACTCGACCCTGCGGTTGGCACGAGCACCGTGATCGGGTTCGAGGCACACGGGTTGGCGGGCTCTCCCGACGGGCGGGCGCAAGGGCGCGTCCGCCCGTTCGGCTTTCTCGACCTCGCCGTGCCGCGATCCTCGCCCAGCTGATGAGTCGGCGCGTCGCGCCACCACCTCCGGCCGGGGCGCCAGCACGACGACGGACAGCGGCCGGTGCTCGATCATGTCGACGCACGTCGCGAGGTCCGAGCCGAGGATGACGTCTGGACGACGACCGTGTAGCCGGCGCGGGCGTACTCCTCGGTGACCATGGCGGACGGTCGATATCGCAGGCATAGCTCGGCACGCATCGCCTCCCCGCCAGCCGGCGTGATCGGCGCCGAGCCCGAGACGATCACGCGGCGGAAGGCGTCTCCACGCACGTGGACCGAGCGAGTGAACCGCTCGGCGAGCGCCTGGGCGACCGTCGACGTGCCCGACGCCATGATCCCGGTGATGACGAAGACGCGCGGCCGCTTTGGAGGCGCTGGTCGGGATGGTCTCCTGGCTCCTCATGCTGCACGGCCCCATCGTGGTGGAATGATCACCAAGGCGCGAACTGTTCGCCCGCTTTGCGTCCTTGATCACTTATGCGGTGGCCATGCGCCGGGTGCTGGCGAAGGCGTGCCGCACGTGCAGCATTCGTGATCACGATCGCCCAGCCAACCCAGGTCAGCCGACGTGGTCACACAGCGCGTCTATGGGAGACTTGATGACGCGCCCGGGCATGCCCGGGCGCTGCCTGCGGGCACGTCGGGGGGATCACTGGCGTCGCCACATGGAGAGCTCCGGCCTGCCTGCTGGCGAGGAGGGCTCGCATAGTGGCCTAGTGCGGCGGTCTTGAAAACCGCTACCGAGGGACCCCTCTCGGTCGTGGGTTCGAATCCCACGCCCTCCGCGTACACCCAAAAGGTTGGCCCGACCTGCGACGACGCGTCCTCGGCCGACGTGGATCTTGTCCGGCGACGTCCGGCCGTCCACGGTTGGTGGCGGCTGTTCGCGACCGAGTCGCCCTGCCCGTGGGACTGCTATGACAGGTCCCGCTCATGTCCACTCTCGCTAACGGCGGACGATCGTCGCTTCGACTGGAGCCCTTACCTAGCCTTGATCGAGTCCGTGTGCTGTCAGCGGCTCTCGCCCAATAAGCACAGAGCGCTCGTGATGACTTGAGGAGGGAAGGTGACTCGATCGGGGGCCGGTGGGTCCGGCAATACGGCTGGCGTTCGACATGAAGAGCGATGTATCGCCTGCTTGGCTGCTCACATGCTGCGGCTCAATAACGACGAAGACAGTGACCTCGCTGCGGCGCTGTTCCCTCGACGAGGCAGCCCATCCCCAGACCCGAACGAGATGCTCTTACGATGCTGCGCGGACACCCGGAGCGTCTGTGGATCGAGCGTCACGGTACGCCTGCGTCCCAGAGCACTGTTACTGCTCAAACAAGTCCTGCTGCCGGCCAAGCAGCTCAGCTTGTCGACCTACAAGCTCGACAAGCTCTTCATACGAAGGAAAAGCAGGCACCCCGCAGCCGATTCGAACCGTCGTGTGCAGCCGACGGCAAGCCTGTTCGGCCGGTGCTGGTCGCCTCGACCGCGACCGCACGCGACGCGCACCACCAGATGCGCGCCTGCTGTATACCTGCGGACCGGCTCGGTCAGGGACCTGCCGCGGTTCACGATCACGCCATGCGGCCTGGATGAGTGGGACAGCATCTGGCGACGCCGCGACGACCTCGGCGTGCCCGCCATGGTCTTCCCGCAATGGTTCCGCTGTTGACGGTCAGGACGTCGATGCGGCATCATCTCTCGCAGCTGGCCTTCGTAAAGGGTCTTCTCGAACAGGCGCTGGCTTCCGCCGCGAGCTTGTGCTCGAGGAGGAGACAGCATGAACGGCGACCTGTCGAGCGATGGAGGTCAGGCCCCCGCTCACCAACGCGCAATCCCCACCTTCGCCGACTACGTCTTGTTGTCCGCCCACGTCTCGCTGGAAGGGAAGCGCATGCTCCGCCATATCCAGTTGGCGGTGGCCACCGCAGCCGTGCTTGGGCTAGTCCCCGCGGTGGCCGCTCCAGCCCCAGCCGCGTCATCGCGGTCGCAGCTCCTCAGTGTCGGCAAGCCGGCTACGTCGACTGGCAGCGACGCGCCTTCCGCCAACGACGCCGATGCCTCTACCTCCTGGCAATCGCCGCTCATCGGCGGTCGCCGGGCCTGGTGGCAGGTCGACCTGCAGCACGTGAGCCGTGTAACGAAGATCGCGATCTACAGCGAACCTGGAGATTCTTACCGCTACTTTGTTCGGACGAGCCTCGACGGTGTCCACTGGTCGACGCCGATCATCCGCAAGGCTGGCGACTCACCCGCACAGCCGGAGGGCGAGTCTTACGACGTCGACGCCGTCGGCCGCTTCGTGCGGGTCGACGTCACGGACAGCTCCGGAGGCTCCGTGCGGGTGCGCGAGGTCGAGGTGTACGGTCACACCGCCGAGCAGGGCCTTACGTCGCCTCTGGCAGTGTCCGTGACAACCGACCGCGGCGCAGTCGATCCGGGTACTCCCATTAACGCGCGCTATATCGTGCGTAACACCACCGCCAAGGAAGTCACGGCGCGCGTGCAAAGCACCATCGCTGGCCTTACCGATCCGTACTTCCAAGCCCCCACCAACCTTGACGAGACGATTAAGCTCGGCCCGCACGCCCGCCGCCAGTTGAAGGCACTCCCGCTGTGGACGGCCGGCACAGTGCCCGGGGCGTATGGGGTCTACACGAGGGTCACCCTGTCGACCGGCGAGCGGTGGGAGGAGTACAACACCTTTTTCCGCGTCCTCCGACCGAACGACCTCACCAGCTTCCGAATCGACCGTGCGACCTATCGCGGCTACCCGGTATACGAACTCGACGGTGGTCTCTCCGCCGAGCTGCTGGTGTCGGCCTCGGCCAACGCGCTCAACGCAAGCGTGGGATCCGCGTGGAAGCCGTTCGCGGCCGGCCAGGGCACGCGCGCTGTGGTCGCGACGCCTGACTTCCTCGAACGCGCGATCGAGAGCACCGTTGCGGCGTATGACGAACTGCTCGGCAAGCACGCCCGCTTTGAGAACGCAGTAATCGGTACCGGCGTACTCAACACTCACTACATGGGCAGCACCCTGAAGGCGCCGGTGCTCCCCAGCCAGTTCCTGGTGAGCGTCGACTCCTACAAGGAGCTTGAGACGGTGCTCGACCGGGCCAACGCGGCCGGCCTGAAGTCATACGCCACACTGGGATACGACTACTCGCTCGAGATGCCCGGTGTTGCCTGGGTAAAGCTGCTTGACGCGCCGACGGCCTACCGGGCATTCCTGCGCCGCCACAAGGTGCAGCGGGTGCTGCTGTCAGGGACCACAAGGCCTGGCGGTGGTGAGGTCCGCGCCAAGCAGGTGCTGCGAGACGGCGGCGTCCCCACCCAGGGCTACCGTCCGGGTGACATCTTTCTCATGTTCCCTGGCACCTCCGAGTCCGACGTTTCTGCCCAGTATCGAGCGATAGTCGATGTTGGCGACGCGGTGCTCGAGCCCGAGTTCCGCGACGTCTCCGACTGGGAGAGCGGCCTAGCTGACGAGCAGGTCGAGGGCATTGCTGCCGGAGTGCGCCACCAGACGCTGGTCGGCGAGGTCGGGCTCTTCACATCCGACGACACCGGGGCCCTTTACACGGCGGCCGCGTACGCGTCGCTGGCGTACATGAAGAAGAACAGCGGCGCGCTTGCCCCCGATGGTGGCCCGCTATTGCGCGGTGTAGCACTGGACCCGTACGACAACCCTCGCCCGTTCTATGAACTCGTCACCGGTCAAGTGCCGCTGCCGTTCTGGCAGGGCAGCGGCGACTTCTGGGTATGGTGGAACATCGATCAGCGGTTCAACACAATCCTCCGCGATGCCGTGAGCCGGTATTTCCCGGACGCCGACTTCGACAGCCTTGTCGTCCGCCTCAACGTGAGCCGAAACTTCGGCGCCACGCCGGTCGCGGACACATACGGCAGGCGGCTGCGCGAACTCGGGTTCACGACCGTGGTTGGCGATACGAGCGTCGACGACGTGTGGGACCTCTCTGACGGCATCAATTCGCTCGGTGAGCGAGCCGTGGAGGAGCTAGCCGATGGCGGCGATCACACCGAACGCGCGGAACTCCTGGCGAAGTTGCGTCCACTGAGCTTTAGCGACCTGGCGGAGGTCGCCGAAGCGATCCATCGCTGGTTCCCATCGGTCGAGTTCCGCACACTGCCATGACGGCAGCGTGGCAGGCCGCTTCACATAAGATGTCCTCATCTCATTCCTTACCGTAACGACACACCGTCGCGGCCGGGCATGTGCCAGGCACCCGCAGGTCTTCCCGAAGATCCCACGCGCGCTGGCACAGCGTCCCGGCCGCATGGTGTCGACCAAACGCCAGGTCGGCCCCGGTCACGGTCACCGTACGAACGGTCTCCAGATCGTGCTCGTCATCGAGCAGCAGGATGCCGTAGATCACTGCGCTGTCGTCGTCCAGCGACCGCTCGTGGGCGTTCCTCGGAGCGGTAGCAGCAGTCAAGGCGCGTTTACCGGACGCACGCAGCAGTTCAGTGGGTGACGCGATGCGGCTCGTCCCGGGCTCGGCGGTCAACGGCTGGCTGCTACTGATCTCTAAGTACCGGAGTGCGCCCGCCAATCGGTCAACGCGCAGGTCAGGGGCGAGCGGTGACTTTGACCAGTCGCAGGGCGGCGTATGGCCAACCCCTTACCAGGTCGGCGGGCTTAGGCACGGCCGGCAGGCCGACGGGCGCCTCGCCGCAGGGGTCGACGCTGGATCCGGCGACCGCGAGGAACAGGACGAAGTGGTTGACGGGCACGGCGGGGCTGGACAGGTCCACATCGATCGGGACCGCGCGTGGCAGTCGTGCGTCCAGGGGCACCGGTAGCGGAAGCTTCGGCGAACCCCCGGGTGTCTCCGCGCGGTTCCACACGGCTGGGGCGGGCGGGGCGGGCCCGCCGCCCAGTACCTCGTTTACGTAGGCGGGGATCGGCGAGACGTCGGTCGCCAGCAGTGCCGACTGGGACGGGCCGGAACGCCAGAGCAGCATGGCGAACGCGTCGCCGGCGGGGACCGGCTCGGTGTCGCGGTGGTGGATGAGGACGTCGACCGTGCTGGGTTCGTTGAACACGTGAAAGACGTCGTTCACGATCTTCGGCGGTATGACGTTCTCCAGCAGGTCGATCTCGGTGGCGACGGCATCCATCGCGAGCGGTGTCTGCCACGGCGGGCGGTACACGGCCAAGGGATCGGAGGCGTTGCTGGTGACGGCACCGGCGATGTCGAGGTGGGTGCCGCCGACCACCGCGTCCCACAGCGCCTTATTGATCTTCGGCTCGACCGGGCCGAGAGCCGGCGCTGTGCTGCGGTGTAGCTCCAGGAGAGCACTGAAGGTCGCGGGCCACTGGCCGTCCAGGTGCACCGAGGGATAGAGCCAGCGGAACGCGGTCTGGAACGTCCACAGCTGGTACGCGGGTGCGTTGCCCATGCTTATGGACGCACCCGGCGAGAGCGGCCACCGTGGCGCCGTGGCAGGGTTCGCTCGCGGCCGGATCATGATGTCCCGGCTCGCGAACGGCACGACGTCCGGCCGGCCCGGCTTGACCCGGGGATTCTTCATCGGCGTCGGCAGCCGCCGCCGGTCGTCGCGGGCGTGCACCCGCAGGTACGTACGCTTCGGGTCTGGTGCGGCTCGCAGGTCGCGCTCCCAGACGCCCCGCGACTGTGTGGCGGCTCGCAGCAGTCGCGGGCTGTCGGCGGAGCCGTCCGGGTCGACCCAGATGTTGAGATCCTGCACTGCCACCTGGGGGAGTCCGTTGATGTCGGTCTCCCATGTGTGCGGCCAGACTGCGCCGGGTGCCGGCGGGCCCGCGCCGCGCACCCCCTTCCATACGCCGGTCACCGTGCCGACATAGACCTCGGAGACCTCCACCGGATCGACGACCACCGCGTACGCCGGATCGAGCGCGGGGAGTTGGGTACGCAGCGACGTGGCGAAGAACCGGCTGCTCGCGTCGTGGAAGTACAGACAGGTGTCGGCGGCGTTCGTCAGGGTGCCGGTCGTGGCGAGGTAGAAGTCGTCCGTACCGGGCACGGGCGCGACGTCGCTCAGCATGCTGACGGCCGGGTCCGGGGCGTCGGCGACTGGCGGTGTCAACGTGACGTTGCTCGGTGCGACCAGGAGCCGCGAGGTCCACTGGTGGGTGACCGGGTCCTCGGTCCAGCGCACGAGCCCGTTCGTGAAGAGGACGAGGAGCGTGGTCGACGAGACCCACTTCATGGTGACCACCTCACCGAGCGGTCCCTTGCCACCACTGACCACCGGCAGCGGTGCACCCCCCGGGACGCCGATGTTGCGGTCGGCCGGCAGGTGGCCACCACCCGGACGCGGGTTGATCAGCGGTCCACCGGGATAGGGCAGGACGTTCCAGGTGTTCGGGTGGGCGACGCCGAGATCGTCAGTGAGCCAGACCCGGTTGGTTCCGAGCGCGATCCGGGCGGAGGTGGGGCTGTGCCGGACCGCCGCGGCACCGGAGTAGAACGCTGACGCCTCGCTCTCCCGGTCGCTGGTGGGGTCAACGAACGCTCTCTGCGTGAGGGGGTTCACGAAACCGGCGAGCGGATCGCAGTCCCATGCCGCGAAGAACGCCTGCGAGACGATGACCTGCGACTCGTTCGGGTGGATCACGATGCCGCCACCGTCACCATCCATGGTGTCGTGCCACACCTGGTCGCCGACCCGGGACTGCCGACCGTTGTCCTGCGTACCGATGGCGGCGAAATGACTCGATGTCGGGTGGGCGGCGATGAAGTTGACCTCCAATGCGGCCATGCCCGTCGCCCGGGGGGGCGAACGTGTTGGCGCGACCGGCCTGGGTCGACACGAAGACGCCGCCGTCGGTGGCGACCCAGACCTGACGGTTCGGATGGGTGCCGGCGAGCCGGATCATGTGGATGTCGGGGTGGACGCTGCCGCCGATGTATCCACCCGAGGCCGCACCGTCACCGCTTGGCGGTGAACCCGTGCGGGAGACTCCGGTGGTCGGCACCAACGCCGGACCGACACTGACATCGAGACACCACAGCGACGCGCCGGTAGGACCGGTGTTGCCGCCGAGATAGACCCGGTCCACGCCGTCCACCACGTCGACCGCGATGGCCTGGTCGTAGTCGCGCTGGTTCTTGCCGAGCGAGTTGGCCACCCACACGACCGGCACGCCGGCGATCAGCTCGGCCGACGGGGTGGCGGCGGCCGCGGTCTCGATCCGCCAGACGGTGGCGACCGTAGCCGTCGGCGCGGCGGGCTGACGGTCGCCGAGCACATAGACCCGGTCCGCCTCGGGGTTGGCGAAGCTCATCCGTCCGACGATGGGAGTCGCCCCGGGCGCCGTAGGGTCGAGACCCGCCACCCAGTGGAACGTCGCGCCCAGGTCGTCGGTGTAGGCCACCCCGCTGCCAGGCGGTGCGACGCCGGCCCGCGCGGGAGTCTCGAGTCCGAGCGCGACCGCCACCAGGATCCGGCCGTCCGGACTGCCGCCGCGGGCGATCCAGAGCACCTCGGTGACGATTGGCTGCCGTCCGGCGGGAAGGCCCATGAAGGTGCCGAGAGCGGGCTTGGCCACCCAGGTGAACTCGCCGTTGTGCGGCGCCGCCGCGGGGCGCCGGATGCCGAGGAACAGGCCCGCGCTGGTGCCCGCCGCCACCCGGTCGACGACGGGACCCGTCGCCCTGCCGGGAGTCGCTGCCGGGTCCCGCGCCAGCTCGAAGATGCCGAGTCCTTCGAAGACACTGCTCCCGGCCTCGGGCTCCCAGGTGGGGTCGTTGCCGGGCTTGGTCGCCGGCCCCAACGCCGCGAGGACGCCCCGACCGGCGAGCGCGGGCCTGGCTGGTGGCCGGCCGAAGCCCTGCAGCTCGCCGGTGCCGACCAGGACGAAGTCCCGTGCGGCGTCGGCCTTGGGGTCGGGGCCTGGTGGGTCGGCGAACGCGACGAGCAGCGCGCCGCAGGACTGCGCATTGTGAACACCACCGGCCACCGCTGACCTGGCAGCCCAGCCACCCACGGGCGACCAGGTGGCGCCACCGTCGTCGGTGTACCAGACCCCACCCTTCGCGGTCGCGGCATAGGCCCGGCGGCCGTCGCCGCTCACCGCGAGATCGCGGACCCGGCCGGTGGCACGGGGAAACGACGGCGTGAAGAACCACGAGAACGCGCGGGTCACGGACGGGCCGATCGGCACCCAGCGGCGTTCGTCGCCAGAGGGAAACAGCTCCATCGGGACGCCGGCGGCCGCCGCCTCGGCCGCGAGCCGGTCAGACATCGCCGTCGCGAGTGCGGTGGCGTCGTACGCACCAACCCGGCTGGCGACGAACGAATGCCGCTCGGCTGCCCGTCCCGACCGTCGGGTCCGGGGTCGTGACGGTCGTGAGATACCTGACGAGGCAGGTGTCGGCTCGGTCATGACGTCACTCCCGGCCTGTTACCCGGTCCGTTACCCGGTCTGTTACCCGGTCCGTTGCCTGACTCGTTGGCTGGCCCGGTGGGCGTGACCCGGATCCAGCCTTCCTGCGCCTCGTGGGGCAGTCGGGGGAGGTACGCGGTCTGGGTGGCGGCGACGATCGGGTCGTCCCGCCAGGTCAGCGGCCCGGTCCTTCGGGTGAAGGTCTGCTTGTCGCCGAGTAGCGTGACCAGCGGTAGGCGGATCTCGGCGGGGTCGACGAGGACCGGTCCGACGCGCACCGAGGGGACCAGCCTTCGCAGTCCGGGCGAGGTCCACTCGTCGGAGAGCGTGAGCTGTTTGCGTGGCAGGATCCCGGAAGTGAGGTGGACCCGGCCGACGGGCAGCATCAGCAGGGTGAGGCGCGCCGTCTGGCCGGGCCGCAGCCAGATCGTGCCGTCGGGAACGACGTAAGGATGGACGAGCGGGTTGACGTCCGGGACTGCGACCTGGGCGAGCAGGCCCAGGTGCCCACGCTGCCGGCCGCTGTCGATGGCCTGGGCGGCGATCGCCCGGTCCACCAGGCGCAGGTGGGCGTAGTCGTCGTCGAGGTAGAACCCGAGTAGCGCGTCGTCGGTCCGGCTGAGCGCACCGAGCCGGAACGCGAAGCGTTGCTCGCGCATCGCGTCGTACGCCGCCCGGCGCGCGGCCACCCCGCCTGGCGCGACCACATCGACCTCGCCGACTCTCGTCATGGTGCGCTGCCCCGCTTTCAGGTCTTTTGCACCATGCTGTGTGCGCCTGCTGTGTGCAGCGAGCACGGCCGGGTGCGGATCCGGCGTTGTCCGAGCGCCTACGACTGCTTTCGGACGTCGCTCGGCGTATTAGCGGGCGGAGTTTGCTGCCGACTGACAAGCTGCGGGTCGCATGCGGTGAAACATCTTCCTTGAAAACCGCTACCGAGGGACCCCTCTCGGTCGTGGGTTCGAATCCCACGCCCTCCGCTTGAGCAGCATTTTCTGAGCTATCGGGTGTCCATCTGTGTCCAACGGTTCGTGGCTGAATGCGGCTGTTCGCGGGCAATACGCGGGCAAGTAGGTGGCCCGCTGGCCGCCCGGGGTGAGGATGTACGAGCCGGATGTCCGTCAGTCGTTGGATGCGGCCATGGAAGCGGTGATCGCCACGTCCACGACAACGAGCACGAGTGCCGAGAGGATCGTCCACCGCAGTCACGCTGCCCAGCTTGGGTATGTGAGCACGGCCGCCGCGCATGCCAGGGAGTCACGTGCGCTAGGCGCACCAGCGCGAGAGCTGCTCCCGCTCGGGTTCGGAACGGAGGTGGCGTATCAGGCACCGGACACCATCCCCTGATCGCGAATCCGCGATCGTGATCGAGGAAGGTGCGACTGCGATCCTCGCCTCACGACGGCTTTGGGCTCTGGCCTTACGATGCGGCACCTGTCGGGTGGGCTGCTCGAATGCCATCGGGGGCTACCTGACGATGTCGGCAACCACTCTGCAGATGGGCCAGACGCCGCTACTCTGCGGCGACACGCCAAAGCCGAATTCACGACCGGGGATTCATTCACTGCAAACCCGTCCCCGCTCCGCCAGGGAAGCAGGCCCCGACCTTGGGCTTTACAGTCGGGTCCTCATCACCCTGTGAGGGTCGCAACCCGTAGAAGCTGAGCCGCAACCGGACCTTGACGGCTCGTCCTCATCGCCCCTGTGAGGGGTCGCAACACTGCTTCCAATACTTCCGGCACGAGCCGCTGCGGGAGTGGCTATCAAGCGCCCCTTAGCCGCTCGCCGCGTGTCCGCCGACCAATGGTCCAGCCACCTTGTCGGCGACAGCGCGCACCTGGGTGAGGAGGCTGTCCGGCTGGGCGGCGAGGTCGAGGGCGTGGCAGACGAGCTCCACCCCGGCGTTGCGCACCGTGTGCCGGGCGGGCTGCTCGTCCCCGGCGGCGTAGACCAGGTGGGCCTCGGGCAGGCCGAGCGCGGTGGCGTAGGCGAGCGCCTGGTACAGGTCGGCGTCGGGGAAGCCGCCGGGGCGCTCCGCCTTGTACTTGGCGTCGGCCACGCCGACCGTGCGGCCGGTGTGGTCCTCCACGACCAGGTCGGGGCGGATGCGCACCCGGCCGGCCACGTCGAGGGCGTGCCGACGGTCCTGGGGGCGCACGCGCAGGCCGTACCGGGCGAGCGCCTCGGCGAGGGCGGCGGTGACGAAGTCCTCGAAGACCGCGGCCATGTCGACCAGGAGCCCGTCGACGCGGACCGGGCCGGGGGCCAGTTCGACCGAGCCGCCGCGCAGGATCACCTCGGCGAGGCCGAGCGCGGTGTGGTAGCGGGTGTTGAGCCGGCTGGGATGCCACGCGGGCAGCGGTCGGCCGGGGACGAGCGGGGCGACCCCGGCCAGGCGGGTCTGGAGGCGGCGCAGGGCCGAGCGGGTCGGCGCGGGCACGCCGGGCAGGCGCAGCAGCCGACGGGCGGCGGCGAGCAGCAGCCGGTTCTCGGCGGTGTCGACGGTGAAGTCGTCGAAGGCGGCCTCGACCGGCAGGAGCAGGCCGTGGCGGCGGCGGACCTGATCGACCACGCGGATCCGGCCGCGCACCACCGGCAGGGCCTCCTCGCAGTACTGGTAACCCTGGAGCGGCCCCTGGCGCAGCGCCCGCTCGGCGGCGCGGGCAAAGGCGGCGGCGAGCGCGGGGAGCAGGTCGGGGTGCTCCTCGACTCCCACCTGCTCCGGCCGCCAGTTCAACCGGCGGGCGTATCCGAGGAGGAAGAGCAGCCGCGCCACCGGGAGCTTAGGCCGGATCCGCACCTCGACCTCGTCGGAACCGCGGCCGACCCGGACGACGCCGACCTTGTTCGTGTCGGCTGCCACTCGCCAGCGGCCCGGGGTGGCGGCGGGCGACAGCCGCACCGCCCCGGAACCGGTGAGAGCGTGTACCTGTCCGCTGGTGAGCGCGACCTCGACCGTCCGGCCCTCGGCAAGGTCCAGCCTCACGCCGGGCTCTCCCCGGCGGGCTGGCCCCGCGACTCCTCACCGGCGAGCGTGTCGGGGTCGATGCCCAGCTCCGCGCAGAGGGCCGACGGGCCGTAGCGGGCCTCGACGTCCACGCCCTCGCCGTAGTGGTGCTCCTCCAGCAGCGGCAGCAGCTCGGTGCGCCATACCCGTTCCAGTCCGCGCGGGTGGGTATGGACCTGCTCCCGCATCAGGTACGACGGGCCGATCCGGAAGTCGCGGTCGGCGATGCGGGCGTTGAGCGCCCGCAGCAGCCGCGCGGCGGTGTCTGGCAGCCCGCGGCGAGCCAGCCACCGGTCGAGCAGCGACCGGGTCGGCTCGGTATCCGGGTGCAGCTCCACGAACGCGAACCGGCGGCGCATGGCCGCGTCGACCAGGGCGATCGACCGGTCGGCGGTGTTCATCGTGCCGAGGATCACCACGTTGCGCGGCAGCGAGAAACCCCGGTCGTCGCCGGAGGAGTACAGCAGGTCCACGCTGCGGTTGCGGTACTCCAGCAGGAAGTACAGCTCGCCGAACACCTTGGCCAGGTTGGCCCGGTTGATCTCGTCGATGATCAGCACGTACGGGGTGGCCGAGTCCTGCGCGGCCCGGTCCACCAGCCGGCGGAACGGGCCCGGCCGCAGCTCCAGCGCGACCCGCCCGTCGCCGGTGGCGACCGGGCGGTAGCCCTCGAAGAAGTCCTCGTACGAGTACGCCGGGTGGAACTGGACCAGCACGGTGTTCTCCGGCCGGCCCCCGGTCAGGTGGTCGGCGATCGCCTGGGCCAGGTAGGTCTTGCCGGTGCCCGGCGGGCCGTAGAAGACCAGCTGCGGGCGGTCGCGCAGCAGGTCGACGATCTCCGCCAGCCAGTCCAGGTCGACCAGCAGCTTCTCGGCCAGCTCCGGGGTGGGGTCGGGCAGGACCAGCTCGCGCGGCCGGGCCTCGGCGGTCTCCGGCTCCCCGCCCGCGCCGATCAGCGCGGCCAGCTCGTCGACGAAGTCGGTCAGGTCGACCACGGTCGCCTGGGTCTGCAGCTTGGTCTCGATGCCGTCCGGCAGGTCGTCCACCCAGTCGAAGGGCTCCCGGTGCCACCGCACCGGGCGGCGCAGGTTGGAGGCGTTGTCCCGGCTGGCGACGAACTGCGGCTCCCCGGCGACCACGCCCAGGTAGGCCCGCCCACCGGTGGCGGTGGTGAGCACCAGGTCGCCCTCGCGCATCCTGGTGAGGAAGGCGTGGAACTCATACGACTTCTCGCTGCGGTCGTGGTAGGAGGCGTGGGCGTAGTCCTCCTCCACCGCCTCCTTGACCTGCTCGTACGTGGCCCCGAGCGGCAGCTCGCGCAGCTTGGCCGCGGGCAGCGAGCAGAACCCCTCGGCCAGCCACTCCGGCACCAGGTTGGCCCCGCGGATGCTAGAGCCGCGCACCAGCCAGGCCCGGCGGGTGGCGGTCTTCTCGGCGGTCTCTTCGGCTTCGTCGGGGCCGAAAAGGAAGCGGAACCCCTCGGCGGTGACCCGCTGCGCGGGATCGGCACGGCCGTCGGCGTCGAAGACCACGCCCTCGGCTTCGAGGAGCTTGCGTGGGTCGTCGGTCCGGTTCGGGTCGACCCAGCGGAAGTCCGGGGAGATCCGCCCGTCGGAGCGGAGCACCCGGTGGGGGTTGGGCACCGGGTTGCCGGCGATGTGCTGGGCGACCGCGAGCGGCACGGCGCCGATGAATTCGGCCAGGTCGCCGTAGGTGGTCCAGGTGCCCGGCGGCATCGCCTCCAGCGCCCGGGTGAGCAACGCCCACTTCTGCGGGACTCCGCTGCGACGGTTGCGGTCGAAAGAGTCGATCACGCGCGCCTCACTTCCCGCATCGGACATGGACCGCGAAGGCCCGGAAGACCGTCTCACTGGCTTCAGCGACCGAATCGACGCTGGCCCGGAACTTCGCCAGCCCGTCCCGTACCTCGTCATCCCGGCGAAGACTCTCCCGCCTCAGCACGGGATCAAGGTGCTGAACAGCCCAGGGAAGGGCTGACTTGACCAGCGGCTTCCAGCGTTCAACCGCCTTGGGGAGAGTTGGTTTGTCAGCGAAGCCCAGCTCGAACGTGTCGGGGATAGGACGCCCGAGGTAGATCTCCATGCACGTCCCGATGGCCGCTACGAGTAGCAGCACAGAGCCACGGCGCTCGAAGAAATCGGCCGCCTGCCTCTCGCTCTCCGTGAGTTCTTTGCATCGTTTTGCACGCAGGCGCTTCTTCTCCTCCTCCACAGCCCGCTGGAGTGAGAAACAGAAGAAAACGTGACGGGCAGTAGTACGGTCGGAGAAGAAACGGTGATAGAGCTTGTCCGACTCCCAAATCTCACTTTTCTCATGGTAGGCAGTTCCTGGCTCGCCATGGAATGCCGCAAGCGCCTGAGCAGCACTGGTCGCTGGTACCGCGTTGTCGGCGGGCCGGCGGATGACGTCCTCAATACCGCCACGGCGGCCCCCGTTGTAACCAACTACCCCCAGTTCTTGGAATTCCCGTACCAGACGTTTCTGCACCCGGTCGTTACTGCGGAAATCGGAAGCCACGATGGCGTTCTGCCGGTTGTTGTACCGGATGATACGGCGAACGATCTCCGGGTCTCTACAGACGATGAACCGAGCAAGGACTTTCGGGCTTCGCGATGGATGAATCGCGCCCGAATTCCCGATCACTCCTGTGGTCTGTGCACCGTTGACAATGGAGAGCCCGGTGATCACGAGAGAAGAGTTGTCCGGCCCCGGCTCGACTCGATGGACGAGTGCCGTGATCCCGTTGTTGTAGACCCAGAAATTCTCCGGCTCCTCTTCCACCGTCTTTCTGATGCCGCTGTTGATATTCCCACGTCGCCACGCAATTCCCAAGTAGTTGCGAACATTAGCCGAGAAGAGCCGATCCCTGTACTGCCAGAACATGTTCTTCAGCCAGCGAACATCGATGGAAGTACAGTAGGCCTCCCAACGGCCATGTGTTTCACGGAAGTAGCCATCAACAGGCACGGAGATCACATCATCGATGATGATTGGGCTTTGCGACCCGTGGTACCAATCAGCCAACCGGTTACGGCCGATCTCAACGGCGTTGATTGTATCGACTGACGAATCTGAGTAACGGTCTTTCAACCACACGTCCACCGAATGGCGGATCTGGTCAAGCTCTTTCTGTACGGTCTCCGACTCTGGCAGGTTATGCACAAACCAGACAGACACCTGTCGAATCTGCCGATCTTCTAACGCAGCCCGCGCCTCACGGACCGCCGACTGCAACCTCTCCGGCACTTCACTGATGGGCGCGCCAAATACCCATGACGCCGCCTGATGCAGATCGGCAGCCTTGCTTTCCTTGGCCGACGTCTTGTTCGGGTTTCCCGCCTCGTAGGCCTGAGCCAGGACAATTTCTTCCGCTTCACGATCTACGTAAAGCAGGTCGCAGGACTTGTCCGACGAACCATCAGTCAGTGCTGAGGCAGCGACAGCGTGGATGTCCTCGATGCCGAATTTCAGTTGCAAAGCGAAGAGCAGACGCTTGTTGGTCCCGTACTGGTCGAGGTCGGTCCGACCCGACAGAGCCTGCTCGACTGCGGCAAAATCCCCCAACTCTCCCGCCCCTTTCGTCAGTTCTCACTCGTAACACACCGCTTCGACTGGTCTTACGCCCTGTCGGCATGGCGCGGCCCCTGGCCGGGCGGCGGGTCGAGCACGGTGCGGTAGGGCTCGCCGGTCTCGGCCGCCTTGGCCATGGCGTCGTAGATCTCCAGGATGGTCGCCTTGGTGCGGGCGAACCGGTCCGGGTCGTTGTTGCGGAAGGCCCGGAAGCTGTCCATCACGTAGTCCACGTCGTCCCGGTCGACGCCGTAGAGGTGGAAGAAGGCGGCGTCCAGCTCGGCGCGGAGCAGGAACCGGCGCTCCTCGTCCCACCGGAACGGCGGGCCGTCGTAGCCGTGGTCGGCGGCGAACGGGGCCAGGTCCCAGGAGGTGTAGGCGAGTTCGAGGACGCGCGAAGTAATCCAGTTCTCCAAAACCTCATCGGCCTTCCAGGGAACCGGATGAACGAACCGCTCAGGAGGAATTACCGGCAGCTGGTAGACGGTGAAGAACTTCAGGTGGGTACCAGAGGATTTCTGACGGGTGACAAAGTCGAAGACGAACGAGGACAGGGTAGCCACCAAGCACGGGACCTGCGGTGCGCTCGGCAGCATCAGCAGCGTGCCATCTGGAGTGGCTGTTCGCGGAAGCAAGCTGGCGATCATCGTCCGCTCATTGGTGGTATTGGTGATATCGCGCCAGCCGAGGAGCCAGCCGCGGTCCCAGCCCTTCTTGGCGAGCTGCTCGTCGACGAGTTCCGCCGCGACCCAGTAGCGCGGTAGCACGGCGAAGTTCGGGTCGTCGTGCTGCTCCGGAGTGGTCCGGGGCAGGGTGCCCATGTTCGCCTGCGCTTGAGTCTGTCTCTCGTAGGTGCCCAGCCGATGGTCGTAGTGGTGGAGCATCTTCGCCTCGTACAGCGGGAGCATGCGCTCCTCGCCCTTGACGAAGACGTTGCCGTGGAGCGCCCAGCCCTCGGCCTCCAGCTCCTCACGAGTGCGGAAGAGATCCGAGTCATTGGCCATGTGGAACATGGCCATGAACGACGTGCCCCACGGGTTGCCGTCCGGGTCGCCCTCGCGGAGCAGGACCGGAACCCGGCGATAAACGCCGATGGTGATCTCGGCATCTCGGCGGGAGTCGAAGACCGGGCAGGTGCCAGTGTTGGGGTTGAGGAGGGTGATCTCCTCCGGCCTGAGCTGGAATCTCCGTTCCGGGAGCTGCCGTACCTGGCGGGCTCGGAACGCGAGGTTGATGACTTTCTCCTCCCGAGTCCGGCCGCCGACGGTTAGCAAGCAAAAGCGCATGGCGTGATGGACACCCGGGAAGACTCTCTCCTCGTTCTCAAAGTCGTAAAGGCTCGCCAGCGACCGGGTCTCCACCAGGTCCTTGAAGAAGTACTGCGTGGTGGCGTCGGTGGCGATGCCGGTCGGCAGGATCACGCCGAGCCGACCGCACGGGTGCAGCAGGTCCCGGCCGGTTTCGGCGAAGACCGCGTAAGTGTTGACATCCCCACGCCCGGTGAGGGGGTAGCGGCCGGAGGAGCGCAGGAAGTGGCTCTCGCCCTCGGCGCGGCGCTTGGCTTCCACGAACGCGCGGTAGAGATGCGGGTTCTTCTCCGGCAGCTCCTTGATCAACCGGTCCCGAGCCGCCTTGTTGGGGGCCTTGGCGATCGCCTCGTCCCGGGCAGCGAAGAACTCCTTCTCCGCCAGCTTGACCTTCTCCCATGGCGGGTTGCCCAGCACCACCCGGAACCCACCGCGCCAGCCGGTGTCGGGGTTGGCGTCGACCGCCTCGTCGTCGCCGTCGACGGTGAAGATCTGCGGGAACTCCAGGTGCCAGTGGAAGAACCGGTACTCCTCGGCGAGCCGGTCCAGCTCCTTCAACACCGACTGCGGGACCTCCGGCTCGTCGGCGTCGAGCGCGCGCAGCGTGTCGGTGGTGATGGCCGGGGGCGCGTCCGGGGCCTTGCGCCAGACGAAGGCCGTGCACCAGGCGTCGGCGACCCGCTTGGCCCGGCGCAGCGCGGGCGAGGACTCCAGCTCCCGCAGCCGGCGCGCCTGGACGTGGACGTCGGTGAGCGACCGGACCGGCGCGTCCACGATGGACCGGGCGGCCTGGGCCAAGGCGTGGTTGTTCACCCAGACCACGTCGGGGGTGAACAGACTCTCCTGCCCGCCACGCTCCTTTTCGTTCCGCTTGCGCAGCGAGGTGACGATCTTCTTGTCGTCACCTTCGATCGGCTTGAACGCCTCGTCCGGGATACCATCGCGCAGCAGCTTCGGCGTGACGCCGAGCAGGGCGTTGCCCACCTTGATCTGGGCGTCGAGGAAGGCGAGGGGCTTGCCCGGCTCCAGCGCCTCCAGCCAGAGCGAGACCTTGGCCAGCTCGGCGGCGAGCGGGTTGACGTCCACGCCGTACACGCAGTGGGCCACCACCTCGCGCAGGGCCGAGCGGACCGCCTCCGGCGGCGGCTCGATCTCCCCGGTACGGACCATGGCCAGCCGCTTGGCGATCCGCCGGGCGGCGGCCACCAGGAAGTGGCCTGAGCCACAGGCCGGGTCGCAGACGGTGACCTCCAGCAGCGCCCGCTCCGGGTTCGCGTCCTTGACCGCCTCGTCGAGCACCGGGTCGAGGGCGGAGTCGAGCAGGCACTCGATCAGCGAGGCCGGGGTGTAGTAGGAGCCGGAGGTCTTGCGTTCGTTGCCGGCCACCTGCTCCAGGCGGAAGGTGCGCGCGGCCGGGTCTATCCGGGGGATCAGCTCCAGCAGCGACTCGTACACGCTGCCCAGCTCCTCGGAGCCCAGGTTGCGGTAGTCGACCGGGCGGGGCCGCTGGGAGTCCCTGTCCCGCACGGTGGACAGCGCCCGGACCGCGGCGAGCAGGGCGGAGTTGGGCAGCTGGTGCTCGTGCAGCAGCCGGTCCAGCGGCCCGTCGTCGAACAGGCCGCCCAGGCCGGGGAGGCCGAGTCGGGGCTCCCCGCCCTCCGCGCCGAGCCCGTCCAACACCCGCAGCAGCCCCTGCCACAGGTCGCCCTTGGCGTCGCCGTGCCGGCGGGCGGCGATCCGGCGCAGCCGGGCGGTGGAGAAGTACCGCTCGTACCGCTCCCGGGCGGCCGGGTCGGCGGCCGGGTCGAGCAGGGCGTCGCGGTCCTCGGCGACGAAGAGGAACAGCAGCCGGTAGACCAGGCGCAGCAGCGCCCGGTGGTAGTCGTCCCGGCTCACCTCGCCGGAGGCCAGCCGGTCGCGCAGCGAGGCGTTGGCCGGGTGTTGCAGGAAGCCGGTGCCCAGCTCCTCCAGCGCCCGGGTCACCCCGTCGCGCAGCGCGTCCAGGGCGCGGGTGCCCTGCTCCACGGCGAAGCCGCGCCACCGCTCCAGCCAGCAGCCGGCCGGGCTCGGCGTGCCGTCTTCCCCCACGGGCCGGTTCTCCAGCCGGGACTGGTGGAGCAGGGCGTACAGCAGGACGAAGTCGGAGTACAGCTCCCCGTCGAAGATGGCCTCCAGGTCGAACTCGACGTAGGCCGAGCCAACCAGCGAGGTGGAGTCGCGCAGGATGCGCAGCAGCCGCCCGTTGGAGAGCACCCCCCACAGGTGGTCGTCGCTGCGGTTGAGGTACTCCTGCAGCATCGACTGGGGCGCGGCCCCGGCCGCGCCGACCGTGCCCGGGGTGCGCCGGTCCAGGTCGATCCGCCAGCCGAGCAGGTGGATCGGGACGCTCTCCCACAGGTGGCTGACCGGGTAGGACCGGTCCCCGGCGGTGATCCCGCGGGTGGTGGCCAGCCGGCCGTAGCCGAGTTCGCGGAACAGGAGCTGCAGCCACCGCTCCCGGGTGAGCGAGGTGGCCCGGTCGGTCTCGGGCAGCTTCTCCAACTGGTCGCGGAAGGCGCGGTACGCGCCGAGCAGGTAGGCCCAGGCGCGGCTGGCGGCGTCGCCGAGCCGCTCGCCGGCGGCGAGGTGGTAGTCGGCCGGGGTGTTGCCGGGCAGGGCGGGGTCCCCGACGGAGATGCGGGCGAGCAGGTCGGCGGGGAGCAGCCCGCCGACGACCCGGACGGCGGTGAACCCGGCGCGTGGGGTGGCGGTGGCGGCGGTCACAGGGCTCCTCCCTGGGGAACGGGCAGGTACACGTACACGCCGAGGACGTCGGCGGGCGGCTGCGCGGCCACGGCGAGGCCCCGGCGGGCCGCGCCCGCGGCGGTGCGGACCCGGCGGTGGGCGTCGCGCAGCTCCACGGCGAGCTGCTCGCCGCGGGCGTCCAGCACGGCCTGGAGCCGCCCGAGGCCGGCCACGGCCCGCTCGGCGACCTGGCGCACCTGTTCGGGCAGGAGGTTCCCGGCCGGTTCGGCGGCGAGCAGCGCCGCGGTCTCCTCCTCGGGCAGCCACTCCGGGGCGTCCGCGCCGCCGCGGAAGGCGAGCACCCGGGCCTCCTCGGCGACCTGGGTCCGCTCGGCCACCCGGCCGGGCAGGGTGAGGTGGAAGCGGTAGCGGACCAGCAGCAGCGTGGTCCGCTGGCTCACCGCGCGGGTGCGCACCACCCCGCAGCGGCGGGCCGGCCGCTCGCGCAGCGGCAGGCTCGGGTCAAGGGCGGCGTCCAGGACGTACTGGGCGATCGCCGCCACCGCCGGGTCGGTGCGGACCAGCGCGGCCTCGCCCCGGGGCGCGGGCGGCAGCTCGTGGCAGACCAGCTCGCCCCGGCCGCCGGTGACCGTCTCCAGGGCGTGGCGCAGCCCGACCGGAAGCGGGGTGAGCGGCGCGCTGAACCCGTCGTCGGTGCCGCGCACGCCCGCGCCGAGCGCGGTGAGCACCTCCCGGACGAAGCCGGCCACGTCGGCGGCGCTGCCCAGCGCCTCCCGGACCGCGGCCACCTCGCGGGCCACCTCCTCGGGCTTGATGCCGGACTGGGCGTACTTGGTGAGCGCCTTGGACTCGCGTTCCGCCGCGGACTGCCACTCCTGGTGCAGCCGCCGCCGCTGCTCGCCGAGGCCGAGGCCGTCGTCGAAGGTGAGTTGCTCCTGGACGTACTCCTCGCCGCGCAGCAGCAGGCCCTCCAGCAGGGCCTGGACGAGGTTGTCGCCGGAGTCGGGCACCGGGACGGCCACGCCGGTGGCCTTGCGGATCTCCCGGTGCTTGCGGATGAGGACCTCCAGGACGAGCCCGTCGATCCGGTTGTCCTTGCCGAAGATGGTGACCGCCCGCACGTCCGGGTGCCGCTGGCCGAACCGGTCGACCCGGCCTTCGCGCTGCTCGTGCCGGGTGGGGTTCCAGGCCAGGTCGTAGTGGACCACGGCCTGGAAGTGCTCCTGCAGGTTGACGCCCTCGGACAGGCAGTCGGTGGCGACCAGGACGTGCCGGCCCGCGACGGCGGTGAGCTCCTCGATCCGGGCGACCCGCTCGGCCGGGGGCAGGGTGCCGGTGACCGCGCGGACCGCGGCCTTGTTGCCCAGCGCCTTGGCCAGGTGCTCGGCCACGTACTCGGCGGTGTGGATGTAGCGGCAGAAGACGATCGGGTCGTACCCGTCGGCGAGCAGCCCCTTGACCTCGGTGACCAGGGTGGCGAGCTTGGCGTCGGCCTTGCCCTCCAGCTTGTCGGCCTCGCGGGCCAGCTCCAGCAGGCGGCGGCGCTCGGCGTTGCGCCGGTCGCCTGGGTCGGTGGCGTCGCCGCCGGGGGTGGCGTCCAGCCCCTCCAGCGCCTCGTCGTCGGCGAGGTCGAGGACGGCGGCCCGGCCCAGCTCGTCGGCCTCCTCCACGGTGACCGCCTCGGCGGCGTTGGCCCGGGTGCGCAGGGTGGCGGCGGCCGCCCGGGGCGAGGAGGCGAGCGAGCGGAGCAGCGCCAGCGCCGACCACCAGCGGACCCGCTGGCGGAGGTTGCCCTCGTCATCGCGGACCGACTCCCGGGCGTAGGCGAGGACCTTCTCGAAGAGCTTCCGGTAGGCCGGGCTCAGCTCGTACCCGACGTCGCGGACGTACCGGTCGTGCGGGAAGGGCGTGGCCTGGTCCAGGTAGCGCCGGATGTCGCGGCGGCGGCGCTGGACGAAGTGGCGGGCCAGCCGCTCCCGGCCCTTGGGCTGCTCCAGGTCGAGGGTTTCCAGCTCGGGGTCGAGCAGGCCCACGAGGTTACGGAAGGACTCCTCCTTGCCGCTGTGCGGGGTGGCGGTGACCAGGATCAGGTGGCGCTGGCGGTCCTCGGCGAGCCGGCGCAGCAGCTCGTAGCGGAGCTGGCGCTGGCGCCTGCCCGAGCCGGCGGTGTCGGGGACGCAGGTGTGCGCCTCGTCCACGATCACCAGGTCCGGGCAGGTGCGCAGGAACTGGTCGCGGCGGCGCTCGCTCTTGATGAAGTCGGTGGAGACGACGATGTAGCGGTGGTGCTCGAACAGGGACTCCCCTAGCGGCAGGCCGCGTTCGAGCTTGGTGACCGTGGAGGGCAGGACCAGCTCGGCGTCGATCGCGAACTTGTCGCGCAGCTCCGCCTGCCACTGCTCGGCCAGGGCCGGGGAGCACAGCACGGCCAGCCCGCGGGCCTCGCCCTGCTCCAGCAGCTCCTTGGCGACCAGGGCGGCCTCGACCGTCTTGCCGATGCCGACGTCGTCGGCGATGAGCAGCCGGACGGTGTCCATGCGCAGCGCCATCAGCAGCGGCACCAGCTGGTACTGGCGCGGCTCCACCGCGATGCCGGCGAGGGAGCGGAACGGGCCGGCCGAGGAGCGGAACCCGATCCGCAGCGCGGTGCGCAGCAGGCCGGCGCCGGCCGCGTCGCCCAACTCCCGGTCGTCCGCGGAAGGCGGCGGGAAGACGGCCGGCTCCACCTCCTCGGGGAAGACCCCGGCGACCAGGTCGGCGTCCCCGCCGAGCGGCCGCAGGACGAGGAAGTCGGGGGTGCTCTCCGGCAGCACCACCCACTCCCGGCCGCGGGCGCGGACCAGGCTGCCGACGGCGTGGTTCACAGCGGACGTGGTGGTGGTCACCGCTTCACTCCTCTGCCCGGGCCGAACACGTTCGGGTACCTGCGCAAGATCTTTAACCAGTCGTCGTCGTACCGGAACCGGACCACCAGCCAGCCGGCGCTGTCCAGCCGATCCTCCGCGGCCAGGTCCCGCTGCCACTGGTGGGCCGCGTCGTGGTGCGGCCCGTCGATGAAGACGGCCACCGGCCCCTCAGGGAGGCGATAGACGAAATCCGGCCGGACCATCAGATCGTCCACCAGCTGCTGAGCGGCATCAGGCAGGCGGTGGCCCTGCTCGGCCAATAGCGCGAGGAACTTGCGCTCCAGCTCGCTGTCGCAGGCTTCGCACAGCTCGTCGAGGAGGGTCTGCTGGTCGGCTCCGGCGGCCGTACCCCGGACTGTCGCCCCGGCCAGCCGGCGCAGCCACTCGACCGCCCGGTGCCGATCGATGAGCCGGTGCTCCAGCTGGTTGCCGTAGGAGAGCAGGCAGTCGTAGCAGCCCAGCTCGCACCGGTCCCGGGCGCCGGGGGCGCGGTCCAGGTCCTGGCCGGTGTCGGGGTCGTAGTGGATGATCCGCAGGGCCTCGCGGGCCACCCGGGCCAGCTCGCGCGGGTCGCCCTGCAGGCGGCGCAGCACCCCGGCGCCGCCCTCAGCGGCCTCCATCAGCAGCATCCGGCCCCGCTCATCCGGGTCGGGCAGGGGCAGGCTGGTCAGCTCGGCGTCCTCCAGCTGGAAGGCGGCCTCGATGCCACGCTCCAGCGCGTACCGGAGCGTGGTCGCGGTGGTCTCGTCGACTTGATCGGTGAGCCGGACCACCAAGATGTTGCGGTGGTCCTCGACGAAGGGGACAACCTTCCGCCTGGTCTGGACGTCCTCGGCCGCGTCGAGGGCGTCGTCCTCGGGGGTGCGGTCCGTCGCCTGCTTCTCCGACAGCCAGCGGCCGGAGACCGTGTCCAGCCAGTAGCCGATGTTCTCGCGGTCCTTGCGGCGTCGCCGGCCCAGGTTGATCACGCGGACCACGGCGGTGTCGCCGTAGACCAGGTCGGCCAGCTTGCCGCCGTCGGCGTCGATCGCCTCGGCGTCGAGCCGGCCCGGCCGGGCGCCGTGCTGGGTGAACCGGTACACGGTGCGCAGCTCGAATCCGGCCCGGCGCCGCTCCTCTTCGTCCGAGGAGATCCGCTCCCGCCGCTCGGTGAAGACAGTGGACAGCCGCATCAGGTCGGTGATGGCCGTGCCGAGCGCGAAGGAGGCCCCGCAGTTGGGGCACCGGTCGGTCCCGGCTTCGCGGTGGTGGAAGTAGCCGCAGGACTCGCAGATCCGGCTCTCCTCGGTGGCTATCTCGCCCGGTTCGGTCTCGGCGGTGGCGAGCTGGACCCGCTTCACCTCGTAGCGGGCTCCCTCGTGGTAGATGAGCGCGCCCGGGCCGAACTCGCTGATCGCCAGGAACCGGGGACGCTGCAGGTAGTCGCCTTCGACGCCGGCGCCGCGGACCCGCCGGGCGCCCGGGATGTACGCGGCCAGCGGCAGCCGCGGGAAGGCGTAGCCGGGCAGGAAGCCCTCGGAGGCGAAGTACCGGTAGGAGTAGAAGTCGCTGAAGCCGCGCTCGCCCTCCTCGTTGCGGAGCAGCTTGAGCTGGTTCTCCGCCTCGCGGCGGCGGCGCTCGGCCCGCCTGCGCGCGTCCGGGCTGGTGGACTGGTCCAGCACCCGGCGGTTCTGCTCCTCCTGGTCGGCGTAGGCGTTGCGGTATAGCTGCCGCCACCGGTCGCAGGCTCGGTCGAAGGCGTGCGGGGCGTCGCGAACCGTGTCCTCGATCCACCCCTCGTACCACCAGGGGGCCTGCTCCAGTTCGTCGCGAACCTCGGCCAGCACCCTCCGGGCCCGCTCGGTGGCTCGGCGGATCGCCTCCGGGTCGTGCAGCGCCCGGTGCAGGTCCTCGTGGATGGGGAGGGCCAGGTCGGGAGCGGCGAGGTCGAGCACGTCCGGCAGGGCGGAGCCGAGGCTCTGCCCGGTCTCGGCCAGCCAGATGGCGTGAACGTGCGAGCGGACCAGGTCCTCGTTGGCCAGGTCGATCCGGGGCGCGGCCACCGAGCCGGCCACCATCTGGTCGGAGCGGCGGAAGTAGTACTGGTCGTGCGGGTTGCCGGTGGCGCAGTAGGTGGTGACCAGGGCCTGCTGGCCGGACCGCCCGGCACGGCCGGACCGCTGGGCGTAGTTGGCCGGAGTGGGCGGGACGTTGCGCATCGCCACCGCGTTGAGGTCGGAGATGTCCACGCCCAGCTCCATGGTGGGCGAGCAGTAGAGCAGCGGCAGCTCACCCCGGCGGAAGCGGTCTTCCCGCTGCTCCCGCACCGGGGTCGGGACCTGGGCGGTGTGCTCGGCCGCGTGCAGCCCGGCCAAGGTGTGGGCGGCCTCCCGGTACAGCCGGACGTAGAAGGGGTTGACCCGGGCGCCAAGCTCGGGGTCGAACTGTTTGCGCAGCGGGTCCGGCGAGCCCTCTCTCCCGTCGCCGGCCCGCCAGATCAACGAGCCCGCTTTGAGCCGGTAGCCGGGGACGCCGTTGTTCTGCTCCGCGGGCACCGCGGTCATGAGCAAGTCGCAGTCTTTGAAAACTTTCAGTAGGTCGCTGATGATCTGCTGGGCGTCCTCAACCTTGACTTCCCCGGCGTGCGGGAAGGTGGTGGGCCGGCGCAGGTACCGGCCGAAGAGCGAGCGCCCGGTGAGGTGGACGTCCGCCCGGGAGCGGCCGGGCCGGGATGGCGCGGGGAAGACCGTGGCCACCCGGGGTGGGACGCTGTTCTCCGGCAGCGCCCACGGCCCGGTGAGGTACTGGTCGGACAGGCGCTGGATCCGTTCGAACCCGGCGAGGGTGAGGCACGCCACGTCGACCGCGAGGGCACGGCGCATCTCGTCCAGCAGGATGTGGCCCACCTGGAACCGCACCTCAGGAGGGGCGTCCCGCAGGGCCGGGTGGGTGTGCTCCCACACGTCCTCGGACTCGGCGATCTCGGCCAGGGAGGCGTAGTCGAACCGGAGCAGCCCGGTCTGCTCCAGGTTGGGCATGGTGATCCGCCAGCCGCGCTCCAGGTCGAGGAAGAGCCGGTACTCCACCACCGCGTGCAGCGCCCGCAGGGTGGCTTCCCGCTGAACGAACCGGGCCCCGGGGTTCTGCGCGAACCTCTCGAAGGGAAGCTCGAGCGCCTCGGCCACCTTGCGCGCGGCGTCCTCGTACCGCAGGCCCTCCTCGCCGGCTGCCAGCGCCGCCCGGTAGACCGCGCCACGCAGGTGGGTCACCTGGACGAAGTCGTTGAAGTGACCGGCCTGCAGGCTGGCGTCCTGGCGGTTGTCGACGAAGGTGAGCAGCTTGCGCGCCTCGTCGTCCACCTCGGCCATCTGGAGGCTGCGGACGATGCTGGCGCTGATCACCGACATCGCCGTGCTACGGCCCTCGATGTCGAGGGTGGCCAACTTGGCGAAGTCCTGGCCGCGGGTCTGCTCGTAGGAGACTCGGCAGCGTAGGCAGAAAGTGAACGGGGCAGGGACGAAGGCGGCTTCCAGCCCTTCCCCGGAGCCGACCTCGGTGCCATCCAGGGCGACGTGGACCTGATGCGGCAGGTACTTCTGCTTGCTCGGCACGACGTCAGGCGTGCCGTCGGAGTTCGGAGCGACCCACGAGTCGGGGACGCGGCTCTCTTGAATCGCCTGGATCCGGTCGGCCGGCCAGGGCGCGGTGCTGCTGATGTACAGGTAGCCGTTGGCGTCGTCGCCGCCAGAGGCGTCGCGCTCCTGGCGCGGCTCGTAGACGGTCCGGCCGCCCCGGGAGACCTTCGTGACGACCAGATACTCCTGGCCGCATTCGCGGCAGAAGGCTGCGGGGAGCAGGACCTTGTCCGGCTGGCCCGGGACGACCTGCTGGTACTGGTCGGTGATGAACCGGACGTCCTCGGGTTCCAGGCTGAGATAGACCGTGTCGCCCTTGGAGAGGAACTGGTGGAGCCGGAACGCGAAGAGCGGCCGGCCGGTCTCGGGGTCTTTGGCCCGGGAGCCGGCGTGCAGCACCGCCTTGATTGCCTCGACGCACCGCTCGACCGGCACGCCGGTGTCCTTGGCCAGTCTCTCCGCCGCGTCGGGCACCTTGGTCGGCCGTTGCCGTACCAGGACCCCCTCCTCCGTGGTCAGGCCGAAGGTGGTCTCGATCCAGCAGGCCAATGGGTCGGTGAGCAGCTCGACGTAGTCGCGGGTCCGCCCGCCGTCGATCGCTCGGTCGATCGCCGCGGCGAGCTGTTCGGGGGTGGGGTCGAGGTCGGCGGTGGCCCGGACCAGGGTCTCCCCGATCACGCGGTGGGGGGTGATCTGGGTGCCGAAGATGCGGGAGGCGACCTCGGCGACCTTCGCGCGGCGCTCGGCCAGGCCGCCCTCGCTTGACATGGTGGCGGAGGTGCCGACGCACTGCAGGTCCCGGGAGTCGCAGGCCTCGCGCACCCGCCGGATCAGCAGGGCCACGTCGGCTCCCTGCCGGCCCCGGTAGGTGTGCAGCTCGTCGAAGACGAGGAACCGCAAGCCCTGGGCCGCCCGGATAAGTTCCCGCCGCTCCCTCGGCCGGGTCAGCAGGTACTCCAGCATCACGTAGTTGGTGAGAAGAATGTCCGGTTTGCGGTGCAGGATCTCGTCGCGCTCGCTCTCGCCCTCCTGGCCGGTGTACCGGGCGTAGGTGACCGGTTCGTTGCCCCTGCCGAAGCCATGGGTGAGGAACTTCTCCAGCTCGCCGAGCTGGCTGTTGGCCAAAGCGTTCATCGGGTAGACGATGATCGCCCGGATGCGGCGGGCGGTGTCTCCGGCCTCCTTCTCCCGCAGCACCCGATCCACGATCGGGACGATGTAGCTGAGGCTCTTGCCCGACCCGGTGCCGGTGGTCAGCACGTAGCTCTCGCCGCCGCGCGCGACCTCCACCGCGTCCCGCTGGTGCTTGTACAAGGTAATCGGCCGGGCGCCGGGGTCGTCTTCGCCTTGCTTGACCCGGAAGATCTGCTCACAACGGGGGTGGAGCAGACCCTCGGTGACGAGGTCGGTGATCGAGCCACCAGAGGCGAAGTTCGGGTTGAGCGAGAGCCACGGGTCCGGCCACTGCCGGCCCCGGGCCAGCTCCTCCTGGACGAAGCTTTGGATCCGCTCGTCCCGGATGACTGTAGAGGCCGTGGTGAAGGACGTGTAGTCCTCGATGAGCCGGTCGCGAATCTCGAAGACGTCCAAAGCTTTCCCCCCACCTCGATGCGCGTAGCCCGGACTCTAATGGGACGCGCTGACCCACGGGCCGGTGGTACGGACAACGGCTATGAGCCGGCACCGCGTGCCATGATTTTGGATAATCATCAGGACGCCACGCCCGAAAAACCAGGGGGCACGTGGCGACGCTGGCGGTGTCGCGGGACTTCTTCGCCGACTACAGCAAGCTGGAGAAGTGTCCAGCGGGCCGTCGACGAGGTCTTGGGGAGATTCGCCGAGCACACCCACGCCGGCCTGCACCTGGAGAAGCTGACCGGGGCCAGGACCCGCGGATCCGTACCATCCGGATCACCAGGTTCTGGCGGGGCGTGGTCCTTGCCCCCGAACGGGGCGACTTCTACTGCCTGCTCCGGGTGGTCACCCACGACACGACGAGCGTCGGCGAGGGTGCTCTCGCCGCTGGCTGGAACGCCGGAGGAGACCACGAGCGACGACCCGTCACCAGATAGTTGAGTCCGGCGAGGACTCGAGCCGGTCGACGGCCGGTGTCATGAGGAGACGCACTCCCGCGCGACTCGGCACCGGAGTGCATTCATCCACGAGTCCACAGGCGGTGTCAGCGGTACAGCGCGGCGGTAGCAAGATGTTCACGCCAGAACGGTCGCGACTCGTTCGGCGAAGTAGACGGTTCCGTCGCGGGCCTTCCCCGGCGCGGTGCGCTTCTCGCAGGCGTACAAGAGGGCGTGAGCCTGCGTCCAGCGGATGACACGCTCTCGGTCGAGCTCGGCGGCGTCGGCGAAGATCGCCAGCCGGCGAGGGAGTTCAGCGCAGAGCTCGTCAGTGGAGAGCTGACGCTGATAGCCGCCGATCACCACGCTCATCGCGCTGACCGCCGGGTCTCCTGCGAAGCCCTTGGGGTCGATGGCCAGCCACGGTTCGCGGGTCCCCCGGACGACGTTCTTGTCGTGGAGGTCGCCGTGGACGAGGGTGTCCGGCTGCTCCATGGCGAGCTCGCGGATGGTGTCGATCGCGGTGTCGACGACTCGACGAGGCACGTGGTCGGTCAGCAGCTCGTACGCGTCGAGGAGTGCGCGCTCCTGCGCCTTCGCCCGTTCGCTGAGCCGTGGAACGTTCGGTGGTGCTGGGACCGCGAGGCGACGGGTCAGCCGTCCGCAGATGGCGGCGGCCTCGTCCGTGTCGTCGAGGCTGAGCAGGGTGCTGTGGTCGACCCGCTCCAGCAGCATGGCGTACCGAGCATCGTCACGCTCGTACAGCAGCACGGCCCCGCGGCCGGGCCATGTGGCGAGGGCGACCGGCTCGTGGTCGTTCCCGGGGTGGGGGAAGGAGACCTTCAGGACCGCGGGCGATCCGTCCTCGCGTCGTACGGGAACGACGATCCCGACCCTGCCGTGCATGACCCGCCCGGACGGAGTACAGCTCCAACGCGCACAGAGCTCGTCGACGAGGTCGGGAAGGGACGCGATCCATCGCGCACCGTCCGCGCCTTCGCGCTCGCTGATCTCGCGTGCGAACGGCTCGGGTACGTCGATCATCCCGGCAGCCTAGACCGACCCCTTCAGCGATCGGTCCGGCTCGCCCCGGCCACAGTGCCCTGCGTGTCACGATGGACCGCATGGACGAGCTACCCGAGGCCTACCGGCGTGTCCTGCGGTTACTCTGCGACCGGCTCCCGTTCCCACAGGTGAACTGGGCCCTCACCGGAAGCCTTGGCCACTACCTGCAGGGCGCGCGGGTCGACGTCCACGACATCGACGTGCAAACGGACGGGGACGGTGCTTGGTTCGCCAACAACGCGCTGCGGGAGTTCGTCCGCGTTGGGGTGTACCAGAGGACCTCGCCGTTGATGTCCTCCCTCTTCGGCGCGTTCGAGATCGACGGGCTCCAGGTCGAGGTCATGGGCGCGGTCCGCAAACGCGCTCAGCCAAGCGATCCATGGGGACCGCCGACCAATCCACGCGACCACTGCCGCCTTGTCACCGTCGACGGCCGCACCGTCCCGGTGCTGTCCTTGGCGTACGAAGCGGAGGCGTACGAGGCGATCGGCCGGACCGAGCGAGCCAAGCTCCTCCGTGACGCCCTCTCCCGCCTGGACGGCGAAGGGGAGCCGAGCGACTAGCGCGCAACATGGCTGAACGACCCCGGAACCGCGTCCCAACCGTCCGGATCTGCCGTCTACTCTCTGCGCCTGCTGAGCGCAGTACGGTCCATGTCATGGCGCAGCCAGGTGGTACCACACCAAGTCCGGACGGCACCGTTGGGGACCAGGGCGCGATGACACCTGGGGTCGCTCGCCGGGTGCTCACGACCGCGTGTCGACAGGTGAACCTCGATCCGAGCGATGCCGAGTTGATCCGCATCGGATCCAACGCCGTCTTCCGCCTGCGAAGCCCGGTGATCGTCCGTATCGCGCAAGGATCGGATGTGGCCGAGAGCGCGAGCCGGCAAGTGGAGGTGGCACGCTGGCTGCGGGCTGTTGACTACCCGGCCACTCGAGCCTTGGAGGTCGAGCAGCCCGTCTACGCCGAAGGACGTGTCGTCACGTTCTGGGAGTCAATCTCGGATGCGGAAGACTACGCTCCTCTCGCACACGTAGCTGATCTCCTCCGGCGCCTGCACGAGCTGGAGGCGCCGCCATCGCTCCAGCTTCCTGACATCGCGGTGTTAGACCGAGTCATACGCCGGATGCGCGATGTTGACGCCGTACTCACCGAGGAGGAGCGCGCTTTCCTTGAGTCGAGGATCTCTGAGACTCAGTCTCGGTTCGCATCGTTGGAGTTCACTCTTTCCCGTGGGCCAATCCATGGTGATGCCAATGTCGGAAACGTCATCCTCGACAGGTCGGGCAATCCAGTTCTCATCGACCTGGACAACTTCTGCCGCGGTCCCCGCGAATGGGATCTCGTGCAAACCGCGCTTTACTACGAACGCTTCGGGTGGCACTCGCAGGGGGAATACGTTGAGTTCTGCCGGATGTATGGCTTCGACATCATGACGTGGCCCGGTTATGAGATCCTGGCCGACATCCACGAGCTGCGGATGGTTGCCTGGCTGAGTCGCAATGCCGCAAGAAATGCCCGCAGCAAGCAGGAGCTCAAGAAGCGACTTGTATCGCTCCAGAGTGGCACAAGTCGCAAGAATTGGAGCCCTCTGTAGCTATCGCGTGGTCGCTTGTGTCGTCCATAGCTTGTAGGATCGAGCCTGCTCGACAAATTCCCGGACAGTGCGATTGGCAAATCCTACTTTCGCGAGGCGATCGCGGAACTCCTGTACGTAGGTGCGGCAGCGCGCGGAGCTGAGCTGTTCGCCGATCTTCAAGGCATCCAACGCGATTCGGCAGGCCTGCTCTTCCTCGCCTTGATCGAGGTATGAATCTGCGAGGACCATCGCCGCGAAGAAGTCGCTTCTAGCGTAGCCACCGTCGCTTGCCCTGACAGACTGCGAGGCGTACTCGGCGGCGATTTCCGCTCTACCGAGGTCACGATTGCAGTGGCTCATCTCGGCCGCCATCTCTGCATCGTCGAAATATTGGATCCAAGGAGGTCCGTCTCCGGGGATTCGTCGGTCGAATTCGCCGATCGCTGCTGCTAGTGCTTTGTCGCAGCCGCTAGTGTCGCCAAGTCGCGCGAGTGCTCTGGCCTCCATCATGTAGAAGTGTGCTGTAAGAATGGGGCTAGAGTTTCGCGATGTCCCTAGTCGAGCAGATCGAGCGAGATTAACCGCTTCGCTTAATCGCCCGAGAAACGTTGCCTGATGGCTCATCGCATCGAGAACGCTAGCTGCGAGTAGTCGATTTCCAGATGACTCCGCCAGTCGTAGTGCTTGGACGAAATACCGTCCCGCAAGATCGTGCAATCCCGCGTCGTAGGACATCCACGCGACCAGTTGGAGGGCTTGCGCGGCTGCTTGGAACAGCTGTCGGCCTACTTCCTCGCTATATGTCCCAGAAAGTAGTCTCGTGAGGTCGTGTCGGAGATACTCGACCAGCGCCCGGCGAGCGTGACCTCCCCCGAACTGACCGTCTAGTTGATCAAACGAGCGCACCATCGCCCGGACGCGTGCCACGTCCGCTGTGCCCACCCGATGTCCCGTATTGCCGGTTGGCCGTTCGGGCGGACCGGAAGACACCAGCCACGTCAGCGCAGCCTCGTTCCAAGCGGCGACGTCTGGCACCGCACGCAGGAAGATTGGCAGTTGATCGAGATCGGCCTGCAGAAGTCTGGCTAGGACCTGAGTACTCTCCGTGTGTTTCGCGGGATACCGAGTTCCAAGGTCAGGCGGCACCACGTCTGGCGAGTCCAAACCAATTTCATGGAGGGCGACGGGTCGTCCAAGCCTCTTGGCCAGCGCCTCGGCGATGAATCCGCGCGTCTCGACATCGCGGGGAAGTACGCCCCGCAGCCAACGGGAGACATACGTGTGGTTGAACTTTCGCACGACACCATGACTCGCCGCCACCTCCTGTACGGCGCGCGCGAAGACCTTGCGTCCCACGGAGCCATCGGGAGCAGAAAAGCCGGCTTCCCTCATGAGCGCTGCGAGACGGTCGTTGGCCATCGATCACCTCCATGCCCCAAGAGTCCAAGTGTGCCTGTTTCTGTGCCCTGTTGTGCGGGCTGTTCACAGCCAAGAATCGCTACATCGCACGGTCCACGGAAGTGCCAGGGATGCGGACGTCATCGACGCGCGAGGCGGAGTCGTTTCGCGCGTCGACAGCCATGGCGAGGTCGTCTACGTAGGGGAGGTTGGGT
>Ga0310827_100281_pt1 | contig 48989 bp, 33 predicted proteins | sample WT_ome_2_FD_201309 | JGI IMG/M metagenome (GOLD analysis project Ga0310827, IMG submission 201309) | Sorghum-adapted microbial communities enriched on wild type (WT) sorghum from Joint BioEnergy Institute, Emeryville, California, United... ... | reverse complement strand
TCCATGGCAAACAGGTACAGGGTCGCGGTAATCGGTGCCGGCGACATGGGCGGCAACCATGTCAGGGGCTGGATCGCCGCCGGACATCACGTCGTATCGGTTACGGATACCGATTTCCCGCGGGCACAAACATTGGCGAATCGTTATCACGTGCCGAACGTCTATGACGATTACAGGGCAGCGCTGGAAGATCCGTCGGTCGAGATTGTTTCGGTGTGCCTGCCGCTGGCATTTCACGCTCGGGTTACGATCGATGCGGCCCATCGGGGGAAGCACGTGTTCTGCGAAAAACCGCTGGCCAGCTCGCTTGAGGACGGGCGGCGCATGGAGGAAGCGGTGCAGCGTGCAGGGGTAAAATTCGGCATTGGGTTTCAGCGCAATCTTGCTCAAGGGGTGGAAAGAGTCAAGCAATGGGTCGCGGAAGGAACATTCGGCCGTCCGCTCGTATTCAGCTCGGATTTGCTGCAGGAAGTGCGGCCGAAGGTTTCCATGCATGACAGGAACGGGAACAAGGGGCCGTTCGTCGATGCCTGCTGTCATTATTTTTATATGTGGAATACAGTGTTTCAGTCGAAGCCGAAGCGGTTGTTTGCGAGCGGCGGCATCTTGGGCAAAGGGCGGCCGGAAATTGCCCGGATCCCGGAGCTTGCCATCGATACCGGGGTTGTGACGGTCGAATACGAATCGGGCGACATCGGGACGATGACCGTTTCCTGGGGTCTGGCCAAACATACCAGGCTGCGCAGCCGTCCGGACCGCATTTTCGGTCCTTGCGGAGGCGCGGAAGGGATGTTTAATCATTTTGGTTCGGATATCCACATTGATCTGTTCATCGGAGATACGAAAGAGTCGCTTGTACTCGGGAAGGAGGATTTGTTCGAGAAGCAGTTCCGCTTGTTCGCCGATGCCATTACCGATAACCGGCCCGCGCCGAACGGTTTTGAAGCGGGCAAACAAATGCTGGTGATGTCGCTGGCCGTACTCGAGTCGATCGAGACGGGCAAAGTCATCGATTTGTAAGGGGGGAATGCCGCCAGGCTCCCCGGGCGGGCGTAAATTGGATGAAGGAGCCCGGGGAACGTTGGGAAGGATACCTTTCCCGTCTCGCTTCGTGATATAATATCCGTATAAGGATCTTATGAGCGGGGTGGCATTCGTGATTTATGTTCGCGAATTTTTTGCGCAGCGTTTGATCCTTTTTCTTGCGGCAGTGGCGATTTCAAGCGGGACGGTTTTGCTGGCGACACCAGGCGGTCCCGGTACCGGTCCGTCCGTTGCGGCGGGAATCGTGACGGTCATTCTGGTCGAATATGCGACCCACCGTTTTCTGTTGCATGAGTTCCCCCATTGGGCGCCTGCCATGTATGAGGGACATCAGGCCCACCATCGGGCCCCGAACGATATCCGCTTCTTATTCGGCCCGGTCCGCTACGATTTTGCCGGGTACGTCGTTTTGTCCGCCGCCGCCTGGGCGGTTACGCGAAGTTTGCATTTGGCGGCCGGGTACGTTTGTGGCGCCGTTGTGTACCAGCTTTATTACCAGTGGAAGCATTATGTGTCGCATCGGCCGATCCGGCCGGTTACCCCTTGGGGCAAATGGATGAAGAAGAAGCACCTCCTTCATCACCATCTGGATGACAAAGCCTGGTACGGGGTATCGAACCCGGTATGCGATGTGCTGCTCGGCACCGACAAGCCTGCGGCAAAGCCCATCCGAAAAACGCCCCCGGCGGACCGAACGATCGGGCGAAGGACGTAGTTCCCGCGGTAAATTTCCATAATCCGCCGGAAAGCGGCGGAAGAAGGTTGATAGTGAAGAGGAGCGAAGCCGCTCCTCTTTTTATTGTTGCGCGTTAGGAAGCCCGGCCCATTAAAGAAATGTTGGGCCGGGAACAAGACTGTCCGGACCGCGTTCAAAGTATATGCCGAAGCTGCCGCCGCCAACACAATTCCGCAGCAAATCCCGGTAAACGTTTTCGGTTTCCGCCAACCCCCGCTCTTCCCTATGACCGCATGACCGCAGGTGCGTATCGGCACCCCGGGAATCGTTCCGCCGGAATGAGCGCCTTGGTCCGGCACATCCGTCTTGTTTATCCGCAAGGTTGCAACCGGGGAAAAGCTGTTTTTCAGGCTTCGTCGGCCAGAACCACTTCAATTCCCGGGAGAGTGCGGATAAACTCCGGATCGGCGGCGGCATCCGTAATGAGTGTAGCGATTTGCGATGTATCGGCAAACGTGGCGATGGAACGGCGATTCAGCTTCGTATGGTCGAGCAGGGCGATGACGCGGCTCACGTTGCCGACCATGACTTTCTTCAGTTCGGCTTCATAGACGCTGAAATCGGTCAACCCTTCGGCGACGGTAAAGCCGTGCGCCGAGGTGAAGAACACGTCGGCATGAATTTGCGACAACAACCCTTTGCCGAGCAACCCCTCCAGCGAGCTCGATCCCGGTCGCAGTACACCGCCGACAACAATAACGTTTATGCGCGGATTGCGCGTCAGTTCCTGGGCCGTAGCCAGTCCGTTTGTGACGACCGTCAAATAATCGTATTGGACCAAATGCTTCGCCAGTTCGAGCGAAGTGGAGCTCGCATCGAGAATAATGCATTGGCCGTTCTGCACGTAGCGGGCGGCCGTCCTGCCAATGGCCATTTTCTCCGCCTGGTTGCTTTGGCTGCGCGAATAAAACGTGTACTCGTGTGTCGGCGGCTTCGGCAGCACCGCGCCTCCATGGGTCCGCTCCAAAAGCCCGTCTTCCTCCAATATGCGAAGATCGTTGCGCAGCGTTCCTTCCGAAACGTTAAGCGCGATCGAAACGTCCTTGACCAGAATTTGCTTTTGTTCGTTCAGCATTTGCATAATGCGATTCCGACGTTCGGGTGCCAGCATCGATAGCAACTCCTGTAACCGTTATTTTGCGCGGGAATAAACGCAAACTACAAAAGATTATACCAAACGGTCAGACAACAATCAACAAAACAATCCACAAAACAAACAATAATATCAATAAAAATAATAAAAAACAATTAAACCGAAGAAATATGATTCATAAATGACAATAAACATCAATAAAATTATTAAAAACGATTGACAAAAGAAAACCGCAGTGTAAAAATGGGAGTAAATATTTGGCGGATTGTCAGCAGTCCGGCAAAGTGTTTGCGTATTCTTTCGAAACCAACAATGATCAAAGGAGGTTCATCAGGTGAACATTCGAGCCCAAACTGCAATCGCTTTCATTTTGACTTGTTTGTTGTGTGCCGGTTTCGGCTTCCCGTCAGGATCGCCGAAGGCGCGGGCGGAAATGGAATCGCTTTCTTCCGGGATTACGCAGGAAAGCTTAACCGGAATCGCCCGCATCGACTCGCCCAATTACCGTGATTTCTTCGCGTTGAGCCGGGAGGGCGCGGTCATTCCCGGCCTGCAGCAGGATTTGGTGCCGCAAGGCCTCGCTTACGATGCGCAGCGCGATTGGCTCGTCGTCTCCTACTACCGCGAGAACGGGTCTTCCATGCTCGCCGCGGTCGACCGCGCTAGCGGCAAGCTTGTAAAAGCGGTGCAGCTTTACAAAGACCCGAATACGCCGTACACGGGCCATGCCGGGGGTCTCGCGATCAGCCGCGAGCACTTGTGGGTCACTTCGGAGAAGATGGCGTACGCGATTCCGCTCGACGCTTTGGCCGAAGCGGCGGACGGGGGGAAAGTCGTCTTCGCGGATACCATCCGCACCGAGACGAACGCCTCGTTCACCGCCTACGCGGACGGTATTTTGTGGGTCGGCGAGTTCGCCCGGTTCGACTACAAGACGGACGCTGCGCATCACATGCTCAACCGGGATAACAATGAACATTCCGCCTGGGTCGCCGGTTACCGGCTGAATGCCGACGATACGATCGACAAAAGCCGGATTTACCCGGTGACGAAAGCCGCGATTCCCGACTTCATCCTGTCCGTGACCGACGAGATTCAGGGGATGGCCGTCGAACGGGACCGTTTCGTCCTCAGCCAGTCGTACGGGCGTACGGTCGAAAGCTCGCTGCTGACGTACCGGCAGCCCTTGAGCGATCCGCCTCACGCTTTTACCGACAAGTTTGGCGAGCCCGTGCCGATCTGGTTCCTGGACGGGCACAATCGGGTGAATACGATCGTAATGCCGCCGATGTCCGAGGGCTTGGCAGTGCAGGGGAATGCTTTGCACGTGCTGTTCGAATCCGGAGCCAGCGCTTATCGCGACGGCTTCTATCCGATCGACAGGCTGTACGCGCTTGAGACGGACGCGCTTTTCGCTTTCACACCGACCGTGCCCGGCGCCCCGCAGGGCGAACCGCCGCTTCTCATAACGGAAATCTCGGCCGCTTCTCCAGGTGAGGGGGAGCCTTACGAATACATCGAACTGTACAACAACAGCAACCGGGCGATCGACCTGGCCGGCTACAAAATTTATTATTACTATGATCCGACCAGCCCGCGCTGGTGGGGAACGAAGGTAACCAAATGGACGCTGATGAAAGCAAGCGATGTGTCGCCGGGCGCAACCGATCCGACCGATACGGTTGTCAAGCCGCATCAGACAAAGATCGTCTGGTTGAAGAAGCCGGGCTACGAAGGAAACACAGTCGCCGATTTCAACGCGGCCTATGGTTCCCGCGTCAAAGCCGACGAATTTGTGTATATCAAGCTGGTTCCCGGTCAAGGGCTGTCCGATACGGCCCAGCGGTTTGTGGCGGTGGTGGCGCCGCGGGGGGACGAAATCGAAGACCGGATCAGCTACGCGACGTACAACGGGAGCTCGGCGCAGCCGACATCGGCGGCCTGCTCGAAAGACGGCAGCCATCCTTGCGATTTCGCCGTCGGGCAAAGCATCAACTATTTCTACCCGCCGGCAGGTCTGGATTCGGAGCAGCGGGAGATGGAACGCAAGGATCCCGATTCGCTCCGGCAAACGCCAACACCCGGAAAGCTTGTGCCCGGGCAGCATCGGTCGATCGGGCAAGGACACGCGCCGCATTGAGGCGGGCTTCCGGCGCCGATCGAAACATCCGGGGGAGCCGGCAGCCGGCTCCTCCGCCCCGCAGCGGCAGGTCTGTTTGACTATTTCCAATTTTGCAGGTCAGGAGGCGTGCATGTGCAGCGCAAGATCTGGGAAACTATTCGGCCTTATGTGATCATCGCTCCCTCGACGATCGTCATTGCCTGTTTTGTCATCTATCCGACGCTTTATTTAGTCTACCTCAGTTTTTTCAAATATAATTTGCTGAATCGGGCGCAGAGCAAATTTATCGGGATCGACAATTACGTCAAGATATTTCATCGTGAAGAGTTTTACAAATCGCTGGCGAATACGGCGATTTATACGGTCTCCCATGTCGTCTTGACCATGTTGATTGCGCTTTTGGTTGCTGTGTGGCTAAGCAAAAATAAGCGGATCAACCACCTCGTGCAAGTCGGCATCTTCACGCCGCATATCGTGTCCATCGTGTCCATCGCGTTGGTATGGCTGTGGCTTTACGATCCGCTGCACGGCATTTTCAATTATGTGCTGGAAGCTTTCGGGTTGCCGACTTCCCAGTGGCTGCAAAGCTCGAAAACGGCTCTGGCGTCCATCATTTTCATGTCGGTCTGGCAATCGCTCGGCTACTACACGCTGATTATCGTGGCGGCGATCAAGGGAATTTCCCCGGACATCTTCGACGCCGCCGCATTGGATGGAGCGGGAAGATTCCGCATGATCTACAAAATCATTATCCCGCAAATTTCGCCGCAATTGTTTTTTATTCTCGTCATCATGACGATCGGTTCTTTCAAAGTGTTCGAATCGGTCAATATCATGACGGCAGGCGGACCCAATTATGCGACAAATACGATCGTCTATTACATTTACCAGTTCCGGACGACCAATATCGGTTACGCCGCCGCGACCGGGGTGGTTCTGATGGCGATCGTCGGACTGTTGACCGTTTTTTACTTCAGTGTACTGTCCAGGAAAGTGCACTACCAGTAAGAAAGCGGTTCATTTCAAGTCAACCGGGGGGGTTGTCCTTGCATTCTCCAATCAAGCACATCGGTGCGTCCATTAACATGATTTTGAAAATTTTGTTTACATTGGCTTTTATCTTCCCATTTCTATGGATGATTTCCACGTCGCTGCAAACATTCGAAGAAACGATGCGCTTTCCGCCCACGCTCGTTCCCAAATCGCCGCAATGGATCAATTATGTGGAGGCGATGAGATCCGGCCCGTTTCTGATGTTTGCCAGAAATTCGATTGTGGTCACGCTAACCGTCATGGTTGTACAGTTCCTTGTAATGATTCCGACGGCTTATGCCTACGCCAAGTACAAATTTTGGGGGAAAAACTTTTTCTTCGCCCTGGTTTTGCTGGCTTTCATGATCCCGCATCAAATTACATTCATACCCGTCTATTTGATGTTGGGGAGCTGGAAGCTGCTCGATACGCTGCTGCCGCAAATTATCCCTTTCATGGCCAACGCGTTCGGCATTTTCCTGCTGCGCCAGCATTTCATGCAAATTCCCGAAGACTTGATTGAAGCGGCGAAAATCGACGGCGCCGGCGAATTCCGGATCATGACGCAAATCATGACGCCGATGGCGGTACCGACGATCGCCACCATCGGACTCTTCAGCTTTATTTCGCATTGGAATGATTACTTCTGGCCGCTGGTGATGACCAATTCCAACAGCGTCAGGCCTCTGACAGTCGGCATCGCCATGCTGAAATCGACGGAAGGGCTTGACAGCTGGCACATAATTATGGCGGCCAACGTCGTGCTCGTTCTGCCGATTCTGGTCGCCTATCTGATCGCTTCCAAACAGATTGTCAAGGCATTCGTTTATTCGGGAATCAAGTGAGCTAGCCGGATCTCCCGGAATCATAAATTCAATGCATTGGAGGAAGGAACACATGAAAACAAAAAAATGGTGGAGTACGATTTTGACAGGCGCCCTGCTCGCCGCATTCTCCGCAGGCTGCTCCTCGAACGGATCGGCGAACGGCGATTCTCCGACCGGCGGAACAACCGATCCATCCGGAGCCCCGACATCCGCCGGAAAGACGGTAACGATCCAATTCTGGCATTCGTTGGGCGGGCAAAACAACGAATACATCGACGCCATGGTCAAACGGTTTAACGACACCCATCCGAATATTCAAGTCGTCCCCACGTACCAGGGCGGCTACGCCGAAACGGCTTCCAAGCTGCAGGCGGCGATCGCCGGCAACAACGCGCCGGACGTCTCCATGCTGGAGCGCGCCCGGATCCAGCAATTTGCCGATGCGGATGTGCTGGCCGATCTCTCGCCATACATGAAGAAAACCGGTCTGAAGGAAGAGGATTTCGTGCAAGGCTTGATGGGATTTTCGCGGTTTCCCGGCAGCAACAAGCTGGTTTCGTTGCCGTTTAACCGTTCCACGCCGATTTTGTATGTCAACAAAGACATGCTGGACCAGGAAGGGCTGAAGGTGCCGACCACCTGGGATGAATTGAAACAAGTTGCCAATGCCCTGGTAAAGAAAGAGAACGGCAAAGTCACGCGGTATGGCGTTTCAATGCCTTACGATTCCTGGTATTTGCTCGGCATGATCTCGCAATCCGGCGGCAAGTTCTTTACAGACGACGGCAAAGATCTCGGTTTTATCGACAACGGTGTCGGCCAGCAGGTATTCGAATTCCTCAAAGACATGCAGAATTCCGGCGCCCTGTACTATCCTCCGACGCAAAACTCCGGCAGCGTCGTCGGCCAGATGTTCGCCAGCGGCCAAATCGGGATGCTCTTCCAGTCGACCGGTGTGATGGGCGACCTCGAGCAATCGTGCAAATTTAACCTTCAAGCGGTTTATATGCCCAAGAACAAAATTCAGGCTGAACCGACCGGAGGAGGCAACTTCTCCATGCTGGAGTCGTCGAAAAACAAGGATGCGGCCTGGGAGTTTATGAATTGGGTCGTGACCGATCCCAAGGGCGGCCTGCAGTTCGTTCTGGATTCCGGTTATTTGCCGTATACGAAGAAAATGGGGGAAAGCCAGGAATTAAAAAATCTCTGGGCGAAGGATCCGAACCGCAAGGTGGCGTTCGATCAGCTGCAGTTTGCGGTTGATAATAACAAAAGCACGGTTTGGCCGAACGTCAGCACGGAGTTTAGCGCAGCGATGCAGGCAATCTTCTACGATAACAAGGATATCAAGTCTACGTTGGATGCGTTCAAGAATAAGGCGAAAGACATTTTGGCCTCGCAATGACCGCGTCGCACCGTCAGCAAGGAGTGGCGAATTGCGCATGAATGAAAAAAAATATGATCGCCGCAGACGAATCCGCAGTGGCGCGTTGGTCTTGACGATTGCGCTGGCCGTTTCGCTTCTGCTCGGCTGCGGCGCTGTTTCCGATTCCAAGGTCCCTTCCGGGAGGACGATCGGGCCCTCGGCGGCTTTCGACCTGACGGCAACTCCCAAACGGCTGCTCGGAGAAACCGCGATCAAAAACAAAACCGTCATGCAATCGTTTGCTTTTGACAATGTCAATCATTTCATCTTCATCGTTCAATTGATGGAAGGCGGGCAGAAGCTTCCCGGCGAGCCGATGGCGCTATCCGGCGGGGCAAGGGCACTGAACGGCGATCTGTGCGTGACCAAGCTTGATTTTTCGGGGAACGTGCTCGGGTATATGGTGTTGAAAGGCTTCGGCCACGGCGTGCAGATCGGTGTCGAACCCGGCACCGGCAAGAATGGGGAACCGGCCGATTATCTTTGGACGGAGGTCGACGCCGCCCACGACCACCCGGGGGACGGCGGAAACGGATGGGGGACGCGGCTCGCCCGGTTCCCTTTCCGCGATCAGGCGGTGCTCGCGAACGATTCCCCGTCTCTGGAAAAGTTTCAGCTGATCCCGGGTGCCGACCGGACCACGGTCAGTGTCGATACGGTCCGGCATCAGCTGACGATGCGCTACCGGCTGAACGGGAAGTTTCGCTTCGCCCTGTTCGATTTGGATCAGGTAAAAAAACAGGAAAAAGTTAAACCGCTCGCCGATGTGGAAACCCCTTCGGAGCTCGGCGGCAAAACGTTCCAGGGCTACACTTCTTACAACGGGTATTTATACTTGCTGGACGGCGACGCTTACGGTTCGCCGGACTCGTCGCCTCCCGAGGGCAATACGTATCTTACGAAAGTCGATTTCTCCACCGGCAAAGTTGAAGACAGACAGCGGGTTGCGGTGGCGGGTGAACTCGAATATCGCGAACCGGAGGGCATGGCCGTTCAACTCGCGGATGCCAAGGATCCGGACTCGGCCCGGCTAGCTTTCGGGTTCGCTTCCGGCGGAGCGGGCGACAGGAAGGTGAATCTTTACTATATCGACAAGCTGGAAGCTCCGAAACAACAGCCGCCCCGATAAAATAAGCGTATTCATCAACGAAAGATAATAAACGTCAAAAAACGAATGGAAACAATAAGAATGACATTGACAACCGATGCGATTGAGCCGAAAATGGCATTGTAAGCCGAACCAAAATCGAACGGGCAGGAGGAGAAAACGGTGTTCAAAAAGCTGATGAACGTACCGAACGAGATCGTGGACGAAATGATCGAAGGGTATGCGGCAGCCTATCCCCGATATGTGAAAGTGCTTGAAAGCAACAAGCGCGCGATTGTCGGCGCGCATGCCGGACGCCCCGGGAAGGTGGGCATCGTGATTGGCGGAGGCTCCGGGCACGAACCGGCATTCATGGGGCTCATCGGTCCCGGACTCGTGGATGGCGTACCGGTGGGCAATGTCTTTGCCTCCCCGCCTCCGGACCCGATCGTCGAAGTGACGAAGGCCGTGAACGGGGGGGCGGGCGTGCTGTACATGTACGGCAATTACGCCGGCGACTGCATGAACTTCGACATGGCCGCGGAACTGGCGGGAATGGAAGGCATTCGGGTCGAGACGGTACTCGTTACCGACGACGTGGCATCCGCCCCGAAGGAAGAGGCGGACCGCCGCAGAGGCATCGCCGGCGGTTTTTTCGTGTTCAAGGCGGCGGGAGCGGCGGCCGACAAGGGCTTCACGCTGGAGGAAACGGTGCGGGTGGCGCGCAAGGCGAACGAACGGGTACGCACGATGGGTGTGGCGCTTTCGCCGTGCGCGGTGCCGCAGACGGGGATGCCGAGCTTTGAGCTGGCCGGGGATGAGATGGAAATCGGGCTCGGCATTCATGGGGAGCCCGGTGTGGAACGGGGCAAGCTGCGAACGGCGAACGAAGTGGCCGACGAGCTGCTGCGCCGCATTACCGGCGACATGCCGCTTGCGGCGGGAGAGCAAGTGGCGGTGCTTGTCAATGGTCTCGGATCGACGACGTATATGGAGCTGTTCGTCGTATTCCGGAGAATTGCGGCGAAGCTGCGGGAACAAGGTGTGGAGGTGCATCGCTCGTACGTGGGGGAATTCGTAACTTCGCTGGAAATGGGGGGCTGCTCGGTCTCAATCCTGAAGCTTGACGACGAATTGCGCGAGTTGATCGACTACCCGGCTGATACGCCCCTGTTTGTGCAGAAGTAAGCGGGCGTCATTTCCGACGATACGCGTGCGGTGTGAGAGGTACACCTGCCAATAGACAGAACCTTGGCAGGCACAGGCACGTGCGGGCGGTACGGGGGGCGGGCCAAATAAAGCGTTTGCAAAGGGATCCGGGACAAGACGTCAGAACGCGGATGAAATAGTCCGAAATCGAAACGAACGAAAATGAAGTTAAAAAACAATAAAAGTAAATATTGAATAACAAAAAACGAATTTAAACGACAATAAAAATCAAAAAACGCATTGACATGAGGAGTATTTGGTGTAAAATGAGAGAAAAGCTTCACCCGAAGCCCTTTTGATTCGCCGGATACCGTCTGAAGCAGTTGCGTTCCGATACGGCGACAATTGACAGAGCGAGGAGGTTTTACGCATGCAACAGCTCGAAATTCCGAAAACGATGAAAGCCGTTGTTGCCTACGCCCCGGGGGATTACCGGCTGGAAACGGTTGACGTGCCGAAAGCGGGGCCCGGCGAGATGGTCATCAAGGTGGAAGGCTGCGGCATATGCGCCGGCGACATCAAAGCGTTCGGCGGCGCGCCCAGCTTCTGGGGGGACGAAACGCAACCCCCTTATATCAAGGCGCCGATGATTCCGGGACACGAGTTCGTCGGCCATGTCGTGGAGATCGGCGAAGGCGTGGAAGGCTACGAGCTTGGCGAACGGGTCATTTCCGAGCAGATCGTTCCCTGCTGGAACTGCCGATTCTGCCGGCGCGGCCAATATTGGATGTGCGAAAAGCACGATCTGTACGGCTTTCAGTATAACGTTAACGGCGGTATGGCGGAATATATGAAGTTTACGAAGGAAGCGATCAATTACAAGGTTCCCCGCGATTTGCCGCTGGAGCAAGCGATCTTGATCGAGCCGTACGCCTGCTCCTTCCACGCGATCCAGCGCGCGCAAATCGCGCTGGGCGACTTCGTCGTCATCTCCGGAGCGGGGACGCTCGGTCTCGGCATGGTCGGCGCGGCCCGGCTCGCGGGTCCGGGGACGCTGGTCGTGCTCGACCTTAACAACGACCGGCTGGAGCTGGCGAAAAAATTCGGCGCCGATCTGGTCCTGAACCCGCGGGAGGTCGACGTCGTGGCCGAAGTCAAGAAGCGGACCGACGGGTATGGCTGCGACATCTATATCGAAGCGACCGGCCATCCGAAATCGGTCGAGCAAGGGCTGGCGATGATCCGCAAGCTCGGCCGCTTCGTTGAATTCAGTGTGTTCAAGGATCCGGTAACCGTGGATTGGAGCATCATCAGCGACCGCAAGGAACTCGACGTGCTCGGTTCGCACCTCGGACCTTATTGCTATCCGCTGGTTATCGACGGCATTGCGAGCGGCAAATTGCCGACCGCGGGCGTCGTCACGCACAAGCTGCCGCTTGAGCGGTTCGCCGAAGGGTTCGAACTGGTGAAGCGGGGAAGCGAATCTTTGAAAGTCGTTCTCATTCCATAACGACGGTTCATTTTTTGGAGGCGTTGACAGATGAAGATTGCCATTGGAGCGGATCGGGCGGGGTACGAGCTGAAGGAAACGATCAAGCACTTTCTGGCCGGGCTGGGGGTGGAGGCCGTCGATTTCGGTCCCCCCGACGGAAAAGAGGATGTCGATTACCCCGATGTGGGCTTTGCCGTTGCCAGCGCAATCGCCGAAGGCAAGTTCGAACGGGGGATACTTATCTGCGGAACGGGCATCGGCATGACGATTACCGCCGACAAAGTGCCGGGGGTCCGCGCCGCGCTTTGCCACGATACGTATTCCGCGGAGCGGGCCCGAGGCAGCAACAATGCGCAGGTGCTGACGATGGGCGCGCGGGTCATCGGGCCGGAACTGGCGAAGCGCATCGTGCACGTTTGGCTCCATTCGGAGTTCGACGGCGGCCATTCCAGCCGCAAAGTGCAGAAAATCATGGACGGGGAACAACGGTACCGGGGCCTGCGGCAAGCGCCCGAAACCAACTCCTGCTCCTGACATCCGACCGAGGGGGGAACGATAAATGCAGCTTTCCATTGACGATTGGAAACGTTTGTTAAGCCATATCGCCCGCCGCATCGAGGAGCAGAAGGACGATTTTTCCGCACTTGACCGGGCGGTCGGCGATGGCGATCACGGAGTGACCATGTCGCTCGGCTGGCAGGCGATTGCGCGCAGGCTGGACAGCTATGAGGGCGAAGATTGCGGCGCGCTGTGCAAGGAACTGGCGATGTCTTTTTTGAACGCTGTCGGTTCCTCGGTAGGTCCGCTTTATGCCACCGCATTCCTGCGCGGGGCTGCGGTGCTGCAGGGGAAAGCGCGGCTTGCCGGGGAGGACCTGGTGCAGTTTTGGCTGGCGGCGGTGAATGGCATTCGGGAGCGCGGCAAAGCGCAAGTCGGCGACAAGACGATGATCGACGCGTGGCAGCCGGCGATGGAGGCGCTGCAAGAGGCGAGGGAGGCCGGCCTCGGAATTGTCGAAAGCTTCGAGGCCGCGGTAGCCGCCGGCGAGCGGGGAAGGGATGCGACGGCCGCTCTCGTCTCGCAGAAAGGCCGCTCCAGCCGGCTTGGCGACCGGTCCGTCGGGCATATCGATCCGGGAGCCGCTTCCGCTGTAGCGATCCTGGCCGCGTTTACCGAAGCTTTGCGCGGGTGCGCCTGAAGCCGCACGGCAAGAGAAGGGAGTGTCCTGATCATGAAGCAGTTGCTGCTTGATTTTTTGCGTGTAACGCAGGAAGCCGCACTTGCAGCCGCTCCGTGGGTCGGCCGCGGCCGCAAGCATGAGGCCGACGCGGCGGCGACGGCGGCGATGCGCGAGACGCTGCGGCATTTGCCGCTTGACGGCATCGTTGTCATCGGCGAAGGAGAGCTGGACGAAGCGCCGATGCTGCAGATCGGCGAACGGGTCGGCACGGGCCAGGGCCCGGGGCTTGATATCGCCGTCGACCCGCTGGAAGGGACAAATCTGGTTGCGGGCGGGCTTGCCAACGCGACGGCCGTCATCGCCGCCGCTCCCCGCGGCAGCTTGCTGCACGCTCCGGACATCTACATGGAGAAGCTGGCCGTTGGCCGCCAAGCGGCGGGCGCCATCGATCTTGGGCTCCCCATTGTCGAAAACATGAGGCGGGCGGCCGCCGCACTGGGCAAACGCATCGCCGACATGACCGTGATGATTCAAGCACGGGAGCGGCACCGCGAGTCCATCGAAGAAATTCAGCGCACCGGCGCGCGCGTCAAGCTGTTCGACGATGGCGACGTGACGTATACGATCGCTCCCGCGTTTGAAGGAACCGGCGTCGACATGTTTTACGGCGTTGGCGGCGCCCCGGAAGGTGTCATTGCAGCGGTCGCCCTGAAATGCCTCGGCGGTGAGATGCAAGCCCGGCTGCTTCCGGCCAACGATGCGGAATATGCGCGATGCGTCGGCATGGGGCTGGCCGATCCGCGGCGCCGCTTGTCTATGCGGGAGCTGGTCGCTTCAGACGACTGCTTGTTTGCGGCAACGGGGGTAACGTCCGGCCTGCTGCTGGAGGGTGTCAAGCAGGAGCAGGCGTTCGCCGCGGCGACACATTCCTTGCTCGCTTACGGCGGTTCGGGCACGTTGCATTTTATCCGTTCCGTCCATCCGCGCGCGAAAGCCGGCTGACCGGCGCTTCGAAGGGGCGGGATTCCCGCAATTATGCGAAAAATGCCTTCGAAGCTTTGCTTTCCCGGCCGGCGGGAGCCGAATGCGGACGAGCGAAAGACAGGAGGGGGAAACTGGTGTGGGCAACATCCGCCTCATCGTTAGTGATTTGGACGGTACACTCTTATCTCCGGATCACCGGCTGACCGACACGGTCCGGGAAGCAGTGCGTCGCTTCGTCCATTCGGGAGGGCTGTTCACGATCGCTACCGGGCGCTTCGCCCCGAGCGTTCAACCGATCGTCGAGGCACTATCCATCGACATTCCGTATATTTTGTGCAACGGCGCTGTGATTGCCGATCGCCGGCGGATTTGGGCCGCGAGTTCATTACCGGTTGAGGAGCTCGCGCCGTTTCTTGCGGAGGCGGATCGGCAGGGTGTGGCCGTCCTTTTGTTCCAGGAAACGGGTGCGAATGCATTTCGCCGGACGCGGGATGTGGAGTTGTTTGAGCAGAAGGAAGGAATCACATGTCGGCTCGTCAATCCGGCGGAAGAGTGGCGCGGCGGCCCGGTCCAGAAGGCGCTCCTGATCGGCGACATGGAACGCATCCGCACGATTTGGGAAACATATCGCCCCGGCATCCGGCGCACGTACACGACGATTCAGTCGGAGGACGATTACTTCGAGATTATTCCGGATAACCAGAGCAAGGGTGCGGCGTTGACAACGCTGATGAAGCTTCTGCGCGTGGAACCCCAAGAGGTGATGGCGCTCGGCAATCAGTTGAACGATCTCGATATGCTGTGCCGCGCCGGGATCGGAGTGGCGGTCGCGAACAGTCATCCGGAGCTGATAAGCCGCGCCGACTTCGTCTGCTGCCGCAGCTACGGCGACGGCGTTGTCGAAGCGATGGACATCTTTTGCTTTGGCAGACGGTAATTTGCATAAGACGGGAGGAACTGATTTTGGATGCCAGAGGACTTGCCCATCGCGGCTACCCGGGGCGTTACCCCGAGAACACGCTGACCGGGTTTCAGGCCGCTTGCGAGCTCGGATTCGCCTATTTGGAGCTGGATGTGCAGCTTAGCAAAGACGGGGTCCCGGTCGTCATGCACGATTTTCGGGTGGATCGCGTGACCGATGGGAAAGGAAATGTCAAGGACATGACAATTGCCGAGCTGAAGCGGCTGCGCATTGCCGGCACGGAGGAAATCCCGACGCTGGAGGAGGCGCTGCGGCTATTGCAAGGCCGGATTTTGGTAGACGTTGAGCTGAAGCAGTGCGGGGACTTGTATCCGGGGCTGGAAGCGGCGGTGCTGGGTGTCGTGCACAAGTTGAACATGGAGGATCAGGTGTTTTTTACTTCGTTCGATCATTATTCGATGATCCGCATGCGCGAGCTGCACCGCGGGGCGGAGATCGGCTTGATCAATTACGGGGCTTCGCCCGCGCTTATCCGGCTGGCGAAGGAATTGAACGGGCGCTACGTGTCTGTCAGGCATAATTATTTGACGGAACCGTTTATCCGCCTCTGCGAGGAAGAAGGCATTCAACTGATCGCTTGGACAGTCGACGAGGAAAGCGACATGCGGCGGATGGCCGGTTACCCGTCGATCCTGGTCTGCACGAACGAGCTGGAACGCTGGCAGTCTGTTGCCGGGGCATAAACGCGGGGCGCGTTCGCCGGGCGGCAATGGGCTTGTCCGGCAAGCACCCGGCCCGGCGGACGCCGGTAAACCGGCCGTTACCAGTCGCCATCGTCCCTGACAACTGCAAATTTCCCGAGGCATGGCTTTCGATGGCCATTCAGTTTCATTGAACGTTATCTTCGAAACGGATCCAAACCTCCAGTTTCACGCCGATTTGGAATATGAGAAAAGTCACTTTCAACTTCAACCATTTCTGGTATCCTCATTCCGGAATATTGAAGGACAATACGCGAGAGAAAGTGAAGAAGCCGGGAGCCCCGGCTTCTTTTTTTTGATTGGAAGACCAGAAAACCAGAATAATCGATTTTTCCGTTCCGGAAATTGACCCAGGTCAATTTTTCCAAATTTCCTGGCAGAATGTGACAAACCTGGGACATTGATGCGCGGTGTGATGCACATCACATTTGTTCCCTGTCCCATTCCTTATCCTTCTAAGTGTTTCGCACATCAATTTTAGGAGGAATGAAGGAATGAGGTTCAAAAGCTTGTTTCGCTTGTCCGTCAGTCTGGCCATCGCGTTCGGCGGTTTCAGCCCGGCGGCCTCCGCGACGCCGCCAAGCGAACGCATCGTTACCCCCAATGCCGCGCCGGTACAGACGGCGGTGGAAAACGCGGTACCATTTAATCCAGCCGCCCCGGCGCAGCCGGAAGAAGGCAAGGTCGTCAATTTCACGCTGGAGGCCAAGAGGGCCAATCTTGAGGTGGCACCTGGTGTAGTAAAAGAGGTCTGGACGTTTAACGGACAGGTTCCATCCCCCACGCTCCGTGTTCATCAAGGCGATACGGTGCATTTTATGCTAATCAACAAAGATCCGGAAATGGCGCACGGATTGGATTTCCATGCCGGCCAAATGGACATGGGGACTTATCATAAACCCATTAATCCCGGCGAAAGCGTAACATTTGATTGGAAAGCCGAGTATCCGGGGGTTTTCTACTACCATTGCAGCGCCGATCCGGTCATCATGCACATCGCAAACGGCATGTTCGGGGCGGTGATCGTGGATCCGCCCGGATACAAGCCAACAGGGAAGGAATATGTACTGATTCAAAACGAATGGTACGACAACTCCACAAATTTGCAGTCTCTACTGGAGGATACTCCGAAAGCGGTTGCTTTTAATGGCGTGGCTTCGCAATATGTGAGCAATCCGTTAACCGCCGATCCGGGAGAAAGAGTCCGATTCTACTTCGTCAATGCGGGCATCAATCACTTCTCCGCTTTCCACGTGATCGGCACCATCTTTGACCAAGTCATGCTGGATGGCAATCCGAAAAATACCCTCTACGGGGTGCAAACCGTAGCTGTTCCGCCCGGAGGTACCGTAGTCACCGATTTGTATGCCGATACCGGCACTTATGCAATTTTGACCCATTCGATGAAAGATGCAACCAAGGGCGGATTGGGTATTCTCAAAGTCGGGAATCCGGACAGCGGGGAAAGCAACCAGGCCGCAACGAAGCCTTTGCCGAATACGTCCTCCCCTTCCCCGTCCGCCCAGCCGGGCACTGACGCCGGCACCTCAACGAACCAGCCGGCTGACAACACCGCGGCTACTGGAGAACATACGATTCATCTGACTAGCCTGTTCGCATTTTCGCCCAGTACTTTAACCGTGAAGGCAGGCACTACCGTCACTTGGGTGAATGACGACAGCACGATTCACACGGTTGTCGGCGACACCTTTGATTCCAGAAATGAGAAAAAGGATGGATTAGGCAAAGGGGATACGTTCAGTTACACTTTCAATACACCGGGCACCTATCCTTACCATTGCACTATGCATCCGTTCATGACCGGCACCGTGATTGTGAAATAGGAGGGGAAGGATCGAATGAAATGGTTAAAGCTGGCAAAGCTGATGTCTGCTGTCGCCGCTGGACTTCTCCTCACTACCTGCGGGCCGGTTTTTGAAGGAACCTCGCGGGCGCTGGCGGCGGAAGCATCCAACCCGGAAATCGGCCAACCGCTGGAGCCTCTCTGGCACGTCGATGATGCGGTCGACGAAATGAGGAACGACTGGATGGGCGGCACAGTGAAGGCCGATGAAATGACCGGCGAGGTGCGGGACTTTTACTTTCATATTGAAGAAATCGATTGGGAAATTAAGCCCGGCGTCAAGGTGAAGGCCTGGGCCTATGGATTGGAAGGGCAGCCGGCAACGGTGCCCGGGCCCACCATTCGTGTCAAAAAAGGCGATTTGGTCCGGATTCATATCAAAAACAATACAACCCAGCCCCACTCGCTGCATTCCCACGGCATTACGAGCCTGGATGAACTGAACGACGGCGTTCCTCACGTAACCGGCGCGTATATTATGCCGCAAACCGAATTTACCTACCAATATGTCGCGAAAGAAGCGGGAACGCACTGGTACCATTGCCACGTACAAACTTCCCTGCATCAGGACATGGGCATGTACGGAGCACTCATCGTTGAAGATACGAACGAACCGACGTGGGATAAAGAATTTGTGGAAATCATCGACGAGTGGGATACGAATCGGGGCTTGGCAAATCTAACCGAAAAACCGAACTACAATTATTTTCTGGTCAACGGCAAAGCCGGCGCGTCAGTTCCGGATTTGTATGTCAAGAACGGTGAAATTGCCCGTGTACGTTTGATCAATGCGGGATTTGAAAACCACTCGCTGCACTTGCATGGCACGCATTTTGTCGTAATCGCCAAGGATGGATATCAACTGCCGCTTCCTTATTCGGCGGACACCATCGATATCGCTCCGGGCGAGACCTACGACTTGCTCGTTAAAGGCCGCGATGGTGTCTGGCCGTGGCATGATCACAACTCGCTGGCGGTTACCGATAACGGGGTCTATCCGGGCGGCATGCTCATGCATATGCGCGGCGACGGCAATGACAAGTTTGACCCGAATCAGGAAGCACCGCAAATTCCCGTGGAAGGCCATATACACGCAGACGATCCCCATGCCTTGATCTGGGACGGCGACCCGCAATTTTTACTGGAGAAAATGAAGGCCAACAGTGCCGACTGGCTAGAGGCTTCCGCCGAGGAGAAGGAACGACTGCATCAGCAGAACGTGGAGTTTGGCGAGGCACTCGGCGGCACATTTGATGAAGCGGCGGGTACATGGAACATTCCGGAACAACCGACGTCCATCCGTTATCTTAACGGAGACCGTCCGGAGCAAGGCGCTGCTGATGAGCATGCCGGGATGGACATGGGGGGCGCGGAACAAGGGTCGTCCGCGGAATCGGATCGTGCCGCATCGCCTATTGAACTGGGTGGGATGAAGCCGCCGGTCATCACCAAGAACGCGGTCACTCCGATAACCGCTCCGATCCAGGCAGCGACTTTCAACCCTGAGGCGCCGCCGCAGCCCGAACAAGGGAAAGTAGTGGAAGTCCATCTTGAAGCCAAAAAGGCGATCATGGAAGTGGCTCCGGGGGACAAACGGGAAGTATGGACCTTTAACGGCCAGGTTCCCGCTCCGGTGATCCGGGTTCATCAAGGGGATACCGTGCGGATCACGCTGGATAATAAAGATCCCGAAATGGCTCACGGGCTGGATTTTCATGCCGGACAAATGGATATGGGGACCTTTCATAAACCGATTCAACCCGGTGAAAGCGAAACCTTCGAATTTAAAGCGAACTATCCGGGATTATTCTACTATCATTGCAGTGCCGACCCGGTCATGATGCATATTGCAAACGGCATGTTCGGAGCCGTTATTGTCGATCCGCCGGGATATACACCTTCGGGCAAGGAATATGTCGTGATTCAGAACGAGTGGTACAAATCCGGCGCAAGCGTGCAGGAATTGACGGAAGGAAGTCCTGTGGCGGTGTCTCTCAACGGAGCGGCTCAACAATATATAGACCATCCGCTTACCGCCACGGCAGGGGAAAATGTTCGCTTCTACTTTGTTAATGCCGGTGTGAATGATTTCTCCGCCTGGCATGTGATCGGCGAAATCTTCGATAACATCTATCCGGATGGGAACCCGAAGAATGTTCGAACCGGCGTGCAAACCGTACTCGTTCCTCCGGGAGGAACGGTCGTCACGGATTTGAAAGCCGATGCGGGAACGTATCTGATGCTGACCCACCAAATGAATGACGCCACCAAAGGCGGTTTGGGGTATTTAAAAGTAAACGCAAAATAAGAGGACAGCCCCCGTTGCAGGGGGTTGTCCTTTTCACAGGCATTCTTCCTGAACCGCCTGGGCAGAGGAGGCTGCCGGTTCCACCGCTGGAAGCGCTGCCGGGATACATTTGCGTTTGCCGGCCCGTCAGGCAAAAGGCGTCGCCCTTCGTCCGAATGCCGCTGTTTGGGCAGTCGTCAACCCGGACTTCACCGCAGTCATCGCCTTGGGGGCCCGGATTGGCGGCCTGACCGGGGAATAGTTCGTAAGACCTGAAACTTTTGTCCTGATCGCGAGAGGAGTTGTTCCAGCAATGGCGAATTCTACAGGAGCATGCGGAAGTGATTCTTCCCGCTAGGGAGAAGGGCGAGGGTTGTTCTTTGGCTAATCGGAGAAAAGGCTTGGGAAGATGGATCTCCATCCTGCTGATCATCGCACTGATGGCCGGTATGGCTCCGGCTGCGGCGTTCGCGGATGGAAGCGCCCCCAGTATTCAGGGCGTTGTGTTGTCCGCCGCAGGAACGTTCGCAGCCGGTGCGGACGTGACGGTCACAGACTTGTCGGGGGGCGTTGCGGCAGTAACGGCAACAGATGCGGCAGGGAATTTTATGGTTGCCTCCCTGCCGGACGGGCAATATACCGTTAGGGTACAAGCAAGCGGTTTTCAAACCCCCGAACCGCAAACGGTGAACGTGAAGGCAGGTTCCGCGGCATGGCTTACTTTTATGCTGACGCCCGAAACCGCTGTCATCAGGGGGATTGTGGCGGATTCTCTGGGAACTCCGCTTGACGGCGCCGCGATTACCGTCACCGGAGGCGCCGGTTCCGGGGGAACAAAAGTCACATCGGCGGACGGCCAATTTATGTTCGGCGGACTTCAGCCGGGTACCTATGAAGTTTCGGCCGCGGCTCCCGGCTTCGTCCCGCATACCGAAACGCTTACGCTGCTGGCCGGGGAAGACCGATTTATACCGTTCTATCTGCAGCCATCGGCGATGCCGGGGTCCATTGCCGGAACCGTGACGGATTCGCGGGGGGAACCGTTAGCGGGGGCCTCCGTGAAGGTAATGCCGGATATGCCGGATGCTTCTCCGGTAGCGGAATACACGACTGCGGAGGACGGCATCTTCCAATTTCATGATCTGGCCGCCGGAAATTACACCGTTTCCGTCAGCGTTTACGGATACCAGCCGGTTTTCCGGACGATCGTTGTCAGCATCGATCAGCCGTCGATCGTGAACATCGCGCTGCTTCCTGCGGCAGCCCCCTTAAACGGCGAAATCCAGGGCACGGTAGAGGACGCCCAGAATCGTGCAATCGCAGGTGCCGAGGTTTTGTTGATTAGCCAAAATAATCAAACCGTCGGGCCGGTTGTGACCGGGGGGGACGGCAGCTTCCGGTTTTCGGACGTGAATGCCGGGACGTACGCGGTGAGTGTGCAAGCCGCCGGATACGATCCGGCTGTGCAAACCGCTACGCTGTCGATGGAACATCCTCTGGCGAAGCTAGCTTTCCTGCTGGTTCCCGCCGGAGCCGCCGGACGGCCCGGGGCGGTTTACGGGAATGTCGCCGACGCAAGGGGAATGCCCGTTGACGGCGCACAAGTCGTGTTGACAGACGAGGAAGGAATCCCGAAGACGGACCCCGTACTTACCCGTGCGGACGGCACATACCGTCTGGACAATGTTCCGGCAGGCAGCTACCGGCTGGCGATTAGGAAAGAAGGGTTTGCTCCGTATACAGACAGCCTGACAGTCGAAGCGGGTTTGGAAACAGCCGCAAACGCGATCCTACATGGGGCAGGTTCCATTCGGGGAGTGATTCGGAACAAACAGGGCGGGCCGGTTCGCGATGCGGACGTAACAATCAGGGATACGGCGAACAACCTTGTCGGCTTGCCCATGAAAACCGGAGAGGACGGTGTTTACGCCGCTTCGGGGCTGCCGGAAGGAGCCTATCTTGTGGACGTCCGGGCAGCCGGCTACCGTCAACCCGCACCCGCCAGCGTCACCGTCCAGGCGGGAGGCAGCGCGGCGGCCGATTTTACGTTGACCGGCCTCGGTTCCATCCGCGGCCAGGTCGCGGACGGGCAGGGCAATTTGCTCGCCGGGGCGGTCGTCACGGTATGGGACGCAGACGGACGGCAAGTCGGCGAAGCGATGCGCGGCTCCTCCTTTGAAATGGCCGATATGGATGAAGGCGGCTATATCATCCGCGCCGCCGCCGATGGTTATTCGAACGCGGAACGGAACGTTACAGTCGTCGCGGGGAAAGTATCGGATCTGGACAGGATCGTGCTGGAGCGGGAGGAGGGGTCATTAGCCGGCTCTGTACGGGATCTGGCGGATGCCGCGGTGGCCGGCGCCCGAATTGCGTTGCAAGGCACTTCCGGCAGCCCGGTATTGGATACCGTAAGCGATGCAAGCGGCGCTTTCATGTTCCGTGACGTTCCTCCCGGCACGTATACCTTGCACGTATCGGCGGAGGGGTACGCGGCTTTGCCGGAACGTACGGTGACATTGCAGAAGGGAGCCGCCGTGGTGGAAAACATCCGCCTGACTGAAATCGGGGAAGCGGACGGCCAGGTCATTACCGTCCGCGGCGAACCGGTTTCCGGGGCAACCGTGCAAATTACCGATACGGAGGGCCGTCCTGCGGCAAGCCCGGTCACAACCGGAGCGGACGGAAAATATGTGTTTGCGGGACTTCCGAAGGGAAGCTACACACTGACCATAAGGGCGCAGGACTTTCTGTCCGCGGAAAGATCCGTCGAAGTGGCCAAGGACAGCCCTTCCAAACAGGTGATTGTCCTGCAGGACGTTCTGGTCTCGGCGGATGTGCGGTTCAACGGCAGGCTTCCTGAAGGGATGCCGCTGCCGGGCACTTCCATGACGGTGGAGACGACTTTGGGCGCCCCGGAATTGAAGCCGGTGGCGGAAGTCTGGTATACGGACTGGCTGGACGAACAGGGGAATTTGCTTCCACAGCCGCGATTGCTGCAATCCGTCTTTGACCTGGAGCCTGACGAAGCGGGTTTCGCCTCTTTTTCCCATTCGTTCGTCCTGCCAGTCGGAGCGGCTGAACTGAGGCAGGTGTCGGTTCGTGTCCTGGACGGGAAGGAGCAGCAGGTGCTGACCCGCCGGATCACGGGATTTCCCCTGCAGATCGCCGCGGAGATGAGCGTGACGGTGGATGAGCCCGCGGGCCTGGCCGGAACCGGATGGAAATTGAAGGTATCCAGTGCCATAACGGGGAAAACGGCGGAGCAGCTGTACCTTGATCGCAAAGATTACCTGTTCGATCTTCCGCCGTCCAGCGATTATTCGGTCCAGCTGGTGAATTCGGACGGAGAAGTTCTGGCCGGCGCGGCGAATGTCAATGCTCAGCCGGGCGTTTCCGTACCGGTTGCCCTGACCGTCCGCATTCCCTTGCAGGTGAAACTGCATTTTCCCGTACAGGAGCGGGCGTCCGGGCTGCGGCTACTGGCGTGGGTCGGGAATGCCACGGATCGGGAAGTAGCGGTGGACCCCCTTGCGGAGACGGCAACAATCGCGCTCAAGCCGGGGGTAACCTACAGGCTCCAGCTGATAGACGGGGGAGGAAAGCCGGTAGCGGAGGCGGCCGGTGTCGCCGTGCAGGCCGGCCGGGCGAACCAGCTTACGCTTTCCCCCAAACTGCCGCTGAAGGTATTTTTTGAGTCGGATGCCTATTTTACCGCCACCCGCGCCTTTATTCTCCGTGCGGTAAACCCTGTGTCCTCCGAGCCGCCGGTGGAGATCAACGGGACGGGAGGAGCGGTGCTGCAGCTTCCGTACGATACGGAATATACGATCGAACTGCGCGATTGGACGGGCAAGCTTCTGGCCCAGGAAAACCATGTGAAGGTGCTGGCCGGCGATGAAACGGTCCGCCTGCATTTTGCCACCGCGTCCCTCGCGATCGTCCTGCTGGATCCGCAGCACCGTCCAGTCCCGGATATGAAAATATCCGTGGAGGATGCGGCGACGGGAAGACCGCTGCAGGTGCTGACTACGGACGAGGCTGGACGGACACCCAGGATGAACGGACTGGTCGATGGCCAACAAATTAGGCTGAAGGTGCTGGCACCGCTTCCGTATGCCGGAATGGAACCGGTTTTGGAGACCATGGCCTGGGGGGACCAGGAGCGAACGATTCAGCTTGCCATGGAATCCAGGGGCACTTTGGCCGGAAAAGTTCTGGGTCCCGACGGGGAAGCGCTGCGGGGGGCGCGGGTGACCGCGACGCAGCAGGTAAGGGGTCAGACGGTATCGCTGGTTTCCACCACGAATGCGGATGGAAGCTACCGGCTGGATCTGTATTCCGCCGCTCCGGCCCAAATCCGGGTCAATTACCACGGAAGCTATGCGGAAGGCGGAGTCGAATCGATACAAGTCAAGACGGATGAAACAAGGGAATTGGATCTGCCGTTGAAAGGCGTCCTGATGGGCCAGGTGACGGTTCATTTGTTTACCAAATATGCCGGCGGAGAATGGGAAGGGCCTTTGGACGTCGACGGCGTTGCGGCCGCGCATTTTCGCATGACGGCGGTCAACCGGAACGCGCCTGATGCTTATCCGGCCGGATATCCCTTTTTCCTGCGCGGCGTGCCGGGCGATACCGTAAACGTGTGCGTGAACGGGGTGGAGGCTCACATGCCCTCCCAATGCCAGCAGGCGGTTTTTGACCAGCACATGAATGCGGAGGTTACCATCCATTTGGAGCAGGTCGGCACTCATGTTTCCGCTCCGTTGTTTATTTTTTCCGATGAGCCGCCCAAGGGTCCGCTCCAGTTCGTTTTGTACCGGCTGGCAGAAGGAGTCAATCCGACACCGGTAAAAATTTGGGGGTACGAGGACGGCGGCAGCCAGACGGCGGAATTCGATGTAACCGGGGCCGGCCATTACAGGCTCGAAGTGATTTCGCCTTCTCTGGGGATGTCGGGTACAGGGGATTTTACGGCGCCGGCTTCGGGTACCATCCGGATTCCGGCGATCCATCTTCAGGATCAAATGCCGTTCGCCGACCGGACCGGAAACGGACTTGCCGCTTTAAGCCCGGATACAGTACCCGGCGGTACAGTCTCCTTGAGGGCTTCTTACCGGAATACGGCTTCCTATCCCGTCGCCAACGCGGTGTTGGAGCTATACATTCCGGAGGAAGCATCACTGGTCGAGGGCAGTGTCCGCGTATCGGGTCCGACCGGCCCGGCTACGGTGACATCCGATGTATACAGCATTCCTCTTGGCGATTTGCAGCCCGGCGATTCGGGCGAAGTCAACTACCAGCTGAGATTGGATCCCTCCTATCCGCAGCCTTCGGTAGGGGCACTTGTCAAAATGCGGCATCGGACGGGCGGGCAGGACAGACAGGAAATGATCGGCACCGCGGAGATTGCCGTGGAAGGCCTGACGCTGGATGCGCCGGCAACTGTCAACCGGTTGGATACCAGACTGGTCGGGCGGGGGCCGGCCGGAGCGGAGGTGGAGGTTTACGACGATAACATGCCGGTCGGACGCGCAGTGGTCTCTACTGGGGGCTACTGGCAACTGGCCGCGGAGCTTCCGGATTTCGGCAGTCCGGCAACGCACCGCATCAGCGCCCGGACAAGGATCAACGGCAATACGCTGTATGCGCCGCAGAGGACCATCCAATATGACAGCACCAGTGCCGCCTTGCTGGAAATCACGATGCAGCAGAGCAACGGGCGGCAGATAAGCCTTGATCCCGGAAGCGGGGTGGCGTTGTTCCCGTACGTTTATGTCCCGGGGCTTCCCTTTGAGTTCACTTTGCGTTTTCAGGAGCCGCAGGCCGTAGATCATGTCTCTGTCAATGTGGGAGGGACAGTCATTCCGGCATTCCTGCAGGACGACGGACGATATCACGCCACGGCGCGGGTCGACCGCCCGGACGATATTTATGTCAATTACGATATCAAGCCGAAGCCGATTGATCTGGATGCGATCCAACCGCCGGATGAGGCGCAGCTGGAGGAGATGACGCCTCCCGTCCTGCGGGATTACCGGTTATCCCAAACCAGCGCGATTGATTGGACGCGGGGGATCTATTCGGGTTCGTCCACTGCCACTTCGCTTCAATCCGGCGTGAGCCTGCGGACCGATTTGACGGTGGAACCGTCGGATTACGTGCCCACCGCCGAAGATCAGGCCCAGGCCGACCGGACCGGGGTCCCGGTTTACCGCTTCCGGTTGGGTATGGAGCTTACCGGAGACGGAGGATTGGCGATCACGGCATCCTTTTATATGCCGAAAAAAGATTTAAAGGATTTGCCGGGGGCGGTTGCCAAAACAAACGGCAGGGTCGAGGCCGCCTCCGTCGCCCAATTGGGCGGAATGGCCAAAATCGTGATCAAGAATACCCTGATCTTCGCCGAAAATCCGAATAATGTAAAAGAGGCGCTGAATACCCTGTTGACCGTTCTGACCTCCAAAAGCAGCTTCGAGGCCGCCTTCGGGGTCGGCGATAAATTGAATGAACTGCGTATCCTGGAAGATATGGCAAGCCGCTGTACAGGAAAAGAGGCCTACATTCCCAAGCTGCGCGACCTGGAAAACATGATTTGGCTGCACGAAGCCATGAAGCTCGTCTCCGGACCGCAATTTTCCGCGATTGCCGAAATTTTGGCGCCGGCAACCGCGGGCGGATCGGTTATGGCGGCATTCTCGGCGGTGATCCTCGCCGACCTGTTCGGGAAAGGGCTCGATATGATCATTGACAACCAGCAGGCTGAACTAAGCGGGAAAATTATGGATGGCCGATGCGCCAAGCCCAAAGACGGTCTGGGCAAAAAAGTGGCGAAGCCGGTGTGGATCATGGATCCCAGCGGTTACGCATACGAGGGCCTGGAAAGCAACCGGCTTCGCGATGTGCGCGCTACCGCCTGGTACAAGGATGCCGTCACAGGGGAATGGAACGTTTGGGATGCCGGCTGGTACGGACAAGACAATCCCATCTATACGGACCCGGCCGGACGGTATGCCTGGGATGTCCCGCCCGGAACCTGGAAGGTCCTGTGGGAAAAGGACGGCTATCAGACGGCGGACAGCCCCGAACTGCAGGTTCCGCCACCGCAGTATAACGTCAATGTCGGGATGGTATCTCTGGCGCCGCCCGTTCCATCGGTCAAGGCACTGCAAGACCGGGAGCGTGTTTGGGTGGAGGTGTCATTCTCCAGGTACATTCAGACTTCACTGCTGAATCCCGGCGATTTTGTCCTGTCCGGTCCGTCCGGGGTTGTTCCGGTCACAATAACGCCAAGCGGGGAAGGGACAAGCCCGACGGGCGTTTTGCTGGCGGACGCGGTCACCGTCACACCCGTTGTTCCAGTTCAACCGGGAAGCGGAACCTATACGCTCTCCATCAGGGCAGATGGTGTGGTCAGCTATGCGGGGGTTCCGATGGAGAAGGACTATTCCGGAATTTTATCGTTTGCCGGAGCGGACGCGGCGCCCCCTGCATTGTCTTCGGCACAGTCCGATGATGCCGGAGAGACGATCGGGCTGGTCTACAGCGAAGCGCTCGATGCTTCCCGGACGTTGGCGGCCGCCAACTTCACCCTGGCGGGAACCGCGGCGAGCGTCCATCAGGCTTTCTACGATAACCGCAATCCGCAGCGAATTTTGCTGGCGTTGAACGGGAAAATCGCCTACGGCGAGAAGCCCGTCCTGACTGTACAAAGCGGCGCGGTCCGGGATCAGGCCGGCAATTTGTCCGCGGGCACCACTTTGCCCGTAATGAATCAGACACGTTCCGACCTTGCGGCTGCCGCGCAAATTTCCTTCAGTGAAGGCAATCTGTCGCCGGCGTTTTCCAAGTCGGTGACCCGGTACACGCTGTCGGTGGCCGCGGATGTAAGCCATGTGCAGCTGCGCGTCACGGCGGAGCAGGCCGATGCTACCATCGCGGTGGATGGAATCGCGGTCGCCGGTGATCAGCCGCTGGATATGCTTCTCGAGGGCCGCGAGACGATAGACATTGCCATTACGGCGCAAGACCGTCTGCACACCATGGTGTACACGGTGGCGGTCCAACGGACAACAGGAGATACGCCGGGAAATGCCCCTGGTGGCGGCGGTTCCTTTATGGCGGCGCCGCTCTCCGGCGAAACAGCGGAGATGCTGGATCACGCATTGTCCAGCGTCACCACGGACGGCGAAGGACGCCGTCTGCTGACGATCACGCTGCGGGCGGAAACCATCCACCAGCTGCTGCGGAAAAACCCCGAGGAAACGGAATATGCCCTGAAGATGACCGGACAGGCGGACGGGTACCTGATATGGATTCCGCTGGAGGCGTTCGCGGCTTTGGCGGGACAGAAAGCGGTCCTTCATCTGCAAAGCGCCCAGGGATCCCTGCTTGTGCCTGCGGAGGCAGTGCGCTGGAACAGCTTGGATCGGGGCGGGGATGGAAGCGGCGGCCGGATCGGGATCTATATGGCAGCATTGGGATCTGCCCAAGCGGCCCAGCTCATCCGCGAACATAACCCTTATCCCGGCCGGCTGCAGCCCGTTTCCGCTTTGCTGGAGTTTGGCGTTAAAGCGGAAATCGGCGGGCGCGAGGCAGCGGTTCCGACGGATGAAGGCATTTACGGGGAGATCCGCATGGACCTTGCGCGATTGGATCCCCGGACCGCAAACCGATCCGGCCTTTACCGCCTGGCCGGTATGAATGCGGTATGGGAATATATGCAGGGCGCATTGGACGAAACGAAGATGCCGGGAAGGCCTGCGGATATGCCGGCGGGATTCGGCATTGCTTCCCCCGGGATTTATGGGGTGATGAGCTATTTCCACACCTTCCCGGATATTCAGGGGCATTGGGCGCAGGAAGCGATCGAAAACCTGGCCGCCCGGCATTTGATTCATGGCGATGCGCCCGATCGGTTTTCACCGGAGCGCTTCGTGTCACGCGCCGAATTTGTGTCGTTGCTATACCGCCTGAACCCTGTCACCCGTCATCCCTCCGCCGCAGGTGAATTCAGCGATGTCCATCCGGAAGACTGGTTTTCCGGAGCGGTTCAAACAGCCGCGGCCGCGGGATGGATAGATGGTTACGCCGACGGAACTTTCCGGCCCGGCGATCCGCTGACCCGCGAGCAGGCGGCGGCTATGATCCTGCGCTTCATGAGCGGGGACCTTCCGCACAACGCAATGGAAGGCCCGGCGAGTCTGCTGCGCCGGTTCGGGGATGCCCGGACTGTCAGTCCGTGGGCGCGGGAGGCGGTGGCTGCCGCGGTGGCCGCCGGGCTGATTCAAGGCGTCACCGATACGAATTTGCAGCCGCAACGTATACTTACCCGCGCCGAAGCGGCCATGCTGCTGAAGCGTCTGCGTGACCGGCAGTAGCGCGGGACAAGAAGGCCATCCTTGCTTGCCTCTTCTGGCGGCAGCGGAGCTTGGCGATTTCTGCAATGGCACTCCATGGAGCTCCGGCGGCATGCCCGGCAGCATTCAAGCAGACCCGGGACGAATCAAGACAACAAATAGTTCAGCTGCCGAATGAACGGACGCGGCTCCGGTACAGCCTCCAGATACGCGGCGAACACCCGGACAAGCGTCCGGTCGGGAGACTCGCGGCCGCACGCCTCCCCAAGCAGGGACGCGACCTGCCGGAGCTTGTCCCGGGCCTCCTCCGGCCTGGACAATTCGCCGATCCGCGCATTCAGCAATTCGATCAGCTGCCGTACCGTTGCCTGACGGATTTGGGTATCGCTCGGATGCAAATCATGGTCATGTATATTTCTCCCGTCGATCACCGGCTTCGGGGCGGTCCGGATGATCTCGTCGACCACGGCATCCAGCCGGCCGGAGATAAAACCCGCCAGCTCCGGCATCGGAAGGGCAATGACTTTCTGCTGGACATAAGTCAGATACTCGATAAGAATCCCCCGAAAAATGGCGACGATATCCCCAATATAGGGCTCGATCCGCTTTCCGTACGCTTCGATCAGCAATTCGCGGCGCCAGGCGTGCAGCGCCGCTTTTTTGCGTTTCCAGGCGGTGATGAAATGGGCGTTGGTAGTGACCGGCAGCTCTTTGAAGTCGATCATCAGCAGATGATTTTCGACCGTATATTGCAATTGCAGTTCAATCTTCCGCCGCAGCATCTCTTTGGAGACGGGGCCGGCTCTTCCGTCCGGACTGCTGGATGCCGCGCAATTGCTGAACGGCGCGTACGTCGGCCTGCTGCTTCATCCGGAGAGCCTGACGCATAAGGTGCGGACGATCGTTCTGGCGTTCCTCGGTAGCGCCGTGCCGATCCCGGGCTCGCTTGGTTTAAGCGCGATGCTTGTCCGTCTGCAGGGTGTCTCCCCGGCGACCGCTTTCCTGAGCCAGGCCCCCGGGGGCATGGATCAGATGGGGATTATGGCCAAGGAGATTCACGCGGACATCTCGACGGTCAGCTGTTACCAGCTGTTTCGGACCTGGTTCATCTACTTCGCGGTTCCTCCCCTGGTGAAGCTGCTCTTCAAACGTCTGGTCCCGGGAGCGGGCGTGCGGGATACATCGGCCGGAGAAAGCTGAAGCCGGTTCAGGGGGCGACGAGTATCGGCGGGGTCGGGGCGCTGGCGGGTCGGGGTACCGGCAAAGGCCGGCGGGTGCCCGCCAAAACTGTGGCTTCAGCCCCTGTCGGTTTGCTTGACGATGTCGAAATAGCGCCTGGCGAACGATTCGGATGATTCGAGTCCGGCCCAGAACAGCTCCATCTCGCGTTCCAATTCGGTGGCAACCAGGGCATCCGGCAGCAATTCATGGACAAAATAGCCGCTGTCGATCAGCTCACGCGACAAGCCCATCGACTGCAGCTGGCTCATATTCCAGGACGCTTCGTTTACGGATTGCAGAACCGACAGGAAGCGGGTCCGGCGGGCGATTTCTTCCTGCAGGGCGGGGGAGAGGGCGACCTCCAGGAATTTTCGGGCGAGATCGATGTCGGGACACGCCCCGGGGAGCATGAAGGCGTTGGCGATCAAGAGCGGCGCGCGATCCGAAGTAAAAGGAAGAGGCGCCACCAGAGGTTCGAAGGAAAGGCCGCTGTGCCGCCAGGACGCCAGCTCGAATGTGGTGGTCAGCACCATGCCCGTTCGTTCCTGCAAGAAGGCCTCGGAATTGAGCGAGCTGCGTACGGCCAGCGTGGCTACGCGGTAGCGGAACAGAATGTCGTGAAAAAAGGACAAGGTTCGGGTGATCGCCGTCCGGTCCTGATCCTTCTGGAAGCGGACGCCGTTGGCTATGGCGACGGCCAGCCAGCGCCCCAGGGAAATCGGCAGCGAGAAGCCGCAGATGTCGGCTATGCCGTCGCCGTCCGTATCGCGCGTCAGTTTCTTGGCGCTCGCCAGAAATTCCGTCTTTCCCCAGGACGGATGGGGAAACTCGGCTCCGTAGGCGAGAAACATCCGCGGATTATAGACCAGGAAGATCGAGGAGAAGGAAACCGGCGCCCCGGTTACCGCGCCGGAATCGGTAAAGGCGTGCACGAGCTTCGGATACACCGCTTCCAGGCCGCCGGCAAGCTGCGGACGCAAATCCAGGAAGGCGTCGTGCCGTTCCCGCGTCAGCTCATGGTACTGCCGGTCGGCGACAAACAGCAGATCAGGGCAGAATCCCATCTCAAGGCCGGTTTCGAACGAATCGCGCAGCGCCGAGCCCGGTATGGACAAGACCTTGACCTCGACCTGCGGATACTTTTGACGGAAGGCTTCGAGAATATAGGGCATGCAAAAATCGACGTAAAAGGATGGGGAAGTCGCCATAATTTTCAGCGTCTTCCGCTGCTCCCGGTTCACCACCAGATCAGGCGAGACAATGGTTCCCTGCCCGACCTTCTTGACGATCAGCCCCTCTTCGACCAGCTGCTCCAGCGCCTTTCGGACCGAAGAACGGCTGAGCTCGTACTGCCGGCACAGCTCATTTTCCGAAAGCAGAAACTGCCCCGGCTTGATGAATCCGGTCAAAATCTGATCGCGGATCGCATTCGCCAATTTCAGATATAAAAATTCATTTTCCCTTTTCATTACCATCATCCGTTCCCCGAAAGAGGCTTTTAAGGTATAGGATAAACGGAATGTCCGCCAAATACAAGATAAAGGAAAATGAAGCCGCAAGAAGACGGGCCCGCGCAGCTGCTTGCGGGCCCGGCATCCGACAGATCCTGCGGCATGCTCCCTATTTGGATGTTTGTTGTTCCTGAACGTATTTGTTCGCGGCTTCTTCCGCCTCGCGAAGCGCCGTATTGATGTCCTTTTTCTCCAGAACCATCTGTTTCGCGGCGGTCGTCAAATACGAATAAATATTGTTATCGTATTTGGATACCATCGGCAGCGGCGCAGGCTTCACTTTAAAGACACCGGCCAGGTTTTTATCGGCGTAATATTTCATATTGCCGGCGAACTCCTTGCGCAAGGCCGGATCGTTAAGTATCGTCATGCGTACGTTTTTGTTCATTTCTTTTTGCGCCTCGTCGCTGGCGATCGCTTTGAGCACTTTATAGGCGGCTTCCTTGTTTTGGCTTGTCGAAGTCAGGACGACCAGGTGGAAGTCGATTTCGCGGCCATATTCCGGCCGCCCCGGGAAAGTGGGCCAGGAGACGATATCCCAGTTGATGCCGGCATCATTCAACAACGGAACACGGGTGGTCAGCGCCGCGAGCCAATAGGGGAGAATGGCAACCCTTTTCTCCTTCTGGAACTCGTTGAAGCCGTACGTATACTTGTTCCCATTGACAATGCCGGGAACGCTGTAGGCTTTTTGCAAAATCTGGAATATTTGCTTCATAGGTTCTGTGTTGATAACCACTTTCTCCCGTTTTTCGTCCATGACCGGCAAGGAATGGGCGCGAAGCAGCACGGAAGGAGCGCCGGGATCGAGGCCGATGTACTGGGTATCGCCTTCCTTGCGGGTTACTTTGCGGCTCAGTTCGATCATATCGTCCCAGGTCATGTTGTCCTTCGGGTAGGGAACACCGAATTTGTCAAAAATATCTTTATTGTATACCGTGACGCCGTAGTTCATCGCAAAAGGCATGCCGTAGATTTCGCCCTTCTCCCCGAATTGCTTCATCGCGTCAACGATGGCCGGATCGAATTTCGAAAAATCGATCTTCTCCTGTTTGATCATGCCGCTCAATTCGGCCGGTATGCCAAGCTCCCGCAAATTGTACAAATAATAATTGCTGGTGGTGATCAAGTCCGGAATTTCGCCGGAAGCGATCATATCTTCCAGCTTCCCGGTGACCAGTTTAAAGGAGATGTTCGGGTACTTGCTGCGCGTCGGTTTTCCAAGGAACGTTTCCAGATCGTCGTCGTTGGCTATACCGGCGGCCTGATTCCAGACGGTGAGCGTGACCGGAGGGCCGTTGTATTCGTCCTTGGCCTGGCCCTTGGCCTGATCTGTATCCGCAGATGCCGTTTCCCCGGACGTTGGTGTGCCGCCGCAGCCGGCGAGCAGCATGGCAAATGCAAGCGGAATGGCAAGGAGTGCCCAAGCGTTCTTTTTCATTTTTCAACCTCCTGTACGGGCCGGATGCGGTTTCTCCCGCTCCGGCTTTTTGCGCGGGTTCAGCGGTATGGATTTTGCAAACAGCAGGTATCCGGTCCCGATCTTTCTTTTGTGCATGCTTCGGCAGCAGGGCTTCGCTTGACGCATTACGCGCCTCTTGCGGCCCGCCGAAGCTCAGGCCCCTTGGAAAGCCGCTTGATCTGAAGCCTTTTTAGCCATATTTAAAAGGCCATGACAAACCCGGCACGTCTGCACCCCCTTCCGAAGAAAAGAAAATCAGACGCCTGTCCCAGTTTTCTCATGGCCTCCACTCGGACGATTAAGGCGCTTACATTTTTACTATAACATGGGAAAACAGCAAAGGGAAGCTTACGGCGCGACGCTTTTCCTGTTCCGGGGCCTGTCTGTTGCAACGGTTTCTGGGAATCCTGTACCGGTCAGACAGGAAGAGATAAATTTTAATGAAAGCACTTGCAAAAACTTGACGAAAGAATTAAACTGGTTGCATACAGGTACGATACAGATTATTTTCCCGGATGCCGATCGTTCATCGGCCGGAAAGAAGGTTGTGCAGACAGGAGCAAAGGTTTGCAATCAGGGTAACCGCGCAAAGGAGAGGGGTAGACGCATGAATGTAAAGAAAATTGTATCCATCGGGGTCGCTCTGGCGATCATCGGTACCGGATGTTCATCCGGAAAAACGGCCTCCAGTTCGAACCGGGATACAGGTACCACACAGGGATCTTCTTCACCAGCAAGCCCGTACAAGACCAAAATCGACCTGAAATTTTTCGTACAGGGCCCGAACGACAGTGTGCTGCCGCAGGGCGACGCCGACTTTGTCAAGAAAACGATTGAACAGAAATTTAACGTCTCGCTGGACATGAAGTACATGGCCTTCGGCGCCGACCGCACGAACAAGCTGAACATGCTGCTGGCTTCGGGGGATGCCCCGGATGTTTTCACTTCGCCCGGGCTCGATTCCCAGAAGTACATTCTCGACAAGCTGACCGCCGACCTGACGCCGTATATCACACCGCAAACCATGCCGAATTATTACAAGCTGGTAGGCGAGGATGTCGTCAAACGGTTCCAGATTGAGAAGGTGTTTCAGCGGACGCCGGCCGTATTCGCCAAAGATGTCTACCGTTCGTATTATATCCGCAAGGACTGGCTGGACAAGCTTGGCCTGCAGATTCCGAAAACCTACGACGAAATGATGGAGGTCATGCGAAAATTCACGAACAACGATCCGGACGGAAACGGCAAGAAGGACACCTACGGCATGTCGACCATCGGCAACGGAAACTCGGTATCGATGGATTTTCCGCAGTTCATCCACAACGGACTCATCGGCGCCTTCATGATTCGCGATAACCATCTGGTCGACGTGCAGAGCGATCCGAAGATGGAGAACGTGCTGAACGAGATCAAGGGGATGCTCAAAGAAGGCATTGTCGATCCCGACTGGTTCCTGAACAAAGGCACGATGCACATCGACAAGGCCGTGCAGGGCAAAGTCGGCATTGTGGTAGGCGGCACCAAAACGTTCGCCTTCGACAGCGATCCGACCAGCCTTCAGAACAAGGCGAAAGCCCTGAATCCGAAGGCCGATTGGGAGCCGTTCAACCCGTTTGCCTCCACCGGAGTCTGGACCGAAAACCTGCCGGATACAGCGCTGATGATTTCCAAAAAAGCGGAAAGCGATCCGGAGAAAATGAAGCGGATTGCCGCCATTCTGGATTGGCTGTGCAGCGAGGAAGGATATGTTCTGACCCATTACGGACGGGAGGGCAAGGAATACACCCGCAGCGGAAAGACGCTGACCCTGAAGCCGGATGTCTACCAGAAAGAGATTGTGGAAAAAGGAAACTTCCTCGCTCCCTACAGCTTTATGACCTATAACGTGGATGAACCGGACCGCTTCGGGCTGGAGGTGATCGATCCGCGGATGACTGACCGCGACCGCAATATTTTGAAGACGATCAAGTCGTACAAACTCATTCCCTCCATCGGCACGAACGTGGCGCCTCCGACCGGCTTCAATCTGGGGGATTTCCGCGCCAAAATGCGGGAGTACCAGGTGAAGATCCTGTTCGACGAGCCGGATGCCTCCAATTGGCCGAAGTACCGGGAAGAATTGATGACCAAGCTGGGGGGACAAAAAATGCTTGACACCTATGAAGAACAGATCCGGGCGGTCGGCGTGATCAAGTAAAACCCGCCGGCGGCGGAAGGAGCCGGACACCACCGCCGGCCGCGGCGGAAAAAGGAGTGGAACATCTTGCGAATAGCCAGGGCCATGGGGCGTTACCGGTGGTATTACCTGATGATGCTGCCCGGCCTGCTCTACTACCTGATTTATCACTATATCCCGATGGGCGGTCTGCTGATCGCCTTTGAGCATTACAATCTGGGAAAAGGCATATGGGGGAGCGAATGGGCCGGACTCGACAACTTCCGGATCATCTTCAGCTCCCCGGAATTCCCCCGGCTCATGCGCAATACGCTGCTGATCAGCCTCTACCGCATCGTGTTCAACATGCTGCCGGATATCCTGTTTGCGCTCATGCTGAATGAAATCCGGGTCCGCTGGTTCAAACGGGTCATTCAAACCGTGACGTACGGCCCGTATTTTCTGTCCTGGGTCATTGTGTATGGGCTGGTCTTCGCCTTTCTCGCCCCGGAATCCGGAATCGTCAATTATTTCCTAAAGGAAATGGGCGGTCAGCCGGTCAATTTCCTGGCGGAGAAGGAATATTTTCGTCCAATGATCATTCTGACGGATATCTGGAAAAGCACTGGCTTCGGCGCGATCATCTATCTCTCGGCGCTGTCGACCATCAATCCGGAGCTGTATGAGGCGGCCGTCGTCGACGGCGCGGGCAGATGGAGACAGATCTGGCATGTCACGCTGCCGGGAATCCGGGAGGTGTTCGTCCTTCTGCTTATCCTGCGGATCGGACACATCCTGGACGCCGGCTTCGACCAAATTTACATCTTCCTGAACGCGCGCGTATACGAGGTGGGGGACATCATCGATACCTGGGTCTTCCGGCGCGGGCTTGAGGAGCTGGAGTTCAGCGTGGCCGCGGCGACAGGCTTTTTCAAATCGGTCATCGGTTTCGTTCTGGTACTCGGAGCCAACCGGCTGGCCAGAAAATGGAGCGGATCGGGGATCTGGTAAGGAGTGGAAAGTTAATGAGCCTGCAAGTTCACAAAACAACATCGGACCGGGCGGCGGATGCGATCATCTACACCGTGCTCACCCTGTTCGGTCTGGCCACCTTGTTCCCGGTCTATTACGTCTTCATCATGTCCATCACGCCTTATAGCGAGGTTATGCGGAACGGCGGGTTCGTCCTGGTTCCCCGCTCCGTCACCTGGGACGCGTTCAGGGCAATCTTCGGCAGCCCGGTCGTTCCCCAGGCTCTCCGCATTACGATCACGGTGACCATCCTGGGGACCGCGTGCAACCTGGTGGTGACCACCCTGCTCGCCTACCCGCTGTCCAAGAAGTTCATCCCGGGCCGTTCGGTCATTCTGCTTGGCATCGTCTTCACGATGCTGTTTTCCGGCGGACTGATCCCGCTGTACCTGGTTGTGCGCGCGACCGGGCTGCTGGACACGATCTGGGCGCTGATCATCCCGGGGCTGGTCTCGACGTTCAACATGCTGGTCATGAAGACGTATTTTGAAAACCTGCCCGCAGAAATCGAGGAGGCGGCCCGGGTCGACGGCTGCGGAGAGCTGCAGACACTGCTGCGTATTGTGCTTCCGCTGTCCATGCCGATCATGGCTACCCTGGGACTGTTTTATGCGGTTGGCCATTGGAACAATTATTTTTCCGGGATTATGTACTTGTCCGACAAATCCCTTTATCCGATCCAGGTGGTCCTCCGAAACATGATCCAGACGCAGAGCATCAGCCAGGATCTGCTGATTCAGAACCCGCTGCTCCTGCAGCAGCTCCCGCCCGAGACGATGAAAATGGCGACGGTGGTTGTGGCGGTCCTGCCGATTCTGGTCATTTATCCATTCGTGCAAAAATATTTTATCAAGGGAATGTTGATTGGGTCGATCAAAGGATAGGCCTAAGGGAAGGATGGAGTGGAAAATGAAAATCGCAAACATCGGAATCTTGTTCGACCAATCTGCCGCGGAGCGCAAAAAGCGGTACGGCATTAACAGCTTCGGGCGTTATCTGGGGGAAATTTTGGCGCATGCCGGCATCACGTACCGCTGGATTACCGAGATCCGGGATCTAAACCGGCGGGACACGGATCTCGTGCTCGTCGCGGCGGCGGAGGACGGGGAAGCGCACTCCACCGTTCTATGGGAGTTCGCGAACCAGGGCGGCGCCGTCATATCCTACGGAGGGCTGCGCTCCATGGCAAGCGCGCTCGGCTGCCTGCCGGCGGCTCCCCTTGGCGTCGGATATGCCGCCGCGAACGATCCCGGCGCCCGGCCGGAACCGCTTCGCTTCCTGCGGGCGGAACCCTGGATCGTCACCGGAGGCGCAATGAAAGCCGAAGCCTCCGGCGCGCTCCGCCGAAGCCGCCCGGATGGCGAAGAAGCCGGGGCGCTGCTGCATCGCTTCCGGGTCGGGGCGGGACTGATCGAACGCTGGGCCGTGGACGCAGCCGAGACCATCGTGCATATGCAGCAGGGCGCCGCCCCGGTGCTTCGCGATGGAATCCCCGCCGCCGACGGTACGGGGAACGTGAACGAAGGCATTCTGAAAGCGGATGACGAGGTTTTCTTCGATTGGGAGCTTGATCGCGCAGAGACGGAGACGGGCGGCAAATATTTCGCCGTGCCGCAGGCCGATCTGTGGCGGGAGCTGATCGTCCGCCGCATCATCCGGACGGCCGAAGGCTTGGGTTGGACCGTGCCGTTTCTGGGACTGTGGCCGGAGGGAACCCGGCATGTCGCCTGCATTTCGCATGACAGCGACCATAACCAGGACGAACACGCCGAGTCGACGCTGAAGCTGCTTGAAGAAACCGGGATTCGCTCCACCTGGTGCATGCTGGAGCCCGGCTACAGCACGGTGGTGTACGAACAGGTCAAAAAGGCCGGGCACGAGCTCGCCTTCCATTACAATGCGCTGGAAATGCAGGGGGGCCGGTGGGATCGCCACGAATTCGAGCGGCAGCTGGAATGGCTGCGTTCCGCGGCCGGGATCCGCGATGTGACCTCGAACAAAAACCATTACACCCGCTTTGAAGGCTGGGGGGAGCTGTTCGCCTGGTGTGAAGCAAACGGGATCGCCGTAGATCAGACCCGCGGGCCGAGCAAAAAGGGCAATGTCGGTTTTCTGTTCGGCACCTGTCATCCCTATGTGCCGATTTCCTGGTTTGATGAAGGAAACCGGTTTTACCGGACGATGGAAATCGGCTTTTTAACGCAGGATATGGATTTGGACCATTGGGCGGACAGCAGCATCGTGATACCTTTTCTGGAGGAAGCGGCGAAAGTGGACGGGGTTGCGCACTTCCTGTTCCACCAGGTGCATATCCATACGAAGGAAAAGGTGCGCGAGGCGTTCCGAAAGGTCGTGCGGGAGGCTCGCAGCCGAGGATTCGAATTCTGGACTACCCGGCAAATCAGCGAGTGGGAGCGGGCCCGGAGAAAGGCCAGAATCGGCGGAACGAATGGCCGGGGGGAAATTGTCGTCGAGGGCGCTCCCGCGGGTGCCGTTCTCTGGATACCGTCTCCGGATGCGGCGGCCGGTACGGAAGGCGTCGAGCTTCGTTACGGCATTCCCTGCCGCAAACAGTCGGTGGCGGCAGACGGCCGGGCAGCGACAGGACTGCCCGCAAATCAAGTGATGGGGGAATGATTCATGTCTCGTTTGGCAGTTGATGGAGGTACGCCGGTCCGGACGAAGCCTTTTCCGCAGTGGCCGGTCTACGGGGAAGCCGAGGAGCGTCTGCTGCTTGAGGTGCTGCATTCCGGCAAATGGGGCGGAGTCGGCAGAGTGAAGCTGGAGGAGCTGGAGCAAAGGTTTGCCGCTCTGCAGGATGCGAACTATGCGGTATCGGTATCCAACGGCACGGTTGCCATTTCGCTGGCGCTGAGGGCAGCCGGCGTCAGGAGCGGCGACGAAGTGATCATGCCTCCCTACACATTCATCGCGACGGCAACCAGCGCCCTCCTGCTGGGCGCGATTCCGGTATTTGCCGATGTGGAGCCGGATACGCTGCTGCTCGACCCGGGGAAGGTTGAGGCGGCCATAACCCCGCGGACGAAAGCGATCGTTGCGGTGCACATCGCGGGGATGCCCGCCAACATGGACCGGCTGAAGCAAGTGGCCGGGAAGCACGGGCTGAAGCTGATCGAGGATGCGGCCCAGGCCGTCGGAGCGCGGTGGAACGGCGTCGGAGTGGGAGCGATCGGGGATGCGGGCACCTTCAGCTTCCAGTCCAGCAAAAATCTGAATAGCGGCGAAGGCGGAATGATCCTGACAAACGACAAGGAACTGGCGGACATGGCCTGGTCGATAGCCAACGTCGGACGAATCCGTGAAGGGGCCTGGTACCAGCATGAGCACATTGGCTGGAATTTCCGGCTGACGGAATTTCAGGCGGCGGTCCTGCTCGGGCAGATGACCCGCTTCGAAGAACAGGTGGCGCTGCGCGAGAAAAACGCCGGTCTGCTTGGCCAGCTGATCGCGGACATCCCCGGCATTGCAGGGATGAGACGCGATCCGCGAGTGACCCGGCATGCCCATCATCTCTACATGTTCCGGGTGTCGAAGGAACGGACCGGCGAAGCCGGCAAGCAGGAGTTTCTCCGCCGCCTGGCGGGAGAAGGCATTCCGGCCAGCGCCGGGTATGTCCCGCTGAACCGGAACCGGGCGGTATTGAATGAAATCCGCCAGTTGACCGGGGAGGAGCGGGTGAACGATTGCCCGGTCTGCGAGGAAGCTTGCGGGGAAGTGCTGTGGCTTCACCAGAACGTGCTGCTGGCGGACGAAGAGGCCATGCATGATATCGCCCGGGCGCTGCGCAAAGTCGCCGAGTCTTTTCAGCCCTGAAGGGCAGGCGAATCAGGAAAGGAGTTGAAGGGAGAATGGCAGAATCCCGGGTAACGGGCGAACGTTTGGCGCTTCTCGGCGGTCCGAAGACGAAGACCACTCCGTTCGGGACGGGCAAGCGGTTCGGATTCGAAGAGGCGAAGGAGCTGCTTGAAGCGCTGGAGCAGAATACGCTGTTCTACCACTTTGGAGGCAAGGTCAAGCAGTTTTTGCACGATTTCAACGAGTTGTACGGCGTCCCGTACAGTGTCGCCACTTCCTCGGGGACGGCCTCGATTCACGTGGCGCTGGGCGCCGCCGGCATCACCGTCGGCGATGAGGTCATCACCAGCCCGATTACCGATCAGGGGACAGTCGTCGGCATTTTGTACCAGAATGCCATACCGGTCTTTGCCGATCTGGATCCCCACACGTACAATCTGGATCCGGCCTCCATCGAAGCGCGCATTACTCCGCGGACGAAAGCGATTATCGCCGTTCATCTGGCCGGCAATCCGTGCGATATGGACGCCATTACGGCGATTGCCCGGAAATACGGGCTCAAGGTAATCGAGGACTGCGCCCAAAGCTATATGACCCGCTACAAAGGACGGCTTGCCGGCACGATCGGCGACTACGGCTGCTTCAGCACGAATGACTTCAAGCATATATCCACCGGGGACGGCGGCATGGTTACGATCAATTCCGGCAGCGAGACGGATTACCATGTCGCGCATGCCTTCGCGGATAAAAACTACCAGCGCTTCGGCGCCGTCGTCAACCGCGATCTGAATTATCTGGCGCCCAACTACCGGATGACGGAGCTGCAGGGAGCCGTCGGGATTGCGCAGCTGAAAAAGCTGAAGGGGATTTGCCAGCGGAGGCGGGTTCTGGGCGACCGGATCACGGAGGGAATTACCGGCCTGAAAGGCATTCATCCGCACAAGGTTACAGAAGGCGGGGAATGCACGTACTGGTTCTATATGCTTCGTGTGAACGAACCGGAACTCGGCTGTACGCGCGACGAATTTTCCCGGGCGCTGGCCGCGGAGGGCATCCCGAACAGCGCCGGATATATTCCGCGCACGGTCTATCTGAACGGAATGTTCCAGAACAGGCAGGCGTACCCCGGCAGCCATTTTCCGTTCGAGCTGTCCGACGTCAGCTATGAGAAAGGCATCTGCCCGAACGCGGAAGCGATCCTGAATACCGCGGTCCGCATTGCCGTTAGCGAATTTTATACCGATGGGGATATCGAAGACATCATCCGCGCGATTCGCAAGGTTGCGACCCACTACGGAAAATAATTTGGCGGAGTGGATCCGCCCGGAACGGAGGAAGGCATGTGGCAGGCAAGCTTTCGCTGGGAGTGTCCAAAGTCAATATTTGCCCCCCGCATCCCGTACAACTCGCTGGTTTCGCCGCGCGCCGGGGACTCGGAACCTACGAGCAGATCAAGCGACCGATCTATGCCCGGGTGTTCTTTTTTCGCAGTGAGGATGAAGATGGAGCGGCCCGGACGGCCGTTGTCGTTTCGGCTGATTTGATCTGGTGGGGCAGCGACAGGGCGGCGGCGCTCAAGGAACGGATTCGCAAGCGGTGGGGCGTGCCGGAAACGGCCATTCTCCTGCACGGCACCCATTCGCACTCGGGGCCGCAGACAAGTGCGCGCTTTACCACCTATTTGGGGGAAAGCGATCCGGAATACCTGAAGTTTCTCGAGGACGCGGTGCTGGAAGGGATCGGGACGGCCGCCTGTTCTCTTGACGAAGTCGCCGTGGAGAAGGGATCCGGCCTATTCGCTCTGGGAATCAACCGCCGTAACATTGCGAGGACGCCGCCCGATCCGGGGCCGGCCGACCACCAGCTGTCGGTTGTCCGCTTCCGTACGCGGGAAGGGAAAACCAAGGGGCTGCTTGTCCATTACGCCTGCCACCCGGTGATTACCAGGGAGAACGTGCTGTCCTGCGAGTTCCCCGGCGTGGCGATGGAGGAAATCGAGAACCGGCTCGGCGGGGAGGCGGTCGCGGCTTATCTGCAGGGTACCTGCGGAGATGTGAACCCGTCCCGGGACGGCCGTGTCTGGCGGGGGACTGATGACGATGTCGCCCGGGCGGGACTCGCTCTCGCCGATGCCGCCATGAGCGTGCTCGGCGGCCCGCTGCAGCCCCTGCCGCCTGCCGCGCTTCGTTCGCATTCCGCGGTTGTGCCTCTGCCGCTGCAGCCGCTTCCCCCGGTCGAAGAACTGGAGAAACGCGCGGACGACCCCGGAGTCGTCGGGGAATGGAGCAGACGCATGCTGGCGGAGTACAAGCGGCTGCAGCCGTTCATCGGGCTGGAGCTGACGCGGCTGACAGTGGCGGAGGGCCTGTCGCTGTTGGCGATGAACGCCGAGGTCGTCGTGGAGTACGGGCTGTTCGTCAAAGGGTTGTCCGCCGGCGAGACGCTTCCGGTCGGGTACACGAACGGGATGTTCGGATATATCCCGACCGCCCGGCAGATTGCGGAAGGCGGTTACGAATCTATTGATTCGACGGTGTATTTCGCCATGCCGGCTCCGTTTGCCCCGGAAGTGGAAACCGTTGTCAGGAATGCCCTTGCCGGTATGCTGGAAGTGCCCGGGGCGCCGCGCCGTTCCCTTGACGGTTCGGATTGAATGGGCGGGGCAAAGCGGAATCCCGCCTTCCGGAGCGGGATTTTTTGCCGCAGGGGATCCTTGAATCAGGAAATAGGCAAGCCACCTATAGTAACACCAAGTAATGCCGGGTAATCCGTTTCTTTCGGTCCGGTTTTCCTTGTTTTGGCCGATCCAAATCTGTTTGTATCCGGAATTCCTCACTTTCCCCAACGGCGTTTACACGTCCGCCGGGCACCGGTATTCTGATGGCAGTAACGTCATTTTCCATCAGGAGGAGAGAGGGCATGAATCATGATTGGGAAAAAGCTCCGCGGGAAGGTTCGCGGGTTGCGAAAGTGTCTACTTCCGGAGAGCTGCACGATGCGGTGCGGAACGCCATTCCCGGAACGACTATCGTGCTGGCGGACGGCGAGTATGACAGTACGGCCCCCTTTGTTGTTAGCATAAGGGCAACAATCGGCGAGCCGGTTACGATCCGTGCGGCCAACCCGGGAAAAGCGGTTATCACCGGCGGGGCCTGCTTTCAGGTCCGGGATTCCGCGTACGTTATCATTCAGGGCCTGCGGTTCACGAATACAGGCAACACGGCCATCGATCTGTATCACTGCGATCACATCCGCATTACCCGAAATACATTCGCATTGGAGGAGGATGGGACGGAGCTGAAATGGCTGCAGATCCGCGGGGAGGACAGTCATCATCATTGGATTGATCATAACGATTTCGGCCCGAGGCGGGACAAGGGAATGTACATTTCGGCGAGCGGAGGCAGCCGGATGTCGCAATATGATCTGTATGAATACAACTATTTCCATGGTTCGGGTCCTTCGTTTCCGCGCAAGGACGGAGAAATCAAGGCCATGCGGATCGGACTGTCCGGGGTGTCGATGTCGGACGGGTTCAATATTATTCAATACAATTTGTTCGAGCACTGCGACGCCAATCCGGAAATTATTTCCCTGAAAAGCTGCCGGAACGAGGTCCGTTTCAATACGTTCCGCTGCTGTGAAGGTCATTTGACGTCAAGGCACGGGCATTTCAACCGCTTTTACGGCAATCTGTTCATCGGGGACGGACAAAGAAAAGGAATGGGCGGATTCCGGATTTACGGCAACGATCACCTCATTCATGACAATTACCTGGAAAACCTTACGGATTGGGCGGTAAACATGGACAGCGGAGGCCACGACGGCGGTCCGGATGGAGATATCTATACGAGGGAGGTTCTTACCGCCCATTGGAGAGTTTACCGGGCGAAAGTATTCCGCAATTTCATTGTGAACGGACCGGGGATCGCGGTCGGAGGCAGCAAGCCGTTCGGGCCGGTGGGCGTCAGAGTGGAAGACAATGTCTACCGTAGCGCAGCCGGACCTTTTGTTACGGAAAGGGCGGCGGCGGATGTCGTGTTTGAACGGAACCGGGTGGAGCCGGCCGACGGTAAGGCCGGAACCGATCCGGAGGAATGGAAGAGGGTTCTGGAATGCTCCGCACAGATGAGGGCGCTGACCCCGGCCGACGTAGGGCCCAAGGCACCTTGACCGCAGACGAAGATTCGGAGCACCAGCCTCGGGCGGCAGAGTTGTTCCACAATTTGGAGGGGATAGCCCCCATGGTGGTCTCGTGCCGCTGTCATCGGAAAAGCCGGGGAAAATGATTCGGGGCCGGCATATCCGGACTATTTTTTAAAATAAATGTTTGAAACACCTGTTTGATCCCGGCCTGTTGGTTAATGGAAGACCCCATCCTAAGGTCTTCTTTCTTTTTCTGTCCAGCCTTCGTGTCCAGGCTGCAGACGGAGGCGAACCGGGTGATTGCCCATATGCTGGGCTTCGAGGTCATCCCGTATGAAAAAGAAATTCTCTATTTGCAAAAGGTGATCCGGTGTCCCGCGGTCCGACAGCCGCTCAAGCGGTTTACGTCCGCGGAACGGGCGCGGATCGAAGCGTTTTACCGGGAAAGCAGCCTGCTGCGGTGTGACCGCGGCCAATAGAAGGGGAGAGCCTGGCATGCCGATTCAAAAATTTGTCATCAGCCGCGACGACTCGATCTATGAAGCGTGGCCGGATCTTGTCCTGACTGCGCAGGGGAAGCTGATCTGCGTGTTCTCGGAATGCACGCATCACAAAGACCGGTCCTACACGCGGCTGGTCTATAAGGAAAGTACCGACCGCGGCCGCACCTGGGGACCGAAAATACCGCTCACGGAAGGGACGAACGGCCGTCCGTACTGGAACTGTGCGCGGATTTCCCGCTTGCCGGGCGGGCGTCTTGTCATCGCGGCCGATCAAATTTTCGGGGAGCGGGAGACGAATGGAAGGGTTTACCTCTGGGTCGGGGATGGTGAAGGCGCTTGCTGGGAAGGGCCCATTGAGACGCCGGCCGAAGGCATTGTGCCGGATAAGCTGTGTGAACTGCCCGGCGGCCGCTGGCTGCTGTCCGCACATCAGAAAAGCCCGGTTCACGGCTGTCTGGAGCAGCGCCTCTGGTACTCGGATGATCACGGGGAAAGCTGGGCCGGCCCGGTAACCGTCGCCAGCCAGGCGGGACTGAACTTGTGCGAGGCCAGCATTCTGCCGCTGCCGGACGGCAAGCTGGCCGCGTTTCTGCGGGAGAACTCGGGCCAGGGCTGGGACGGTTACAAAGCGCTCTCGCACGACGGAGGCGAAAGCTGGGAAGGCCCGTACCGCATTCCGCTGCCGGGCTGCCATCGGCCTGTCGCCGGGATGCTGCAAAGCGGCCGCATTCTGATCACGTACCGGTTCCATCAGGGCGGGAAGGGCTGGCTCGGCGCCTGGACGCAGAACTTTTTCGCCGCATTGACCGATGTGCCGTCCGCCCTTGCCAGGGAGCGCAGGGAGCAGTCCATGCGGATCCTGCCGATCGATTTCGACCGCAGCCCCGTCTCCGACCTGGGTTATTCCGGCTGGGTGCAGTTCGGCGACGGCGAAATTTATATCGCCCAATACATTGTCGACGATGCGCCGAACGCCCAAATTCGCGGATACAGCCTGCGGGAGGAAGATTTTTTGCTGGAATAGACTTGGGCCGCAACACCGGTCAGGTCTGCGAAAGCGCGCGGAACAGGGCCGGTTTTGGGCTTTGCCTCCGAATTTGGTATACTTGGACTTAATCGCAAATTTCCAAATAAAGGAGGCCCCCCATGCTTTCGAAAATCGAAGAGTACTTGCAGAAGGAACGCGGCCGCCATCTGGAGGAGCTCAAGGAATTCGTCGGCATTCCCAGCATCAGCTCCAGCACCGCTCATCGTCCGGATATGAAGAGGGCCGCGGAATGGCTGGCGGCTGCGATGCGGAAGGCCGGGCTGGAGCATGTCGAGGTCATGCAGACAGACGGTCATCCCGTTGTCTATGGAGACTGGCTGCACGCTCCGGGCAAACCGACAGCGCTGGTTTACGGCCATTACGATGTGCAGCCCCCCGACCCGGTCGATCAGTGGGAAACCCCTCCGTTCGAACCCGTGATCCGTGACAATAAGCTGTACGGCCGCGGGGCCACCGATGACAAGGCGCAGCTGTATGTACATGTCAAGACGGCGGAGGCGTTTCTCCAGGCCGGCGGAGGGCTGCCGGTGAATCTCAAATTCTGCATTGAAGGGGAAGAGGAGATCGGCAGCCCCCATCTCCAGCCTTTTCTTGAAGCGCATCGGGAGAAAATGCGTGCCGACCTGATCGCCATCTCCGATGGTCCCATGCACAGCGAGGACCAGCCTTCGATCTGCTGCGGGCTGCGCGGAATGTGCGCGCTGGAGCTGACGGTCCGCGGAGCGAAGACGGATCTGCACTCGGGGCTTTACGGAGGCGGGGTCGCCAATCCGGCTACCGCTCTTGTGCAGCTGCTGTCCACCATGCACGACCGGGAGGGCAGAGTAACGGTGGCCGGCTTTTACGACAAGGTTCACGAGCTGCCGGATGCGGAGAAGGAATCCCTTGGCAGACTGACCTTCGATGAAGACAGGCTGAGCCGCGAGTTGGGGGTTCCCGGCCTGTTCGGGGAGAAGGGGTATTCGTTCCTGGAGCGGACTTCGGTGCGGCCGACGCTGGAGATCAACGGAATCTACGGCGGCTACCAGGGAGAGGATATCAAGACAATCATCCCGTCGTCGGCCACTGCCAAAATATCCTGCCGGCTGGTAGACGACCAGGATCCGGAGGAAATTATGCGGCGGATTCAAGAGCACATTGCCGCCCATCGGCCGGAAGGCGTCACGGTGGAAATCAAGCCTATGCACGGAGGAAAGCCGTATGTGATTTCTCCGGGACATCCGTATATCCGCGCAGCGGAATCTGCTTACCGGGAAGGCTTCGGCAAGCCGCCCGTCTTCATCCGCAGCGGCGGTTCCATTCCGATTGTACAGGTCTTCTCGGGTCTTCTGGACGCCCCGGTGATCATGATGGATCTTGGTCTTCCGGATGAGAATCTGCATGCCCCGAACGAGCATTTTCATCTGGAAAATTTCGATAGAGGCGTTAGAACCCTGTGCCGGTTTTGGCAGGAAATCAGTCGTCAGGGTTTCCGCCAAAACCGGATGTGCGGGGACAACGGGCTGCCGTCATAGTTTCAATCGCGGATTGGAGACTTCCCGCATCCGCATGACGGTTTGCGCTCCCGAATTTCTTCAGGACGTTCCTTCCCGGGGCGTCCCCGCAATCGGCAGGGGACGTGATCAGTGCCAGTGCCGTTCCGGGAGAAAAGAAGGGGGTCGCAGTGCCGCTTGAATTGAGCGAAGCGGAAGCCGGAGGCATCGTCCGCGCCTTCGGCGAGGCTGCCGGCGGGCCGCCGGGGCCGGATTTGACGGGGGTGAAATCCACGGTGCCAACGTTTTCTCATCCAGCAGCTTTTCAACCGGAGGACCGGTCGTTACGGCGGATCGCTGGAGAAGGGGATAACAGGATCAGGCGGTGATCACCTCAATGCCGCAATCCCTGAACGGCTTGATTTGATTTTCAGTGGCCTCCGTCCCGGTAATCAGGGCATGAATTTCATGAATCGGGGCGACTGTATGCAACGAGACTTTGCCGATCTTGGTATGATCGGCCACCACGATGATTTCCTGGGCCGCTTTCATCATATTCTGCTTGGCCGGCACCAGCAGGGCCTCCGGGTGGGTGAGTCCGTACTGGGAATGAATCATCGGCGTTCCGATAAAGGCTTTCTGCACGTGCAGCGTCTGCAGAAGACGGTCTGTAAACATCCCGTTCAGCATGAAGCTGGAATGATAGAGAATCCCCCCTGTTACGAGTACGTTAATTCCCCGGGCATCGCGCAGCTCGGCCGCAACGTTGATATCGTTGGTGACAACCGTAATATTGGAACGGTTGACCAGGTTCCTGGCAATATGAATGGTGGTCGTTCCGGAGTCGAGGATGACGTGTTCCCCGTCTTCGATCAGTTCTGCCGCCTTCTTGCCTATGCGCATTTTTTGTTCCACCTGCTCATTGGCCCGTTCGGAGAAGGATGCTTCCATGTTTGTCGGTTTGTCCACGACAACCCCGCCGTGCGTCCGGCGCAGAATTCCTTCCTGCTCGATCTCAGCCAAATCCCTTCGTATGGTCGCTTCATGAACCTGAAACTCCTTGGACAGGGCAGCGACCGTAGCTACCCGGTTTTCCTTGACATATTCGATAATGCGCAATTTTCTTTCTGCTGCCAGCATAGATTTTTCCTCCTATAGAGCTGTTTCCGCCAGGAAACAGCGAGACTTCGCAAGCATGAGCTTCCCGGAGGGAAGCGGGCTATAGAGCTGTTTCCGCCAGGAAACAGCGAGACTT
>Ga0310827_100277_pt1 | contig 49586 bp, 62 predicted proteins | sample WT_ome_2_FD_201309 | JGI IMG/M metagenome (GOLD analysis project Ga0310827, IMG submission 201309) | Sorghum-adapted microbial communities enriched on wild type (WT) sorghum from Joint BioEnergy Institute, Emeryville, California, United... ... | reverse complement strand
TTTAAAAATAAGCAGGAATAACAAAGATAAAGGAAATAAGAGAATAAGAAAGCGTTTTCAAATGAAGGTCTGAACAAGCAACTATTTTGTACAGAAGAAAAAACACCCACAAAAACTTGACTCAGTCGCGATAAAACTAAATACTTGACATTCAATTTGTCAAGTGGTATAGTTTAAAAATGCTACCCCTATCTCCATTTTTAGGGAGGTATTTAATTACATAAAGTAGGTTGAATATGGAACAACAATTTAGGGAACAATGTTATAATAGAAATCTTTAGGACGTGAAAATAACAAAAGCTTTTATATTTAATTAGAAGCTTTTGTTCTTTTTTGGTCTAACAGCAGTTCTTTTTCTATACCTTTCCATTTTGTTAAATTTGCATTTGGTTTCATACGCATTGGAACTGGAGCAGTCGTTTACTCAGAGGCTTGGCGTGCGCCAAGTTTTCTTTGCCCGATAAGAATTGGTGAAATTCTTATCGCATAGATCTAGTAGACTTTTGCCTATCGCTCTTAAGTAGGGCAAAAGTTGTCTCTTTTTAACTTAAATAGATGAGGGGTGAACGTTGTTGGTAGGAAAATTGGTGCAGTATGGCCATAGGGTACGCAGAACATACTCGCGAATTGATGAGGTGCAAGATCTGCCTAACTTAATTGAGATTCAGCATCGTTCTTATCAATGGTTTCTGGATGAAGGGCTTAGAGAGCTATTTAGAGACATCTCGCCCATCTCGGACTTTACCGGGAATCTGCTCTTAGAGTTTATTGATTACTCTTTGGGCGAACCTAAATATTCCGTAGATGATTGTAAAGAGAGAGATGTAACCTATGCAGCACCGTTACGCGTAAAGGTGCGCCTCATTAACAAGGAGACTGGTGAGGTAAAGGAACAGGAAGTCTTTATGGGAGATTTCCCGCTGATGACGGAAACAGGCACCTTTATCATCAATGGGGCGGAACGCGTGATTGTCAGCCAATTGGTTCGTTCTCCCAGCGTTTATTTTAACACAAAAATCGATAAAAATGGTAAAAATACTTACACCGCAACCGTAATCCCCAACCGCGGTGCATGGCTCGAGCTTGAAACCGATGCCAAAGATGTGATTTACGTCCGTATCGACAGAACGCGTAAAATACCGGTAACCGTGTTGTTACGCGCTCTTGGTTTTTCAAGTGACGCAGAGATTATTAATCTGTTAGGTGAAGATGAATATCTGCAAAATACGCTTGAAAAAGATAATACTGATTCGACAGAGAAAGCGTTGATCGAGATCTATGAGCGCCTCCGTCCCGGCGAACCGCCCACGGTTGAAAATGCAAAGAACCTGCTCTATTCTCGCTTCTTTGATCCGAAGAGATATGACCTGGCCAGTGTAGGTCGTTATAAAATCAACAAGAAACTTCACATCAAGAACCGTTTGCTTAACAACAGGGTGGCTGAGACCTTGGTTGACCCGGAAACAGGTGAAATCCTTGTGGAAGCAGGTCAACTGATCGATCGCAGGATACTGGATCGATTATTGCCTTATTTGGAGGCAGGCCTCAATACTTGTACGTTCTCAGCAAATGGCGGTGTGATTGAGGAAACCAAAGTCGGTCTGCAATGCATAAAAATCTTTTCCAAAGTAGAAGACGGCAAGGTTATTAAAGTAATGTCCAACGGTCAGATCGGCAAGGATGTAAAGCATATTACACCTGCTGATATTATTGCCTCAATCAATTATTTTATGAATCTGCTTCACGGAGTAGGTGACATAGATGACATTGATCATCTTGGCAATCGCCGTCTGCGCTCCGTGGGCGAGCTGCTGCAGAACCAGTTCCGTATTGGGCTATCGCGTATGGAGCGTGTCGTTCGTGAACGCATGTCGATTCAGGATACCGACGTGATTACACCGCAGGCATTAATCAATATTCGCCCTGTGATTGCCTCCATTAAGGAGTTCTTTGGCTCCAGTCAGCTTTCACAATTTATGGATCAAACCAATCCATTGGCAGAGTTAACACATAAACGCCGTCTATCTGCATTGGGACCCGGAGGTTTGACGCGCGAACGCGCGGGTATGGAAGTGCGCGACGTTCACCCTTCTCACTATGGACGGATGTGTCCGATCGAGACGCCCGAAGGACCAAACATTGGTCTGATTAACTCACTATCTACCTATGCCCGTATCAATGAATACGGCTTTATTGAAACACCTTATCGGAGAATTGATCCCGAAACCGGCAAAGTTCTCGATCAAATTGATTATCTCACGGCAGATGAAGAAGATACCTATGTCGTTGCGCAGGCAAATGCCAAATTGACCGAGGATGGTCGATTGGCGGATGAAATGGTAATCGTTCGTCGGCGCGGCGAAATTCTCACTGTTCCTCGAGACCAGGTTGATTACATGGATGTAAGTCCAAAGCAAGTGGTCTCTGTAGCAACCGCTTGTATTCCTTTCTTGGAAAACGACGATGCCAACCGCGCGTTGATGGGTGCAAACATGCAGCGTCAAGCTGTGCCTTTGCTCGTTCCGGAAGCTCCCTATGTCGGTACTGGCATTGAGTATCGCGCGGCAAAGGATTCGGGCGTAACGGTCGTGGCTCGCCATGACGGAGTGGTGGAGCGTGTAACCGCGCGTGAAATTTGGGTTCGCCGCAAAGCTGTGGTGGATGGTCGTGAAGTGTTAGGCGATCTGGATAAATATAAATTGTATAAGTTTTTGCGTTCCAACCAAGGAACCTGCATCAATCAACGTCCCATCGTACGTAAGGGGGATGTCGTAAAAGCAGGAGATATTATTGCGGATGGACCATCTACCGAGAAGGGCGAATTGGCACTTGGACGCAATGTAATTGTTGCCTTTATGACGTGGGAAGGGTATAACTACGAAGATGCGATTCTGCTTAGTGAAAAGCTGGTGAAAGATGATGTCTACACCTCGATTCACATTGAAGAGTATGAATCGGAAGCGCGCGACACCAAATTAGGTCCGGAAGAGATTACGCGCGACATTCCCAATGTGGGTGAAGATGCCTTGAAGAATCTGGACGAGCGCGGTATTGTCCGCATCGGCGCAGAGATTAAAGATGGCGATATTCTCGTAGGTAAAGTAACGCCAAAAGGGGTTACAGAGCTTACGGCAGAAGAACGATTGCTCCATGCCATCTTTGGCGAGAAGGCGCGTGAAGTTCGTGATACCTCCTTGCGCGTACCTCATGGCGGGTCAGGGATTGTTGTCGACGTGAAAGTCTTCACGCGGGAAAACGGGGATGAACTGCCTCCTGGCGTAAATCAATTGGTCCGTGTCTATATCGCGCAGAAACGCAAGATCTCGGTAGGAGACAAAATGGCAGGACGACATGGAAACAAAGGGGTCGTTGCCCGTATCATGCCTGAAGAGGATATGCCGTTCTTGCCTGATGGCACACCTGTAGAGATCGTCTTAAATCCGCTTGGGGTACCATCGCGTATGAATATTGGTCAGGTATTGGAGACCCATTTGGGGATGGCCGCCAAAGTGATGGGGTTACACATGGCCACTCCGGTATTTGATGGAGCAAATGAATATGACATTTGGGATACCCTTGAAGAGGCCGGCCTAAGCCGAGACGGAAAAACCATACTGTATGACGGAAGAACGGGAGAGCCATTTGACAATCGTGTAACGGTTGGTTGCGTATATATGTTGAAATTGGCTCACTTAGTCGATGATAAGATCCATGCTCGCTCTACGGGTCCATACTCGCTCGTAACGCAACAGCCGCTCGGAGGTAAAGCGCAATTTGGCGGACAAAGATTCGGTGAGATGGAGGTATGGGCGCTCGAAGCGTATGGCGCAGCCTATACTTTACAGGAGATCTTAACTGTCAAATCGGATGACATTGTAGGGCGCGTAAAAACCTATGAAGCGATCGTAAAAGGAGAGAATATTCCGGAGCCAGGCGTGCCTGAATCATTTAAGGTATTGATTAAAGAATTGCAAAGCTTGGGTATGGATGTGAAAATTCTCTCGAAAGATGAGCAAGAGATCGAAATCAAAGAGTTAGACGATGAAGATGAACCGAAGAACGATAAATTGGCCTATTTAAGCGTGGGCAGCGATGATGCAGATGAATAAGTGATACTTTGAAAGACCAAATGAGGGAGGTTTGCCCTTTGTTGGACGTTAATAATTTCGAGTATATGCAGATTGGTTTAGCCTCTCCAGATAAGATCCGTTCATGGTCTTACGGCGAGGTTAAGAAGCCAGAGACGATTAACTATCGAACATTAAGACCCGAGAAAGAAGGCCTTTTCTGTGAAAAGATTTTTGGACCACAGAAAGATTGGGAATGTCATTGCGGTAAATACAAGCGCGTACGTTATAAAGGTGTAGTTTGTGACCGCTGTGGCGTCGAGGTTACCCGTTCCAAAGTTCGTCGCGAACGTATGGGTCATATCGAATTGGCAGCACCTGTATCCCATATTTGGTTTTTCAAAGGGATTCCTAGCCGCATGGGACTGGTCCTCGATATGTCACCCCGTTCACTTGAAGAAGTGATCTATTTCGCTTCATATGTGGTGACAGATCCAGGCATTACTCCGCTTGACAAGAAACAGTTGCTATCTGAAAAGGAATATCGCAGCTATCGTGAAAAGTACGGAGATGCTTTCCAGGCAGGAATGGGAGCAGAAGCGATCAAAAAGCTTCTGCAAGAGATCGATCTTGAAAAAGAGGTAGAATCTTTAAAAGAGGAATTGAAAGTGGCACAAGGACAGCGCAGGAATCGAATCATCCGCCGTCTTGAAGTGCTTGAAGCATTCCGCAATTCAGGCAACCGTCCGGAGTGGATGGTTCTAGATGTGCTTCCGGTTATCCCGCCCGAGCTGCGTCCGATGGTTCAATTGGATGGGGGCCGCTTTGCTACCTCTGACCTTAATGATCTATATCGTCGTGTCATTAACCGCAATAATCGTCTAAAGCGCCTGCTCGATCTAGGTGCGCCTGACATCATTGTGCAGAATGAGAAGCGCATGCTGCAGGAAGCAGTAGATGCGCTGATCGATAATGGCCGCCGTGGCCGCCCGGTAACCGGGCCAGGAAACCGTCCGCTGAAATCTTTAAGCCATATGCTTAAAGGAAAGCAGGGCCGTTTCCGTCAAAACCTTTTAGGAAAACGCGTCGATTATTCAGGGCGTTCTGTTATCGTGGTTGGACCCAATCTCAAGATGTATCAGTGCGGTCTTCCCAAAGAAATGGCTTTAGAGCTCTTTAAGCCATTTGTGATGAAAGAATTGGTGAATAAAGGGCTTGCGCATAATATTAAGAGTGCAAAACGGAAAGTAGAGCGGGTAAAACCTGAGGTGTGGGATGTTTTGGAAGAAGTGATCAAAGAACACCCTGTGCTCTTAAACCGCGCACCAACTTTGCACAGATTGGGAATTCAAGCATTTGAACCTGTGCTTGTGGAAGGTCGCGCCATCCGTCTCCACCCTCTTGTATGTACCGCCTATAACGCGGACTTTGACGGTGACCAGATGGCTGTGCACGTACCGCTCTCTGCCGAAGCACAGGCAGAAGCAAGGCTGTTAATGCTCGCTTCACAAAATATCCTAAACCCGAAAGATGGCAAACCTGTCGTTACACCTACGCAGGACATGGTATTAGGGAACTACTACCTCACCATGGAGAAAGAAGGGGCTATCGGTGAAGGGAAAGTATTCTCTGATCCTGCGGAAGCGATCGCGGCCTATGAAGCGGGCGTGGTTCATCTGCACAGCCGTATTGCAATTCCGGTTAAATCGCTGGGCAAGGATACCTTTACCGAGAAGCAAAAACAGGCTTTCTTGTTAACAACGGTAGGTAAGATTATCTTTAATGAGATTTTCCCTTCCGATATGCCTTATATTAATGCGCCTTCCAAGCATAACCTGGAGCAAGGTGTAGAAGAGAAATATTTTGTTTATGAGAAAGGCGTTAATTTTAAAGAGCTGATCCGCAATATGCCCACGACCGATGCGATTACGAAGAAAGAGTTGGGCAAAATCATCGCTCTCTGCTATGAACGGTTTGGCACCACACGCACGTCAATGATTCTTGACCGCATGAAAGAATTTGGATTTAAGTACTCTACGAAAGCGGGAATCACGGTATCGGTCGCTGATATTGTCGTGCTTGAAGAGAAACCGCAAATTTTGGAGCGGGCGGAGCAAGAACTGTATAAAGTTCTTACCCAGTATCGCCGCGGATTAATCACCGAGGATGAGCGCTATAACCGCGTAATCTCCATCTGGAGCAAGGCTAAGGATGAGATTCAAACCAAGCTGCTTAAGAGTTTGGACAAATTTAACCCGATCAACATGATGTCCCAGTCGGGTGCGCGCGGTAACGCCTCCAACTTTACGCAGCTTGCCGGTATGCGCGGATTGATGGCGAACCCGTCAGGAAGAATTATCGAGCAGCCGATTAAGACCTCCTTCCGCGAAGGTCTTACCGTGTTGGAGTACTTTATTTCCACGCACGGAGCCCGAAAAGGTCTTGCCGATACAGCATTGCGTACAGCCGACTCCGGATATTTGACGCGGCGTCTCGTGGACGTGGCACAGGATGTGATCGTACGCGAAGAGGATTGCGGAACGGATAAAGGTCTCTCTGTTTCTGCCATTCGTTCGGGCAAGGAGGAGATCACCAATCTTTATGACCGTATCATCGGTCGTACAGCATTCCAAACCGTAAGAGATCCGCAAACCGGCGAAATTATTGCTTCCCGCAACCAAATGATTACCGACGAGATAGCGACTCGAATCGTCAATGCAGGTATAGAAGCGGTCACGATTCGTACCGTGCTTACATGCCGTACGCGGCACGGCGTATGTAAAAAATGTTACGGACGCAATCTGGCTACAGGCAAAGAGGTTGAAATCGGTGAAGCAGTAGGTACGATTGCCGCACAATCGATCGGAGAGCCGGGTACACAGTTAACGATGCGTACTTTCCATACCGGTGGAGTTGCCGGAGATGATATTACCCAAGGTTTGCCGCGTATTCAGGAACTTTTTGAAGCGAGAAATCCCAAAGGTCAAGCGATCATCTCCGAGATTGACGGCGAAGTGGTAGAGATTCGGGAAGCCAAGGATCGCCGCGAGATTGAGATCCATGGAACCGTGGAAAATAAGGTCTATGCAATTCCTTACGGTTCCAGATTAAAGGTTACTCAAGGGCAGAAGGTATTAGCCGGCGATGAATTGACGGAAGGTTCGATTGATCCTAAGGACATCTTGAAAGTGAAGGGAGTTCGCGGCGTACAAGAATATATCCTTCGCGAGGTACAGAAGGTTTACCGCATGCAAGGGGTAGAAATTAACGACAAGCACGTCGAGATTATGATTCGTCAGATGCTTCGCAAGGTGCGTGTGGTAAGCTCCGGGGATACGGAGTTGCTGCCAGGTTCTTATGTGGAAATACATGATTTTGAAGAAGCCAATCGCAAGGTATTTCTCAATGGAGGGGAACCTGCGGTGGCTCGTCCGGTATTGCTGGGTATTACCAAGGCATCCCTTGAAACTGACTCGTTCTTATCGGCTGCCTCCTTCCAAGAGACAACCCGGGTTCTCACCGATGCAGCAATTAAAGGAAAACGTGATGAGCTGTTAGGACTAAAAGAGAATGTGATCATCGGTAAATTAATTCCAGCCGGTACGGGAATGCAGCGCTACAGAAACATTGAATGGACCTCGAAACAGGAGGAAGCTGAACAAGCTGAGAATACAGAAGTGGTGGAAAGCGTCTAAAAATAATTGACAAGAAATATTGCCGATGTTAAACTATCATCGTGTGCCAAAACCTGTACTTTGGAGGATTCATATGTCTTATGAAAAAGTAAAACAGGCTAAGCAGTGTATCGTCGGCACGAAGCAAGCTTTAAAGGCCTTAGAAAAAGATCAAGTGCTTGAAATTTTTATAGCTGCTGATGCAGAGAGCAAGGTAACTGCGCCAGTCATCGAACTGGTAAAAGCAAAGAAAGTGCCGGTGACCTACGTAGATTCTATGAAAAAGCTGGGTAAAGCCTGTGGAATCGAAGTAGGGGCAGCAGTGGTAGCTATTAAAAAGGAGAGCATTTCTTAGGCGCATGAAAAGTGTGATTCAAATCAATTCCCATATATAAAGAAATTCCTTTGTCAAAGATGTCTAGACCGCACAGGAGGTGTGTGCGGTCTAGTCTCTGTGCTGACAAAGAATTTCTTTGTAGTAAAAAATGAATCACCTGGATCTGTGGTCTTAACTTTAGTGAGGAGGTGGAAATCATGCCTACAATTAACCAATTGGTTCGTAAAGGACGCGAAAAGCAAGAATGGAAATCAAAATCGCCTGCTCTTTTAAGAAGCTATAACAGCTTGCGTAAAGAGTCAAAGGAGCTTCCTTCTCCGCAAAAACGCGGTGTATGTACTCGTGTTGGTACCATGACTCCTAAAAAGCCGAACTCCGCTCTTCGCAAATACGCGCGTGTTCGTTTATCCAACCAGATTGAAGTGACAGCTTACATTCCTGGTATTGGTCACAACCTTCAAGAGCACAGCGTGGTACTCGTGCGCGGAGGTCGTGTTAAGGACCTTCCTGGGGTACGTTACAAAATCGTTCGCGGCGCTATGGACGCAGCTGGTGTGGCTAACCGTCTGCAAGCTCGTTCCAAATACGGTGCAAAAAAACCAAAAGAGAAAAAGTAAGCTAACGGTTAACCATATTTCGCGCCCAATACTATGACAGAGAAGGAGGGGAATTTAATGCCAAGAAAAGGACCTGTTGCTCGTAGAGATGTATTGCCTGATCCGGTATATAATAGCAAATTGGTGACTCGTCTCATTAACCGTATGATGATCGACGGTAAAAGAGGCGTTGCGCAAAAGATTCTATATGATGCTTTTAATATTATTGCTGAACGTACGGGTCGTGACCCGATGGAAGTGTTTGAAGAAGCGCTTAAGAACATTATGCCTGTGCTTGAAGTTAGAGCACGTCGCGTAGGTGGTGCCAACTATCAAGTGCCGGTTGAAGTTCGTCCGGAACGTCGCACCACATTAGGGCTTCGTTGGTTGGTGCAATACTCACGCCAACGCGGGGAGAAAACCATGCAAGAGCGTCTGGCTGCGGAAATCATGGATGCTGCCAACAATACAGGCGGATCTGTAAAGAGACGCGAAGATATGCATAAGATGGCGGAAGCAAATAAAGCATTTGCGCATTACCGCTGGTAATCTTTCTATAAAAATATAAAATAACTCGTCTCTATAGAAGAAAGGAGAACTGTTATGGCAAGAGAATTCTCCTTGCAGAATACCCGTAACATTGGGATTATGGCTCATATCGACGCGGGTAAAACAACGACCACTGAACGTATTCTCTTCTATACAGGTCGCGTGCACAAGATTGGTGAAGTGCATGAGGGTGCTGCCACCATGGACTGGATGGAGCAAGAGCAAGAGCGTGGGATTACCATCACCTCTGCGGCTACCACAGCCCAATGGAAAGGTCATCGCATCAACATCATCGATACTCCAGGTCACGTAGACTTTACGGTTGAAGTAGAACGTTCATTACGCGTACTTGATGGAGCGGTTGGCGTATTCTGCGCAAAGGGTGGGGTTCAACCCCAAACAGAGACCGTTTGGCGTCAAGCAGATAAGTATGGCGTTCCGCGCATTGCATATGTAAATAAGATGGATATTATCGGTGCCAATTACTTGGGTGCTGTCGCGCAAATGCGTGACCGTCTGAATGCCAATGCCGTACCTATTCAATTGCCGATCGGTGCTGAAGACACATTTGAAGGAATCATTGATCTTTTGACGATGGAAGCCATTTATTATCTGGACGATTTGGGAACCAAAACGGAAAGAAGACCCATCCCGGATCACATGAAGGAAATGGCTGAAGAGTGGAGAGCAAAGATGGTTGAGGCCATTGCCGAACTCGATGAAGAATTGATGATGAAGTACCTTGAGGGCGAAGAACTTACGATCGAGGAGATGAAAAAAGCATTACGCAAAGGTGTATGTAATGTGCAAATCACTCCGGTATTATGCGGTTCTTCTTATAAGAACAAAGGTGTTCCGCTTCTTTTGGATGCTGTGGTTGATTATCTGCCGGCTCCTACCGACATTCCGGCCATTAAAGGTACTTTAGAGGACGGCGAAACTGTGGTTGAACGCCATTCAAGCGATGATGAGCCATTCGCGGCGCTTGCATTTAAAATTATGTCCGATCCCTATGTAGGTAAACTTACCTTCTTCCGCGTATACTCCGGAACATTATCTTCCGGTTCCTACGTGTTGAACTCAACAAAAGGCAAACGCGAACGGATCGGCCGTATTCTGCAAATGCACGCCAACCACCGTGAAGAGATCGATATGGTTTACGCTGGAGATATTGCTGCTGCAGTAGGGTTAAAGGATACAACCACCGGGGATACATTATGTGACGAAAAGTCGGTTGTGATCCTCGAGTCCATGACCTTCCCTGAACCAGTGATCAACGTTGCTGTTGAGCCTAAATCGAAAGCGGATCAAGATAAAATGGCGATGGCATTGGCTAAGCTCGCTGAAGAAGATCCTACATTCAAGACCTATACGGATGAAGAGACCGGCCAAACCATTATTGCCGGTATGGGTGAGTTGCACCTTGACATTATTGTTGACCGTATGCGGCGGGAGTTTAAAGTAGAAGCAAATGTGGGAGCACCGCAAGTTGCTTATAAAGAAACTTTCCGCAGCAAGGCAAAAGTGGAAGGTAAATTCGTTCGTCAGTCCGGTGGTCGCGGACAATATGGTCATGTTTGGGTAGAATTTGAACCGCTTGAACCAGGCTCTGGATTCGTCTTCGAGAACAAAATCGTGGGTGGTGTCGTACCGAAAGAGTACATTCAGCCCGTTGCAAATGGAATCGAAGAGGCAATGAAAAGCGGTGTTCTTGCTGGATATCCGCTCATTGACATCAAAGCGACGCTTGTAGACGGATCTTACCATGATGTCGACTCTTCGGAGATGGCGTTTAAGATTGCAGGTTCACTTGCTCTTAAAGAAGCCGGTAAGAAGTGTAACCCCGTTCTTCTTGAGCCGATCTTCAAAATTGAAGTTACGGTTCCTGAAGAATACATGGGTGACATTATGGGTGACATCAGCTCCCGTCGCGGACGTATCGAAGGTATGGAAGCGCGTTCCGGCGTTCAAGTGATTCGCGGATATGTCCCATTATCAGAAATGTTCGGATATGCAACCAGCCTCCGTTCCGCAACACAAGGACGCGGTTCTTATTCCATGGAATTTGACCACTATGAAGAAGTTCCAGCAAATATCGCGAAAGAGATCATTGAAAAGCAACAAGGCAAATAATCTCAATAATCTTTTCAAAGGGTTATAAAAGGTTTACAATAGGCGGTAGTGCCTATGTAAATCTTTCATACTTATACAAAAACCATTCTTTTAAAGATTTTTAAGGAGGAAAAACTCAAATGGCAAAAGCAAAATTTGAGCGTACGAAGCCACACGTTAACATTGGTACCATCGGACACGTTGACCATGGTAAAACTACTTTGACTGCTGCTATCACCACTGTATTGGCTAAACAAGGCGGAGCTGAAGCTCGCGCATACGATCAAATCGACAACGCACCAGAAGAAAAAGCACGCGGAATTACCATCAATACTTCTCACGTTGAGTATGAGACAGCGAACCGTCACTATGCTCACGTAGACTGCCCTGGACATGCTGACTACGTTAAGAACATGATTACCGGTGCTGCGCAAATGGACGGAGCGATCCTCGTTGTTTCTGCTGCCGATGGTCCTATGCCGCAAACTCGTGAGCACATTCTTCTCTCTCGCCAAGTAGGTGTTCCTTACATCGTTGTATTCATGAACAAATGCGACATGGTAGACGATGAGGAGCTTCTCGAACTCGTAGAGATGGAAATTCGCGATCTTCTTTCCGAGTACGAATTCCCTGGAGATGAGACTCCAGTAATCAAAGGTTCTGCATTAAAAGCTCTTGAAGGAGATCCTGCTTGGGAAGCTAAAATCCTTGAGTTAATGGATGCTATCGATTCTTACATCCCAACTCCTGAACGCGACATCGAAAAGCCTTTCCTCATGCCAGTTGAAGACGTATTTACAATCACTGGACGTGGAACAGTTGCTACCGGCCGTGTAGAACGCGGTGTTGTTCGTGTGGGTGATGAAGTAACGATCGTAGGTCTTACAGATGAACCTAAGAAAACAACCGTTACAGGTGTTGAAATGTTCCGCAAGCTTCTCGATCAAGCGCAAGCTGGTGACAACATCGGAGCGCTTCTTCGCGGTATCGATCGCAAAGAAATCGAACGCGGACAAGTACTTTGTAAGCCAGGTTCCGTAAACCCTCATACTGTATTTACTGGACAAATTTATGTATTGTCCAAAGAAGAAGGTGGACGTCATAAGCCTTTCTTTGACGGATATCGTCCGCAATTCTATTTCCGTACCACTGACGTAACAGGAAACATCAAATTGCCAGCAGGTACAGAAATGGTTATGCCTGGCGACCACGTTACCATTGAAGTTGAACTGATCAGCCCAATTGCGATTGAAGAAGGTACCAAATTCGCGATCCGCGAAGGTGGCCGTACTGTAGGTGCTGGCGTAGTTTCTTCCATCATTAAGTAATAACGAGCGATTCTATAAAAAGCGAGAGCTAGTTTCTATCTAGCTCCCGCTTTTTTTGATGAGTTCATCTTTTTTTGCTTGCTTCGTACGTTATTTTTCTATATAATGTTGAATGTTGGTCTAATGACTGTGATGAAGTGGAAGGTTGCTGACACACCCGGGTCATTTGCCTTGGTGTAGTCAGGGGAATTTCCATGGAGAAGTCTATTTTAAAAATAGGCGTAAAGGAGGGGCTGTTATGGCAAAGCAAAAAATTCGCATTCGTTTAAAAGCCTACGATTATCGTGTCTTAGATCAGTCCGCTGAGAAAATTGTGGAAACTGCAAAGCGTTCGGGTGCAAAAGTATCGGGTCCGATTCCGCTTCCGACGGAAAAAGCAGTTTATACAATCTTGCGTGCTGTTCATAAGTATAAAGATTCTCGTGAGCAATTTGAAATGCGTACGCACAAACGTCTGATCGACATTTTAAACCCGACTCCACAAACCGTGGATGCATTAATGCGATTGGACTTGCCATCTGGCGTTGATATTGAAATCAAACTATAACCCAATACATTTTATCCAGATTAGGAGGTGCTTCCAATGACCAAAGGAATCTTGGGAAGAAAACTAGGTATGACCCAAGTCTTTGCAGAAAATGGCGATGTCATTCCTGTGACTGTAATTGAAGCAGGCCCGTGCGTAGTTCTGCAAAAGAAAGATATTGAGAATGATGGTTATGAAGCGATTAAATTAGGTTTTGATGATAAGAAAGAAAGCCGTGCCAACAAGCCTGAAAAAGGGATTGCTGCTAAAGCAGGCACTACACCAAAGAAATATATCCGAGAAATTGCCGGCGTTGATTTAAACGCGTACGAAGTTGGGCAAGAAATCAAGGTTGACATCTTTGCTGAGGGTGAAATTGTAGACGTAACCGGCACAAGCAAAGGTAAAGGATTTACAGGTGCGATCAAACGCTACAATCAAGCTCGCGGACCTATGTCACACGGTTCTGGATACCATCGCGGTGCGGGATCCAAAGGATCCATTAACCCAGGTCGCGTATTTAAAGGCCAACCGGGTGCTGGACGCATGGGACATGAACAAGTGACCGTGCAAAACCTTACCGTCGTCAAAGTGGTTCCGGAGAAAAACCTGCTTCTCGTTAAAGGTGCAATTCCTGGACCTAAGAATAGCTACGTTGTTGTAAAAAACGCGGTTAAAAAAAGATAGCCTGAAAGATTCGGAAAGGAGGATTCGCTATGCCTAAAGTAGCTGTATATAATCAAAGCGGGGCGCAAGTTGGGGACATCGAGCTTCAAGAAGCGGTATTCGGCATTACGCCTAATATACATGTAATGCATCAAGCTGTTGTATTGCAACAAGCCTCACTACGTCAAGGTACACATGCTACCAAGAACCGTTCTGCAGTGAGCGGCGGTGGCCGTAAGCCTTGGAAACAGAAAGGAACTGGACGTGCGCGTCAAGGTAGCATTCGCGCGCCACAATGGGTAGGCGGAGGAACTGTTTTTGGTCCCACTCCCAGAAAATATGGCTTTGATATGCCCAAAAAAATGCGTCGTTTAGCCATTAAATCGGCGTTATCTTCTAAAGTGGCAGATAATGAATTTGTCGTTCTCGACTCTTTATCCCTTGCCGCTCCTAAAACAAAGGATTTTGCAAAAATATTAAGCAATCTTAAAGCAGATCGAAAAGCTCTTGTGGTAGTCGGAGAGATGGACAACACATTGGCGCTCTCTTCCCGCAATATCCCAGGAGTAAAATTGGTCAGCGCAGAAGGAATCAATGTACTTGATCTGCTCAACCATGACAAGGTGATCTTCACCAAGGATGCGGTGGCCAAAGTAGAGGAGGTGCTCGCGTAATGAAGAATCCTCGCGATATAATCTTCCGTCCGGTGATTACCGAACGCAGTACCGATATGATGAGTGAGAATAAGTATGTGTTTGAAGTCGATCCTCGTTCGAACAAAACGGAGATCAAACAAGCCATAGAGCAAATCTTTGGCGTGAAAGTAGTTAGCGTGAATATTCAGAACTATCCGGGCCGTTTTAAACGTTATGGCCGTTACTCTGGATATACTGCAAAACGCAAGAAAGCAATTGTAACATTATCTCCTGACTCTAAAGCGCTAGAGTTCTTTGAGGGAGTATAAGACAAGAGAAAAGGAGGGAAATATCGATGGCGATTAAAAAGTTTAAACCAACCTCTCCAGGTAGACGTCAGATGACCGTTTCTACTTTTGAAGAGATTACAACCAATCAGCCGGAAAAAAGCTTGCTTGCTCCGCTTCATAAAAAGGCTGGACGCAACAACCAAGGTAAAATTACAGTTCGTCACCAAGGTGGTGGACATAAGCGCAAATACCGTATTATCGACTTTAAGCGCGATAAGGATGGAATTCCTGGTAAAGTGGCAACGATCGAATACGATCCAAACCGCACCGCCAATATCGCACTCATCCATTATGTAGATGGAGAAAAACGTTATATCATTGCGCCGAACGGCCTGAAAGTTGGAGATACAGTAGTATCAGGTCCTGATGCTGACATTAAAATCGGAAATGCATTACCGCTTGAAAATATTCCAGTTGGTACTACGATTCACAACATCGAATTAAAGCCTAAAAAAGGCGGACAACTGGTTCGTTCTGCTGGATCTGAAGCGCAACTTCTCGGACGCGATGGGGATTTTGCGGTCATTCGCCTATCTTCTGGTGAAGTTCGCAAAATTCGCAAAGAGTGCCGTGCTACCATCGGTCAAGTGGGTAACCTCGACCATGAATTGATCAATATCGGTAAAGCAGGACGCAGCCGCTGGTTAGGCAGACGCCCAGTCGTGCGCGGATCTGTAATGAACCCTGTGGATCACCCGCATGGTGGTGGTGAAGGTCGTGCGCCAATCGGACGTAAGTCTCCAGTTACTCCTTGGGGTAAACCTACCTTGGGTTACAAGACCCGTAAGAAAAATAAGCATTCGAACAAATATATTGTTCGTCGTCGTACGAAATAATAGATTTGCCTCTTAATCCAAAGGTATTGAAGGGAGGTTCTCATATGGGACGCAGTCTGAAGAAAGGTCCTTTTGTGGACGATCACTTAATGAAAAAAGTTGTGGCTCTGAACGAAAAGGGCGAAAAGAAGGTAATCAAAACCTGGTCGCGCCGTTCTACCATTTTCCCTGATTTTGTAGGGCATACGTTAGCGGTTTACGATGGACGCAAACATGTTCCTGTATATATCACTGAAGACATGGTCGGTCATAAGTTAGGGGAATTTGCTCCTACTCGCACCTTTAAAGGTCACGCCGGCGATGACAAGAAGACGAAACGTTAAGAATCCGAGAGGAGGGTTTAAAAATGCAAAAGGCTAAAGCTGTAGCGAGATATGTGCGCATTGCTCCTCGTAAAGTTCGTCTGGTCGTTGATTTAATTCGCGGTAAAGAGGTAGGGGAAGCAATTGCGATTCTTCGTCATACGCCTAAGAGTTCCTCTCCTGTACTAGAGAAATTGTTGAACTCAGCGGTGGCAAACGCGGAAAATAACCATCAAATGAATGTGAATAATCTGGTAATCAGTGAGGCTTATGTAGACGAGGGACCAACGCTGAAACGTTTTCATCCGCGGGCGATGGGTCGCGCAAGTCGCATCAATAAGCGCACAAGTCATATTACAATAGTATTGACAGAGAAATAAGAAGAAGGAGGGTTAATGCGTGGGACAAAAGGTTAATCCAGTGGGTCTTCGAGTAGGGATTATCCGCGACTGGGAATCGAAATGGTTTGCGGGTAAGGATTTTGCTACTCTCTTGCATGAAGATATTAAAATCCGTAAGTTCCTTGAGAAGAAATTGGTTGATGCTGCCATTTCGCATATTGAAATTGAACGTGCCGCAAACCGCGTCAATGTAACTATTCATACCGGCAAGCCCGGAATGGTCATCGGGAAAGGCGGACAGGAAATCGAAGTGCTTCGTAAGAGCATTTCCGATATGACAGGAAAGAAAGTTCATATTAATGTAAATGAAATTAAGAAGCCGGAATTAGATGCTAAGCTCGTTGCAGACAGTATTGCCAAACAGCTTGAAAACCGCGTCTCTTTCCGCCGTGCCATGAAACAAGCAATGCAACGCACCATGCGTTCTGGAGCAAAAGGAATTAAAGTAATGGTAAGCGGTCGTCTTGGCGGAGCTGAAATTGCACGCAGCGAAGGATATAGCGAGGGAACCGTACCTCTTCATACTCTGCGCGCTGATATTGATTACGCTACATCCGAAGCTCACACCACCTACGGCGTAATTGGCGTAAAAGTATGGATCTATCGTGGAGAGGTTCTTCCTGTGAAAGGCAAAGAGGTTAAGGAAGGAGGAAATTAATCATGTTGATGCCGAAACGTACCAAGTATCGTAAAGAGATGCGTGGCCGCATGAAGGGTCGTGCAAAAGGCGGCACTGAAGTTTCCTTCGGTGAATATGGTTTACAAGCGCTTGAACCTGCATGGATCACCAACCGTCAGATCGAAGCAGCGCGTATTGCTATGACCCGTTATATTAAGCGTGGAGGAAAAGTGTGGATTAAGATCTTTCCTTCCAAGCCAGTTACGCAAAAGCCGCTTGAAGTACGTATGGGTAGCGGTAAAGGTAACGTTGAAAAGTGGGTAGCCGTGGTTAAACCAGGCAAAATTATGTTTGAAATTGCTGGCGTTTCCGAAGAAGTGGCTCGTGAAGCTATGCGTCTTGCTATGCATAAACTTCCGGTTAAATGTAAATTTGTTAAACGCGAAGAAGTGGGTGGTGAAGCAAATGAAAGCTAAGGAGTTCCGTAACTTAACCACTGCTGAAATTGAACAAAAAATCAATTCGCTTAAAGAAGAATTGTTTAACCTCCGCTTTCAATTAGCCACAGGTCAGCTAGACAATCCGACTCGTATTCGTGAAGTACGTAGAACAATTGCAAGAGCGAAAACTGTGTTGCGTGAAAGAGAATTGGGAATCGGATAAATGGAAGGAGGTTTATATCAAAATGACAGCAGAGCGTAATCTACGCCGTACCATGGTTGGAAAAGTGGTCAGCGATAAGATGGATAAAACCATCGTAGTATTGGTTGAAACCTATAAAAGACATCCGCTTTATGGAAAACGCGTGAAGTATTCCAAAAAATATAAAGCGCATGATGAATTGAATCAAGCAAAAGTAGGCGACACTGTATTGATTATGGAAACACGCCCACTTTCTCGCGATAAGCGTTTCCGTTTAGTTGAAATCGTTGAGAAAGCTGTGATCATCTAACCAACGTGTTCGAAGATTGAAGGGAGGGACTAAAAGATGATTCAACCTCAAACAAGGCTTGCAGTTGCCGATAATACTGGTGCAAAAGAGCTTATGTGCATTAAGGTCTTGGGTGGAACAGGACGTAAGTATGCCAATATCGGGGACATTATTGTCTGCTCCGTTAAGCAAGCAACACCCGGAGGCGTTGTTAAAAAAGGAGACGTCGTAAAATGTGTGGTTGTTCGCTCTGTAAGCGGTGTGCGCCGTTCCGATGGCTCTTATATAAAATTTGATGAAAATGCTGCTGTAATCGTTAAGGAGGACAAGAGTCCTCGTGGAACGCGTATTTTCGGGCCTGTTGCTCGTGAATTACGTGATAAAGACTTTATGAAAATTATTTCGCTCGCGCCTGAAGTGATCTAATTTTTAATTGAAGTTAAGGAGGTGCGTATCGTGGCAAACAAGCTTCATGTGAAAAAAGGTGACCAGGTGATTGTAATCACAGGGAAAGATAAAGGCAAAAAAGGCCGTGTGCTTGCATGCTATCCAAAAGAGAGCCGTATCTTGGTTGAAGGTGTAAATATGATTAAAAAGCATCAAAAGCCAAACCAAGCGAATCCTCAAGGAGGCATTATCACAAAAGAGGCTCCTATCCATTCCTCTAACGTGATGCTGATCGATCCAAAAAGCGGCGGGCCTACTCGTGTAGGTTACAAAGTGCTGGATAATGGAAAAAAGGTTCGCGTAGCCAAAAAATCTGGTGAGGTACTCGATAAATAGTTGGTATTGAAAGGAGGTTAATATTGTGGCAGCTCGCTTAAAAGAGAAATACACTCAAGAGATTGTACCTGCAATGATGAAGAAATTTAATTATAAAAATATCATGCAAGTGCCTAAGATCGAAAAAGTGGTTATCAACATGGGTGTGGGCGATGCAGTACAAAATGCAAAGCTCCTCGATGCAGCCGTGAATGACCTTACTCTGATCGCTGGACAAAAACCAGTAATTACACGCGCGAAAAAATCCATCTCCGGATTTAAACTACGCGAAGGAATGCCAATCGGTGCCAAAGTGACTTTGCGTGGTGACCGCATGTATTACTTTTTAGATAAATTGTTCAATGTAGCACTACCTCGCGTACGTGACTTCCGTGGTGTTTCTACCAAGGGATTTGATGGACGCGGGAACTATACATTGGGACTCAAAGAGCAATTGATCTTCCCGGAAATCGAGTATGATAAAGTGGATAAAATCCGTGGTATGGACGTTGTGATCGTAACAACAGCAAAAACGGATGAAGAAGCCCGTGAATTATTAAATGAACTCGGCATGCCTTTCCGCAAATAAGGAAAGAACTCCAACACGTTCAATGAGGAGGGAAAATCGTGGCGAAAAAATCAATGATCGCAAAACAACGTCGCAAGCCGAAATATGCCGTTCGTGCATATACCCGTTGTGAACGTTGCGGACGCCCACATTCCGTTTATCGGAAGTTTAAATTATGCCGGATCTGTTTCCGTGAACTTGCTTATAAAGGACAGATTCCTGGTGTTAAGAAAGCTAGCTGGTAGGTTCAAGCTTATAGGAAGGAGGGTATCACATGGTAATGACTGATCCAATTGCAGACTTTTTAACCCGCATTCGCAATGCGAATATGGTGCGCCATGAGAAGGTAGAAGTACCTGCATCCAAAATGAAAAGAGAGATCGCGGAGATTCTTAAAAAAGAGGGATTCATTCGTGATTACGAATATATTGAAGACGATAAGCAAGGTCTTATTCGCATGTTCCTAAAGTACGGACCAAATAATGAGCGGGTCATTAGCGGTTTAAAACGCATCAGTAAGCCCGGACTTCGCGTATATGCGAAAACAAATGAAGTTCCTCGCGTACTAGGTGGATTAGGGATTGCAATTCTCTCCACTTCAAAAGGCGTAATGACTGATAAAGAGGCTCGTGCTGCACAAACAGGCGGAGAGGTAATTTGCTACATCTGGTAATCACTTTAGAGTTAAGGAGGTGTCACAATGTCTCGTGTAGGTAGAAAACCAATTGCCATTCCATCTGGAGTAGAAGTAAACATCAACGGTTCTGAGGTTACGGTGAAAGGGCCAAAAGGAACCATCACTCGCAGATTTCACTCCGATATAAATATTTCTTTAGAAGACGGACAATTGATCGTAACTCGTCCTTCCGATGAGAAACTCCATCGCGCACTTCATGGTACAACCCGCAGCCTTCTTTCCAATATGATTGAAGGTGTTACATCCGGCTTCCAAAAAGGATTGGATATCGTCGGTGTAGGTTACCGTGCAAGCATGCAGGGGAATAAGCTGGTTCTTGCATTGGGATACTCTCATCCGGTTGAATATACACCTGAACCTGGGATTCAAATTGAGGTTCCTAGCCAAACCAAAATTTTAGTCAAAGGTGTCGATAAAGAGCGCGTGGGTGCTGTTGCGGCCAAAATCCGCTCCTATCGTGAACCTGAACCATATAAGGGCAAAGGAATCAAATATGAAGATGAAGTTATTCGTCGCAAAGAAGGTAAAACCGGTAAGAAGAAGTAATATAACGCGCGTTTGAAGGGAGTGAGTATAGATGATCACTAAGATAGATCGTAACAAGGTTCGCAAAATCAGACACTTGCGTGTTCGCAAAAAATTGAGCGGTACGGCGGAACGTCCACGTTTGAACGTTTTTCGTTCCAATAAGCATATCTATGCGCAAGTGATTGACGATACAAAAGGCATTACGCTTGTATCAGCTTCTACACTTGATTCCGAGCTTAAAGAGAAGCTAGAAAACGGAAGTAACATCGAAGCTGCACAAAAAGTAGGAGAACTCATTGCCAAAAGAGCAAAAGAAAAAGGAATCAACACTGTAGTTTTTGATCGCGGTGGCTATCTATATACTGGTCGTGTAAAAGCATTAGCAGACTCGGCTCGCGAAGCAGGACTTGAATTTTAAGGTAGAAGGAGGTACAGGGATGCGTAACACAAGAATCGACCCCAATACACTTGAGCTTGAAGAAAAAGTAGTCCATATTAACCGCGTTGCAAAAGTAGTAAAGGGTGGACGCCGTTTTAGCTTTAGTGCATTGGTTGTTGTTGGCGATAAAAACGGATGGGTAGGAGCCGGAATCGGTAAAGCAGCCGAGGTTCCGGATGCGATCCGTAAAGGAATTGAGGATGCAAAGAAAAATCTGATTAAAGTTCCTCTTGTTGGAACCACAATTCCTCATCTTGTACAAGGCGAATACGGAGCCGGAAAGGTCTTAATCAAACCAGCAGCAGAAGGTACTGGAGTGATTGCAGGCGGTCCGGTTCGCGCTGTGCTTGAACTTGCTGGAGTAAAAGATGTATTGTCCAAATCGTTGGGCTCTTCCAACTCCATCAACATGGTACGTGCAACTCTAGAAGGGTTAAGCCGACTGAAGCGTGCAGAAGATGTAGCGAAACTACGCGGCAAGAGCGTAGAAGAATTGTTAGGATAAGGAGAGGGATTACGATGGCGAAAAAATTACGCATTACTTTAAAAAGAAGCCTCATCGGTCGTCCCGAATCCCAACGTGCTACTGTTAAGACCTTGGGACTTCGCAAACTCCATCAATCAGTGGAACATGAAGATAATGCCGCTGTTCGCGGGATGATCAATAAAGTGTCTCATTTAGTAGAAGTTGAAGAAATCTAACAACAAATCGTTGTTTCATGAGGAGGTGCAGGGATGAAACTTCATGAATTGAAGCCAGCAGAGGGTTCCAGACATACCCGCAAACGCGTAGGTCGAGGAATTGGAAGTGGAACTGGCAAGACAGCAGGTAAAGGTCATAAAGGACAAAAAGCTCGTTCTGGCGGTGGAGTGCGACCAGGATTTGAGGGAGGACAAAATCCGCTTGCACGTCGTCTGCCAAAACGCGGATTTACCAACCCTAATCGTAAAGAATATGCCTATATTAATGTGGAGAGTTTAAATCGCTTCGCAGAGGGTACCCAAGTAGATATTGCAACATTAGTCGAGGCAGGTCTTGTAAAAAATATCAAAGATGGCGTTAAGATTCTCGGTAACGGAGATCTTACTGTTAAATTAACAGTTAAAGCCAATAAATTTTCACAAACTGCCGTAGAGAAGATCGAAGCTGCTGGCGGTAAAGCAGAGGTGATCTAATGTTTAGAACCATCTCCAATATGCTGAAGGTGAAAGACCTTCGCTCAAAAATTTTATTCACTCTCTTAATGCTGATCGTATTCCGTATCGGAAGCCACGTTCCAGTACCTGGAATTAATGTGGAAGCATTAAGAGCAGGAATTTCCGGTGGAGGCGGTGTTCTAAGCTTTCTAGACACCTTCTCAGGTAAAGCCTTATCCAACTTCTCCATCTTTGCGATGGGGATCTTCCCCTATATTACAGCGTCGATTATTGTGCAACTGTTGTCGATGGATGTGATTCCGAAATTTGCACAATGGGCGCGTGAAGGGGAAATCGGGAAGCGCAAGTTAGCCCAATTTACGCGTTACGGCACCGTTGTTCTGGGATTAATTCAAGCGATTGGATTATCGATTGCGTTTAACAATCAGTATCATATGGTGAACAATCCTGGATTTGCTTCCTACGCCTTAATCGCGATCGTTCTAACGGCGGGGACTGCCTTCTTAATGTGGCTTGGTGAGCAAATCACGGAAAAGGGAATTGGAAATGGGATCTCCATTATCATCTTTGCGGGGATCGTCGCAGCTATTCCGAACACGATTCAACAGATCTATATCGATAAGTTCACAGGAAATCAAGAGCAGCTTTTCATCAATATTTTGATTGTGTTGGTTATCCTCATCGTCGTTATTGCGATTGTTGCTGGTGTTATCTTTGTGCAACAAGGGGTTCGCAAAATCCCCGTACAATATGCAAAGCGCGTAGTAGGACGTAAAATGTATGGCGGTCAATCGACTCACATTCCATTGAAAGTGAACTCGGCCGGGGTTATTCCCGTTATCTTTGCGCTATCGATTACGGTTTTCCCGCCGACGATCGCATCTTTCTGGCAGGGTCGTCCATTCGCAGATTGGATTATTCATAACTTTAGTACCTCGGCACCGCTTGGGATGTTCCTTTATATCATCTTAATTATTGCATTTAGTTTCTTCTATGCTTTTGTGCAGATCAACCCGATGCAAATGTCCGAAAACATGAAGAAAAACGGAGGATTTATCCCGGGAATCCGTCCAGGTAAGCCAACTGCGGTCTATTTAACAAGAGTGCTGAACCGCATCACCTTAACGGGAGCAATCTTCTTGGCACTTGTAGCGATTCTGCCTGTATTCTTTATCGATCTTGCCGGTTTACCGCAGGGTGTCAAGATTGGCGGTACTTCTCTCCTGATCGTGATTGGTGTAGCCCTTGAGACGATGAAAACCATCGAGAGTCAACTGATTAAACGTCACTATGAAGGGTTCATCAAAAAATAAACGATTCCGGAGGGATTAGCTTGAACATCGTTCTTATGGGACTGCCTGGAGCAGGGAAAGGGACGCAAGCGGCCCTGATCGTCGAACGGCTGCATATCCCCCATATTTCTACCGGAGATATGTTCCGCAAAGCTGTTAAAGAGGAGACCGCGTTAGGGCTCAAGGCAAAAGAATATATGGATCAAGGCTTACTCGTTCCTGACGAGGTAACAATTGGGATTGTAAAAGACCGACTTTCACAACCCGATTGTAAAGAGGGATTCCTTTTAGATGGCTTCCCACGTACAGTGCCACAGGCAGAGGCCCTGGATCGTACATTGCACGAATTGGATAAAGAACTTGAACACGTGATTCATATCGAAGTACCTGTAGATGTATTGATCAAAAGACTTACAGGGCGCAGAATCTGTAAATCTTGCGGAGCAACCTATCATCTGGTTTACAATCCACCCAAAGCGGAAGGTGTATGCGACCGCTGTGGCGGTGAACTTTACCAAAGGGCGGATGATTCGGAAGATACGGTAAGCAAACGCTTGGAAGTCAATTTGGCACAAACCGAACCTCTTCTTCACTATTATAGAGAGAAAGGTATTCTTAAATCTCTAAATGGAGAGCAAGATATAGAAGAGGTGTTCAAAATGATTGAAGACATTTTAAGAGGGCGTAGTCGATGATCATCTGTAAATCCCAAGCAGAAATCAAGATCATGCGTGAAGCTGGTCGGATTGTGGCGCTCACTCATCGTGAATTAGCGAAATGGATTGAACCTGGGATTACGACAAGAGAACTCGATGCAATCGCTGAAAAAGAGATTCGTAAATATGGAGCTACTCCTTCTTTCAAGGGCTATAACGGTTTTCCTGGTAGCATATGTACTTCAGTGAACGAGGAATTGGTTCATGGAATTCCAGGAACTCGTAAGTTGGTTGAGGGTGATATTATTAGTATTGATATCGGTGCAAAGTATCAAGGGTATCACGGTGATTCGGCGTGGACCTATGCAGTAGGAAAAATTTCCGAAGAAGATCAGAAACTAATGAAGGTCACCGAAGAGTCTCTTTATAAAGGATTGGAGCAGGCTAGACCAGATCGGCGCTTATCCGATATCTCACATGCAATTGAGTCTTATGTACTTCCATTTGGTTTCTCAATTGTGCGTGAGTATGTGGGCCACGGAATCGGCAAAGATTTGCATGAAGATCCCCAGATTCCAAACTACGGTCCGCCTGGAAGAGGTCCACGGCTTAAGCCGGGTATGGTGTTAGCAATTGAGCCAATGGTAAATGCAGGAGAACGACATGTGATTACACTTGAAGATGATTGGACTGTTGTTACATTAGATGGTTCCAAATGTGCACACTATGAGCACACCATCGTAATTACGGAAGAAGGGTATGAGATTCTCACATTGCCATGAGAAGGACAGACGAGCTAGTGATCGGTCAAATTGTGAGGGTAACACGAGGAAGGGATTCTGATACCTTCGCAGTTGTGGTGGATAAAGTGGATGATCGATATATATTGATCGCAGATGGCAAGTATCGCCGTTTTGAAAAACCAAAACGAAAGAATATCCTACATGTTGAGCCAACCGACACAGTTGCCCATGAGATCTCAAGTTCAATTGCAGAATCAGGTCGGATAAGCAATGCAAAGATCCGTTATGCTATAGAGAGTTTCTTAAAAAACAACTTCACTGAAGAACAATTGAAAGGAGAGAGAGCGTTTGGCAAAAGAAGAAATGATTGAAGTGGAAGGCACAGTACTTGAACCACTGCCCAATGCGATGTTCCGTGTGGAGCTATCCAATGGACATAAAGTGCTTGCCCACGTATCAGGCAAGATTCGCATGAATTTCATTCGTATTCTTCCTGGAGATAAAGTAACTGTAGAGCTATCACCTTATGATTTGACACGTGGCCGAATCACCTATCGTTATAAATAGATTGAAGATGTCTCCATTAAAGGAGGGTAAGGCAAATGAAAGTAAGACCTTCAGTAAAACCAATCTGTGAAAAATGCAAAGTTATTCGCCGTCATGGTAAAGTGATGGTCATTTGTGAAAATCCGAAACATAAACAGAAGCAGGGCTAGGCTAATTAAGGAGGTGCCAATTTTTAATGGCTCGTATAGCTGGTGTGGATATCCCTCGTGATAAACGAGTAGAAGTATCACTTACCTATATTTATGGAATTGGTCGTCCAAAAGCAAATGAGATCCTAAAAGCTACAGGTGTGAATCCGGACACCCGCGTGAAGGACTTAACTGAGGACGAGGTAAACCGCATACGTGATTATATCGATAAAAACATTAAAGTTGAGGGAGATCTTCGCCGTGAAGTATCCCTAAACATTAAGCGTCTTATCGAGATCGGAAGTTACCGTGGTCTTCGTCACCGCCGTGGCTTACCCGTTCGTGGCCAGAGAACCAAAACGAACGCACGTACACGCAAAGGTCCTGCACGCACCGTAGCAGGTAAGAAGAAATAATAAAGGAGGGTGAGTCAAATGGCAAAAAGAAAAGCGGTAGCTCGTACACGCCGTAGAGATCGTAAAAACGTTGAGTCTGGCGTTGCTCATATCCGTTCTACTTTTAACAATACCATTGTTACCATTACTGACCCACACGGCAATGCAATCTCATGGGCAAGTGCAGGTGGCTTAGGATTTAAAGGCAGCCGTAAGAGTACACCATTTGCTGCGCAAATGGCTGCTGAATCTGCTGCAAAAACGGCAATGGAACATGGCATGCGTGAAGTAGAAGTATTGGTGAAAGGGCCAGGCGCTGGACGCGAAGCAGCAATCCGTTCTCTACAGGCTGCTGGACTCGAAGTAAATGTAATTAAAGACGTAACCCCTATTCCGCACAATGGGTGTCGTCCGCCTAAACGTCGCCGGGTCTAATCTGTAACTTATCAATCCGTTATTACAGGTATATGGGCGAAACTCTTCGTCCATAATGATGGAGTACAGATATTGTTCGTCTCTTTTGTTATCCCGGTATTTTGACGTTTTGAAGGAGGGTTCGTTTAATGATAGAAATAGAAAAGCCAAAGATTGAGGCTGTGGAGTTATCTGCAGACGGAAGTTATGGTAAATTCGTTGTGGAACCCTTAGAGCGAGGATATGGAACGACGCTTGGCAACTCATTGCGTCGTATCCTATTATCTTCTTTGCCTGGCGCTGCTGTAACCTCTGTTCAAATTGACGGGGTTCTTCACGAGTTTTCAACAGTTGAAGGGGTTGTCGAAGATACGGCTGAGATTATCTTAAATCTTAAAAAGCTCTCTTTGCGAATTCACTCGGATGAAGAGAAGATTTTAGAGATTGAGGCAGAAGATGAAGGGGTTGTTACCGCAGGAGATATTCGTGCGGATTCCGATGTGGAGATCTTAAATCCGGAGCTTCACATTGCTACCCTGGCTCCCAAAGCCCGTCTTTACATTCGTATGACCGCCAATCGCGGACGCGGATATGTCTCAGCTGAAGCCAATAAGAAGGAAGATGCACCGATCGGTGTGATTCCGATTGATTCGATCTACACCCCGATTACACGTGTAAACTACCAAGTGGAGAATACCCGTGTAGGACAAGTAACCAACTATGATAAACTCACCCTTGAAGTTTGGACAGATAAAAGCATTCGGCCAGACGAAGCAGTAAGTATTGGTGCAAAAATCTTAACCGAACATCTTATGTTATTTGTAAGTTTAACAGATGAAGCACGTGATGCCGAAATAATGGTAGAAAAAGAAGAAGATCAGAAAGAGAAAGTGATGGAGATGACCATCGAGGAGCTTGATCTTTCTGTTCGCTCATACAACTGCTTAAAGCGTGCGGGAATTAATACCGTGCATGAGTTAACTCAGAAGACTGAAGAAGATATGATGAAGGTTCGCAATCTAGGTAAAAAATCACTGGAAGAAGTGATTCAAAAACTAGAAGAGATGGGCCTTAGCCTTCGTAAAGATGATTAGACTTATGTTCATTGCAAAGGAGGGAGTACTATGGCATACCAAAAGTTAGGTCGAGACTCCTCGGCTCGTAAAGCCCTATTCCGCGACCTTGTGACTGATTTATTCATTAACGAAAGAATCGAGACAACGGAAGCAAAGGCAAAAGAGGTTCGTTCCATAGCTGAAAAGCTTATTACTCTGGCTAAACGTGGAGATCTTCATGCACGTCGTCAAGTGGCTGCCTATGTTCGTAAGGAGCTTGTAGATCCGACAGATGCAGATTCCCAAGATGCAATCCAAAAGCTATTTAGTGATATTGCACCTCGCTACGCTAACCGCGCAGGTGGATATACTCGTATCTTAAAAACAGGTCCTCGTCGTGGAGACGGAGCACCTATGGCATATTTGGAGTTAGTGAAGGAGTAATCCTTTTGATCAAGTGAAGATGATAGAATGTAAAGGGATGAGGATGAAGTCTACCGCTTGGTGATTTCAATTCAATCCCTTTTTCTTTTTTTCGTCAATAAGAAAAGAAACTTTCTTAACTACATAAGTGCAACTACGGCTCTGCTGCAACCTTTGGCTTATGCATAGCCGAGTTCTCTTTAACTCTTCATCCCGTTTGACAGGAAGGTAAAAATCGTATCTTTGGAAGCCCCGCTTTTTCCGGATTTAGATAGATTACTTTGCGCAAAATGTCTTTATTTATTAATATGAATGAAGGAAGATTTTTTCCACTATGATTCAGTTTGTGGGTATAGATTGGGTTTCTTAATGAGTGAGGGATAGCGATGCAACCCATCATAGAACTGAAAGATATATGGTTTCGATATAGTGAAGAAGCCGATTGGGTATTAAAAGGGATTAATTTTTCTCTTAAACAGGGAGAATGGATCACCATTTTAGGAGGAAATGGTTCGGGAAAGTCGACCTTTGCCAAGCTTTTGAATGGATTGTTGCTGCCTACACAAGGAGAACTCTCTCTCTTTGGACAAATGCCGCAGACGGAGCAGGAGCGATGGGAAGCGAGACAGAAGGTGGGTATGATCTTCCAGAATCCTGAGAATCAAATCGTGGCGATGACCGTAGAAGATGATATCGCCTTTGGTTTGGAGAATTTAGGAATACCCCCGCACGAGATGGAGCAGCGCATCGATCAGGTATTGGCACTGCTAAAATTAACAGAGTTTCGTAAATCAGAGCCGCACAAACTCTCTGGCGGACAGAAACAGAGATTGGCGATTGCCGGAGTGCTTGCCATGCGCCCGCAAGTGATGATCTTTGACGAGTCTACCTCGATGCTTGATCCGCAAGGAGCGGCAGATGTGATGACAATCGTGAAGGAGCTCCATCAATCCGGCATCAGCATCATTCACATCACACATGAAGTAGAAGAGGCGCTGGAGAGCAACCGCATTCTTGTCTTTCATCGCGGCGAGATTAAATTGTCCGGAACTCCTAGGGAAGTTCTCAACGACCCAGAGAAATTGATGCAATACGGCCTCATCCCGCCCTTTGCCATCCGTGTACGGGATACACTGCAAAAGAAGGGATGCATGCTTGGACAGGAAATAATGAGAGTAGAGGAATTAGCGGAGGAGATATGGAAATCTGCTTTGACAAAGTAAGCTATACATATGCGGTCGGTACTCCTTTTGAGAAACAGGCACTTGAGCAAATTTCGCTTCATATTCCGAGCGGACAGTTTGTAGCCTTTATGGGGCATACAGGATCGGGAAAAACGACATTGGCACAGATGATCAACGGCTTGATCCGGCCAACCAGAGGCGAAGTTCAAGTAGGTGAATATCGCATCGGACAGAAGAAAAAGGATTTACGTGCGTTACGGGCAAAAATTGGATATGCCTTTCAATATCCTGAACATCAACTGTTTGAAGAGACGGTCTATAAAGATATCTCGTTTAGTTTAAGACAACACCAAGTTCCGGAAGAGATGATTGCTGCGCGGGTAATGAAGGCGATGGCATTGGTGGGACTTAACTTTGAAGAACTTAAAGATCGCTCTCCGTTTCAGTTAAGCGGGGGGCAGATGCGAAGAGTTGCACTGGCAGGTGTACTCTCCATTCAACCAAAGGTTCTAATTCTTGACGAACCGACTGCGGGATTGGATCCTTACGGCCGGCTTGAGTTGTTGCAATTGGTTAAGCGTCTGCATCAGGAGGAGAAGATTACCATCATACTCATCACTCATCATTTGGAAGAGGCTATGGAGTATGCAGAGCGGATCATCTTTTTGAACCAGGGGCGAGTCCTTGTGGATTTAGCGCCGCAAGAGGTGGCAGATCATTTGTCTCAACTGCTGGAAGCAGGTATACTCTCTACCCCGCTTTTACAATTGAAACGGGCCTTAGAGCAATACAATATTGTCATTCCGAACGAAATCTACAAAGAAGAGCAATTGGTCAATTACTTGACTGCTTTCATGAAAGGGGAGAGATAGATGGATTTTTTTCGAAATCTTCCCATTGGACAATATGTGCCGCGTAAATCCTTTTTGCATCAGCTTGACCCAAGAACAAAAATCATATTTGTCTTTCTTTATGTAATCCTGATATTTGTAGTCACCAATATAACGGGATTAAGCATCTTTGGGGCGGTTACGATCCTGGCTGTGATTTTATCCGATCTGCCGCTCGGTTATTTATGGCGCGCTTTGCGGGGACTGATGATCATGATTGCTATCATTGGTCTTTTGCAGTTGATCTTGGTCAAACAAGGTGAACTGATTTGGTCTTGGTCATGGTTCTCCATATACTCTGCCGGGATCGAACGGGCCATTTTTGTCAGTTTACGTTTACTCTTTCTGATCGTAATTACTTCCTTGCTCACTTTAACCACGTCGCCCATCTCCTTGACAGACGGATTAGAGCGTTTGCTCAGTCCCTTTTCGAAATTGGGTCTGCCTGTCCATGAGCTGGCTCTGATGATGAGCATAGCCATCCGGTACATTCCCACCCTAATGGAAGAGACGGATAAGATTATCAAAGCGCAGACAGCACGTGGAGCAGATTTTGAATCGGGCAATCTGGTGCAGCGTGTAAAAGCTTTATTTCCCCTGCTTGTTCCTTTGTTTGTCAGTTCCTTTCGGAGAGCAGAGGAATTGGCATTGGCCATGGAGGCAAGATGTTATCGCGGCGGGGTGGGCAGAACACGACGGCAAGGAATTAAGGCAGGTTGGCGTGATGGGATTGTGGCGGTTGTGACAATTATCGTGATCCTACTGACGGTTTGGACTCGAAATATGAGCTAATGGAAATGGAGCGTTAGAATTGCAGAAAATAGCTTTTATCGTCAGTTATGATGGCACCAATTATTATGGCTTTCAGCGTCAATCTGAGCTGCCTACCATCCAAAGCGAACTGGAACGGGCATTATCCGAGATCGCTCAAGAACCAATTGCAGTGGTCGGATCAGGCCGCACGGATGCCGGAGTTCATGCTTATGGGCAGGTGGTTCATTTTCAGACCAGACTGAAGATTCCTGCGGAGAAATGGCCTTTGGCAATTAAGAATTACTTGCCAGAGGATATTGTCGTACGTGCAGCCTATCAGGTTAAGAGTCAATTTCATGCCCGCTATGATGCGGTAGGCAAGATCTATCAATATCGGATTGACCGAGGTCTTGTACCCAATGTTTTTCAACGGCGGTATGCATACCACGTTCCCTATCCCATAGACCTTAACTTGATTGGCCAAGCCATACCTTACTTGGAAGGGACCCATGATTTTACCGCTTTCTGCGCCAGTGGATCAGCCGTAGAGAATCATGTGCGAACGATCTATCGGATTGGCATGCGGGAAGAAGAGGAGCAGCTTCTTTTTACCTTTCATGGCAATGGCTTCCTCTATAATATGGTTCGCATTATGGTTGGTACGCTTATCGCGGTGGGCAATGGAAAAATCCCGGCAGAAGAGATTCCAAGGATATTGGCCTCAAAAGATCGAAATTTGGCCGGGCCAACCGCCCCCGCGCACGGCCTTACCCTAATGAAAGTGGAATATCCAATGTCTATTTTTGCTTGACTTAGCATTATACCTGTAGTATTATTTTCTTTGGTATTTAAAACCCACTGCCCCGGGTTTTATATAGATCGCAATTCATATTTTGAAAATGAAAATGCAGAGTATCTTTATTTTTTTTGAGGAGGTCAACCGATGCGTACCACATATATGCCAAAAGGCAACGAACACCAAAACCGCAAATGGTATGTGATCGATGCAGAAGGCAAGACCTTAGGACGTCTTGCTTCCGAAGCTGCAAGCATCTTACGCGGTAAACATAAACCCACATTCACACCCCATGCAGATATGGGCGATCATGTGATTATTATCAATGCTGAGAAAATTCACCTAACGGGTAAGAAATTAAGTAATAAGCTTTATCATTTCCACTCCCAATATCCTGGTGGTTTAAAAACCTTTACTGCAGGGCAAATGAAAGAGACCAGACCAGTGAAATTGGTTGAATTGGCGATTAAAGGAATGCTTCCTAAGAATCGTCTTGGTCGTCAAATGTACCGCAAACTTAATGTTTATGCAGGTTCTGAACATCCGCATCAAGCGCAAAAACCTGAAGTTTGGGAATTACGCGGATAATTGGTAAAGGAGGGAAAATAAATGGCACAAGTTCAATACTATGGTACTGGTCGTCGTAAAGAGTCTATTGCACGTGTTCGTCTTGTTCCTGGCGATGGACGTGTAGTGATTAATGATCGCGATATGGATGAATACTTTGGTTTAGATACATTGAAATTGATCGTAAAACAACCGCTTGTATTAACCAACACGCTTGGACGTTATGATGTATTAGTAAAAGTTCACGGTGGAGGTTTCACAGGTCAAGCAGGTGCAATCCGTCACGGAATTTCACGCGCTCTTCTGCAAGCAGATCCGGAGCTTCGCGGCACATTAAAGCGCGCTGGTTTCTTAACCCGTGATCCACGCATGAAAGAGCGCAAGAAATATGGTCTTAAAGCGGCACGCCGCGCGCCTCAATTCTCAAAACGTTAATATACCAACGTTTCAAGCCTCAAATCGAGTCTCGGTTTGGGGCTTTTTTATTGACCTCCTCCTTGATGAAGTTAAATTTATGCAGCCACCCATACCAAAAAGGGTGAAAGAACTAGTTCATGTCTTGTCAACGACACATAAATTGTTATTGCATCCCAGCCACTCATGAAGTATTTCCGTGAGGAGGTGTTACAATGAGCTATACAGGAGGAGCTGGTTATGGTGGAGGCATGAGTTTCTTTGCTTTCGCTATTGTCATCTATGTTCTGTTAGTGATTATCCTTCGCGCTGGTTTCTGGGGAGGGTACTAAAAGAACAAATGAACTCAGATCCCCTGGCCATTTGGTCAGGGGATTTTAATTGGAGAATAGAAGGGAACGGATATTCTTATCTTAAAACGGGTGAAAGTACCGGTTCCTCGCTTGTTAAGAATACATAGACTAGTATTGCATCCTGATTACTCATGAAGTACATTCTTGGGAGGTGTTAAAATGAGTTATACAGGAGGAGCCGGTTATGGTGGAGGCATGAATTTCTTTGCTTTCGCTATTGTCATCTATGTTCTTTTAGTAATCATTCTCCGCGCAGGCGTTTGGGGAGGTTACTAATAAAAGCTTCATTCCAGATTCCCCCCGGCCAATATTTGGCTGGGGAATTTTTTTGACTAAAAAATCCGATTCTCATAGTGCTAAAGACTCATTTTTATGTAAATATTCAAAATAATCTTGACCAAGGTATAGGCGATATTTAAAATACAAGTTGTATACAAGTAAGAAACAATAGAGTGGGGGAGAAAGATGAAAATATTGCCAAGGGCAAGTCAATGGTTACCAAAAGAGCTTAAAGAGAGGTGTATGAGAGTTGAACCTGCCACGATAGGACACCATTTGCATTTTGGCTTTATGGATCCCAGGATTAAATCTCTGTTACCTAATGTAAAGGTTGTTGGAACCGCTTTCACAGTGAAAACCACGGCAAATGACTCCGTCATGGTTCATAAGGCTGTAAGTCTTGCCCACGAAGGGGATGTGTTGGTGATTGACCGTAACGGCGATACAAGACATGCATGTGTGGGGGAGATCGTTGCCTATGCAGCAAGTGTCAAAAAGATTGCTGCTATTATTATTGACGGAGCAGCGACAGACGTTCAAGCGATTAGGCAAATCGGAATGCCTGTCTTTTCTGCCGGTTTATCTCCTCTTACGACCAAGTTGATTGGAAAAAGCGGTGAAATTAATACCACAGTACAATGTGGCGGGGTAGTCGTAAACCCTGGAGATTTAATCATAGCCGATGATAATGGTGTTTTGGTCCTTCCCCAAGATCCTTCGTTTATTGAGCAGGTACTGGAGAAAGCAGAAGCAAGTGAAGCAAACGAACCAAAGATTAAAGAACGCTTGCGCAATGGAGAAGCTTTAGCATCCATTACGATGGCTGACCAGTTATTACGGGAACAAGGTGTCATATGATCTGAATTTTCAGGATGTAGGGAGGAGTTACTATGAAAGGTCTTATGAAAGCGTTTTTATGCTCAATATTGGTTTCTGTGATTTTCTTGACATTGATGGCATGTGGAAAGGGCGAAACCCAGGGAGATTCGGCAGCTTCTGATGAACCTGTCGTGCTAAAGTTAGGGACGAAGATGCCTGATACCAGCCCAGAAGGGAAGGCATTTCAAAGATTTGCTGACCTAGTCAAAGAGAAGAGCGGAGGAAAACTAACCGTTGATGTTTATCCAGCAGAACAATTGGGTAAAGGAACAACCCAGATCGACAACATGTTAATGGGAACCCAGGATATGTATGCCGAAGGTGCAACATATTTTGCCGATTATGATTCTCGTTTAAACATTACCTCTGTTCCATATCTCTTTCGGGATTATGAGCATTTCCAAAAGGTCTTTACCGGCGAGATCGGGCAAGAGATACACAACACTTTAATCAGTAAGGGTATGAGAGTTTTAAATACCGAGCACAGCTTTGTCCGTGGCCCATATCGTGTTTTGCTGTCAACTAAGCCGATTCAATCGCTGGAAGATATAAAAGGGCTGAAGTTGCGCGCATTTGAATCAGATGTTTATGTGGATGCTTGGAAGCATCTCGGAGCATCGCCTACGATCATTGCTTGGACAGAAACTTATCTGGCCTTGAAACAACATGTGGTCGATGCTGTAACATCGCCGATCTCCTTGGTCAAAAGCATGAATTTTGCGGAAGTCGCGCCCTATATGACGATAATAGATGAATATCCTCAGGATGTAGTGATCGTTATAAACGAGAAAAAATTCCAAAGTCTGTCGCCGGAATTTCAAAATATCCTAGTAGAAGCAGCTAATGAAGCAGGGGAATACGCAGCCGAATTGGTCTATGAGGCAGCCGATGCAGATATTGAAAGCATGAAGAAGGAGAACAACCTGCAAATCATTGAGTTTGATAAAGAACCCTTGGTTGCGAAAATGAAACCCTTTTTCTACAAATTGGAGGAGGAAGGCAAGCTGCCTGAAGGGATGGTAGACAAGATCCTTTCGATCAAATAACATAACCTGCCTTGACAAAGGAGGGAGATCATTTGATTTTACTAAAAAAGTGTGTTCGCTTTATCACTGATCTCTATTTTCTGGTAGCGGTTGCAGCACTTGTGGCATTGATTATTCTCAATACAGTGGAGATTTTTTCCCGATACTTTTTGAATGCATCCATTATTTGGGTGCAAGAGTTTAGTTTGTTATTAATATGTTGGGTAATTTTTCTGGGCTTTGGCACAGTCTTTGTAGAAAAACAGGATATTGCGATCACCTTTCTCGTCGATAGATTGAAGCAAAGATATCAGTATATCGTAAGGATCGTACAACAGGCCCTTACGCTCATCACAGCAGCTTATCTGCTTGTGCAATCGGTTCGATTACTGCAACACCATATGGGCAAAACCACGTTAATCATGCACATTCCACAGGGATATCACACTCTTCCGTTAGTGATGGTTCTAGTATTGCTGAGTGTGCAGGCGTTTGTAGACTTAATTGATGAGTTGACCATAAGAACAAGATCGGTGAACGAGTCTGGAGGGATCGGAGCATGATGGTTGGACTGGCGTTGTTTGGCATCTTTCTGATTTTGTTGGGTATTGGCCTTTCGGTTTCTTTTTCCATGTCTACCTCTACGCTAGTAGCCCTTATCATGGCAGATTATACCCCGCAGATGTTTCCTTTAATGTTGGAAGAAGGGGTGCGCAGCTTTTTGCTCTTATCTGTTCCCTTCTTTATTCTGGCTGGCAATCTGATGAACAGCACAGGAGTAACGCAACGGATATTTGACTTCTCTTCCGCTTTGGTGGGCCACATACGCGGAGGACTGGCACATGTGAATGTGATGGCAAGCATGATTTTTGCAGGCATATCCGGCACTGCTGTGGCAGATCAATCGGGACTCGGCCAGATTGAAATAAAGGCGATGACACAAAGAGGGTATTCACTGGGTTTTAGTGTCGCTGTTACGCTCGCCTCCTCCGTGATCGGGGCGATTATACCGCCCAGCGTCCCTCTCATAGTATATGCCTTTTTGGCAGAGGTTTCTGTCGAACGTCTCTTTACTGCCGGGATTATTCCAGGTATATTGATCGGAATCCTCTTGATGATTCAAACAACGATTATGGCGAAAAAAGGATGGGTTGTGACACCGCCTGAGGAACCGTTTGAATTGAAGAAAGTATGGATAACTGCAAAAGATGGTCTTTTTGCACTCCTTGCTCCTGTTGTGGTCTTAGTGGGGATGCTGGGTGGGATAGTTACACCTACGGAAGCAGGACTGCTTGCCGTACTCTACTCTATTTTTTGCGGTTTGATCTATCGTGATCTCAATTGGTCCAAACTGAAAGAGGCAATCTTTAGTTCGGTTAAATCTACGGCGCTCATCATGTTCCTGGTTGGCGTGGGCACATCGATGACTTGGATTATCTCTGCCGAAAAGTTGCCCGTCATATTATCGGACAGTCTCCTCAGCATTACAGAGAACAAATATATCATGCTGTTGTTGATCAATGTTATTCTTCTCATATTGGGTTGTGTGATGGAAGGAATCCCTATCAAACTGATCATGGTTCCTATTCTACTTCCTATTATCGATAGTCTTGGCATAGACCGTATACATTTTGGAATTGTAATGGCATACAACGTGCTAATTGGAATGCTTACACCTCCTGTAGGTTTAGGTCTGTATGTGATGAGTACCATCAGCAAGCTTCCGATCGAAAAGGTTATGAGAGCCGTATTGCCAATGTATATTCCACTCTTTGTCGCATTAGCCCTGATCACCTTTTTTCCGCAGATTTCGCTCTGGTTGCCAAATCTTTTATTCAATAAATAATTTATGAAGAGGGATGAGAAATTGAAGGTAGCCTCGATTCAACTGAATTCGCAAGATAATAAAGAAATGAATGTCCAGAAAGCGCTCACGCTTATCGAAAAAGCAGCCACGGATGGAGCTAAATTGGTGGTGCTTCCAGAATACTTTAATTTCTTGGGCGATGACAAAGAAAAAATTAAACATGCTGAATCCATTCCTGGACCAACAAGCACTGCCTTGATGGAAAAAGCAAAGGAACTGGGCATCTATATACACTGCGGCAGCATCCTTGAAAAAGGAGATGAAAAGCGTTCATACAATACCAGCTTGTTAATCGATGATCAAGGTAATATTGTTGCCACATATCGCAAGATTCATTTGTTTGATGTGGAGATTGAGGGACGTGTCGTTGCCAAAGAGTCAGATTCGATTATTCCTGGAGATCAAGTAGTCACTGCCGATACTCCATTTGGGAAACTAGGTTTTGCGATTTGTTACGACTTACGTTTTCCCGAACTGTTTCGTTCCCTTGTTCTGAAAGGGGCGCAGATCATTGTGCTTCCCGCAGCGTTTACATTATATACGGGAATCCATCACTGGGAAGTGCTCCTCCGGGCAAGGGCGATAGAAAATCAATGCTATGTGATCGCATCCGGACAATTTGGTTCCTACCCTCCGAACCGTACAAATTTTGGAAGCAGCATGATCATCGACCCATGGGGCATCGTAGTTGCGAGAGCGCCTGAAATGGAATGTTACATCATGGCTGATCTCGATTTGAACAGGGTAAAAGAGAGCAGAGAAAGAGTTCCTTGCTTATCCAATCGAAAACCGTCAATATATTAGAAAAGGAGAAAAATTTAAAAATGTGACGGTGACTCAGATGGAAAAAAAGTTTCTGAAAGAAATCGCCTATGAGAAAATCAAAGAGAAGATCATTCGCGGTGATTATACAGATAATCCTTACACCTCTGAGAATGAACTGGTTAGGGAACTAAATATGAGCAGGACTCCCATACGAGAAGCTCTGCATAAGCTCGAACATGAAAAGCTTATAAAACTAACCGGTAATGGCGTAATTATCCAAGAGCTATCTATTAAAGATACAAATGACATTCTTGATTTGCGTGTGGCCATTGAAGTATTTTCTCTCAGGAAATCGATCCATCTTGTAAAGCAAAAGGACATTGACGAACTGCAAAAAATCATCGATGAACAGCAAGTGGCTGTAGTAAACGAGGATTCGTACGCATTTATGCAGGGCGATATCCGATTTCACCAATATTTATTGGAAATCGGAGATAACGATCTCTTTTTGGAGATCATGAAAAATCTTCGTGAACGGCTTTTTACCCACGGAAATCGCATATTCAATAAAAAAGCCGGTCGAATGCTGAAATCGCTGAACGAACATAAAGAGATCGTGGAGCATTTGGCTGCAGGAAATCATCCTGAAGCGATCCTTACACTGGAACGACATATTGAAAACGGAAAGTTGAGGTTGCTGACTTAATGAATTCGTATGAACCTAAAGCCTTTAGATAAAATCTTATCTCAATTGTCGTGTTAGGTATCTCTGATCAGATTATGGGAGGTACCTATCTTTATATCGTAGAAAAATCACATTGATGCTACAGCCATGAGCATTTGATCAGGCATTGCGGCTTATAGTCCTTTCGATATGGGAATATTCGGGATAACATTAAAAGGAGTTAAAGGAGATGAAAAAGGTTTTTTCTTTAAAGTTACCAATAAGATTCCGGTTTTCTTTTTGGGGAAATCTTAAGCTAATCTATAAAATATATCTCTCTTACGCCGTAATTCTGCTGATTTTATTGGCAATTGGCGGTATGGGGTTACTGGCGTTTGCTCAATTAAATAATTCGGCAAAAGAAATCTATGAGGAAAGGTTACAATCGATTATTAAATTCTCTGATCTCTCCGCTCAGTTTGAGAAACTAAATTCCCTGATCTCTAACGTTCTGCTTACAGGTAAAAAAGATGAAGTTCTGATTGAAGAAATCAAAACAACCTTTGCCGACATACCTGCAAAAGTGGAGCAAATTACAAGTAATCAAAATGATTTAGAAGACATTGATGTATTTAACCTGATGTGGAAGGGATACAGTGAGGATGTAAACGTCTTGCTCGAATGGCTCAGTTCAACAGGAAATGACGGGTATGACAATGCTGTCTCTTTGTACAACAATCAACTCGTCACAAAAATAGACGGTCTCACTAAGATATTGGACAAGTGGGTGTCTAAACAGAACCTCTTGGCACAGGAAAGCTATGAGAAAGCACAGGTAACTAAGAACCGTGTAACGTGGACACAAAATGGATTAACGGGTATAGCGATCGTAATCACAATCCTGTTGGGAATTATACTCTCCAATTCAATCGTCAAACCCCTTTCAATGATCGTAAAAAAGTTAAAATCGATTTCTGAGGGCGACTTGCAGGGAGAGGAACTGCAAGTCAAACGCAAAGATGAAATTGGAAATCTAACCCAACATCTGAATCAGATGAGCAGCTATCTGAAAAATTTGATAAAGGAGATTAATGAACACGCAAATCACGTGTCCAACACCTCACGGCAGTTGGCGGATAGCGCTGAACAAACTGCACTAGCCACCAATCAAATTACGCAATCGATTCAGGAATTAGCCTTGAGCGGAGACATCCAAAGCCAGCAAGCTGAAGAAAGTTCGGAAGCGATGGAAGAAATGATCACAAGCGTGAACAAGATTGTAGAATCTGCAGAAAGAATGGCTGCCAATGCGCAGGATACGACAAACAAATCTTCGCAAGGGCATCATTCGATTCAGGAAGTGATTAGACAGATGCAGGAGATAAGCGCATCTGTAAAGGATTCCACCGCTGTAATCCATTTGTTAAATAAGCATTCCAAGGAAATTGTAGATATAGTCCGCAATATTGTTGAGATTGCGGGTCAGACAGATCTTCTTGCTCTGAATGCAACCATTGAGGCGGCACGGGCGGGCGAATATGGCCGAGGTTTTACAGTGGTTGCAGAGGAAGTAAGGAAATTGGCGGAGCAATCAAAGCAGTTCTCACAACGAATTACCAACATTGTTCAACAAATTAACAGAGATATTGGTCAGGCAGTTGACTTGATGGGAAAAGTGGCCAAAGACGTAGAGTCTGGGTTATCCATCGTGGATATGGCAGGAATATCATTTCAAAATATTCTTGAGGCTACCAACAATATGGCAGAGTATGTGCAAGAGGTATCTGCGGCCGCTCAGCAAATATATGGAAATTCGAATGAAGTTAAGATATCTATTAATAAAACAATAGATCTTGTGAAAAACTCATCGTCAAATATACAAAATGTTTCTGCCTCTGCGGAAGAAAATTTTGCGTTTATCCATGAATTGCAGAACTCGGTTGAAGAAATGAACGAGATGGTAGTTAACTTATATAATCTGGTCAACCGTTTCAAAGTATAGAACCTGGCTGAAACGATGGGATTTTAGTTAAAAGTAATGCTCTTGTCGTGAAAGGCAAGAGCTTTTTCCAAACCTCTTGGAGGATACTATTTTTGCAAATACCTGTTGAATCGTCCCCTTGATTCTGATAATATGATCCCAATAGTCGCTCTTATTTTAATATATTGGCATATGTTGGAGGGTCATTAATGATCGATACAAAGATCTCTATCTCATTAGCCACAAACGATGAAGCAGATGTAATCATTGGTTTGCTGAAAAATGTAGCAGAGTGGCTCAAGTTAAATCATATTGACCAGTGGGGATATTTGCGAAGTGGCGAAGCAGATCAAGAGATACGCGATTGTATAAAAAATAATAAAACATACGTAGCGAAGTTACATAACAAAATCGTCGGCACATTTACGATATATGAACAAAAGAATGAATGGGACTCCTATATATGGGGAGATGTTCCTGACGATGCGATTTATATACATCGTTTGGCCGTAGATCGCGAAGCAAGTGGGAAAGGCATTGGCAGAGAACTCCTACAGTGGATCGAAAAGAACTACCCGGCAGAGAATAAAAAATGGATTAGACTTGATTGTGTAGCAGGCAACGAAAGGCTGGACCGATATTATCGTGAGCAGGGTTATACATTCGTGGATATAACCCATGATCATAGCAAGTATGAGAAGCCTATTACGAGATGAAAGATGAACCTGATTATGAGTACAAAGATTTTATCCAGAAGAGAAAGATCACTTGTAATGGCATTAAGATGGGAATAAGCTTAAAGCTTATATGCTTGGTTTTATGATGATAGAAGATCATGCCAAGCAGGATGGCAGGACTGCCAAAACAAAGGCCGAGTAAGTAGAAGGTAGACTCAGGGATACGGAAGCTGTCCTTTCTCCTTGCATACTCCTTGTCTCGCTTCATTAAAATCAAAGCATAGCTATTGATCAACAGCAGTCCCCACCACAACATTAAGGATTGGTGAAAAAGAAAAGATATATACATCAGAGAGATGGAGAGGATCAGAATCAGATTGCGAATCCGCTTGTGAACCAATACGCCGTTTCTGTTTTTCATATGGATAACCTCAATATTTTCTCATTGATCATTTGTACACTATCATAATAATACCATCTATGATGCAGATCGGATGGTATTTTTTATTGTCTTGTCCAATATAATGGGATAATGAAGCGGTATTGAAGCGGATGAGGAGGAATGGGGATGCACTCACTCAAACAATGGTTTAAACAAATGGGAATTTATCGTCTGCTCTTATTGGCCATTGCGGTTGCCGCACTATTATATATTTTTACCTATGAAGAACTCAGTGATCAATCTCGCAGTTCATGGTCCGTTCCTTTGTCGGGTAAAATTATTGTTCTTGATCCGGGGCATGGAGGGATGGATGGAGGAGCCGTTTCTAAATCGGGTCTTGTTGAGAAGGACCTATCCCTCGCCATTGCCAAATACCTGCGTGATTTCCTGCAAGAAGCGGGAGCGCTTGTCATCATGACGAGAGAAGATGATCGCGACCTCGCGGATGAGGGGGCAGAGATACGCAAAAGACAAGATTTAGAACGGCGGGTAGAACTCATCAATTCCAATTCAACCGATCTCATGATCAGCATCCATTTAAATAGCATCCCTTCACCAAAATGGAGAGGGGCTCAGACATTTTATAATCCGAATCGCAAAGAAAATGCCATCGTTGCCCATCTGATTCAGCAAGAGTTGATCACCAACTTAGAGAATACAGACCGGAAAGCAAAAATGAATCAAGACATCTTTTTGCTAAAATCGATCAATACCATAGGAGCATTGGTTGAGGTCGGTTTCCTCTCCAATCCTGAAGAGGCGAATCTGCTATCAGATCAAGAGTATCAGAAAAAAGTGGCCGACTCGATCTACCGTGGGATATTACGCTACTTTGCCGGGGAACAGGTACCAGGAATTGAATGACAATTAGAATATGCTGTACCTGTTATTATGGTATAATATCAGCGTAGATCGTATGGAGATGGAGGTAAGCCGATGATTACCGAGCAACAGATACTTACTGCTCTTAAAGATGTTAAAGATCCGGAAATCAACCGTAGCGTGGTTGAACTGAATATGGTCCGTAACATCAAGATTTCTGGCAAAGAGGTCAGTTTAGATATTATTCTTACCATTCAAGGATGTCCTCTTAAGGTGAAGATCCAAGAGGATGTGGTAAATGCGATTAAAGCATTGGGCGCCGAAAAGGTAGAGGTTACCTTTGGAGCAATGACCGACAAAGAGCGCGCCGAGCTATCGGCAAAATTGCGCGGCGAGCAGCAAAGTGCTACTCAAGCAGGCGTGCCTCGATTGCTTACCCCCGAATCGAAAACCACTTTTATTGCGATTACCAGCGGGAAAGGTGGAGTCGGCAAATCGACCGTAACGGTTAACCTGGCGGTTGCTTTGGCGCGCCAAGGCAAGAAGGTGGGCATTATTGATGCCGACATTTACGGTTTTAGCGTTCCTGATATGATGGGAATTGAGCAGAGGCCAACGGTGATTAATGAAACGATCCTGCCAGTTCCCCGCTTCGGGGTGCAGGTGATGTCGATGGGCTTCTTTGTGGAAGACAATACTCCTGTGATTTGGCGAGGACCCATGCTGGGCAAGATGTTGCGTAATTTCTTTAGTGAAGTTAGCTGGGATGATTTGGACTACATGATTCTGGATCTGCCGCCGGGTACAGGTGATGTGGCGCTTGATGTGCATACAATGATTCCGCAGAGCAAAGAGATTATTGTGACCACACCGCATGCCACAGCAGCATTTGTAGCAGCTCGTGCTGGAGCAATGGCGATTAAGACCAATCATGAAATCTTAGGTGTAGTGGAAAATATGGCTTACTATGCGTGTCCAAAATGCGGTGAAAAAGAGTACGTCTTTGGCAGAGGCGGCGGCGCTAAACTCGCACAGGAACTGCATACGGAGCTGCTTGCCCAAATTCCGCTGGGACAACCTGAAAACCATCCTTCCGAGCCTGATTTTTCACCCTCCATCTATAAAGCGGAGACCGAGATCGGACAAATGTATGAAGAGATGGCGAAGCGTGTGATCGCCAAAACAAATAAGTAAACTATATCGGTTAAAAAACGTATTGATCATCAAGATCAATACGTTTTTTGTTTGACGATAGTAAAAAAATATGAAGTAGTTTTAGCACCATATATTATTAAAAGAAGATTATCGGTATAACATGCGGTTAGGATATTTTAACGTACTCTCATTATCGTTGAAATATAGGAATTTGCCTATGATTAGGCAAATTCCGTTTTTAGATCCACGCAAGGTAAGTTTATGGGATTCAATGATCTTTCGACTCCACATAATTTTTTAGTACAGCCATTTTGTTTTCCCAGAATCGATCATAATAGGATAGCCATTTCTTCAGTTCAAGCAATGGGTCGGGCTGAAGCCTGTATCGAGTCTCTCTGCCTACTTTACGTTCGGTAACCAATCCTGCCTCCGACAATATGCGCAAGTGCTTGGAAACGGCTGTGCGGCTTATGGGAAAATGCCCGCTGATTACTGTGACAGGCATTTCTTTGTCAGCCAGAAGTCTAAGCAACTCACGTCGGGTGGGATCGGCGATTGCCTGAAAGACGTCATGCTTGGGCAAAGCAGCCATTTTAAGCCTCTACATATGCGCCCAGTGATTTGGTAAGCCCAGCCCAGCCCTGATCCATGCGATCACGCACAATGGTATGACTCTCTCCGAATTCTGTAACTGTGTTGGCATCCCAACCGGAATGGATAAGCGTAAACTCCGTCTTGCCGTCAAGGTCCTTCAATTCAAAGGTAAGGGTCCAATCTTTTCCCCAATTGAACGAAAGACGGTTAGGGGGATCAATTTCCGTTACTTTACAGGGAGACATGCCATATGGCCCTGCATTTAAATGAAACTCGTGGCCAAGTACAGGCTGAAAGTCATTGGGCATGAACCATGCGGCGAGGCCTTCCGACGTGGCAACCGCCTTCCATACTTTCTGGATGGGAGCATTAAATATAAGTGTGTGCCGAATCTCTGGCAACGCTGCGTTCGTTTTGTTATCCATCGTTCGTCCTCCAATTATTTCTTTATGATGAAGAAAACAAAAAGATTTCATGAAACCATTTGGTTTCATTTCCGATTATATGACACCATTTGGTTTCATGTCAACCAATTGGGTTAGTTATACAAAGGCGAATTCTTTACGCCATGTGAAAAACCGCAGAGCATTGTTTCTGCGGTTTTTAAGGAATAGCGAGCACATATTAACCTCCGCCGTCATCTCCACTGCTTTCTTTGTCTTCTTTCTTCTCGGGTTTGGTTGCTTCTTCCTGTACCTTGGTCAACAGTTTCATAAGATCGGCTTGGAAGAGCGGGCTTTGCAGAGATTCCTTCATTACGGTCATGATTTGTTGTCGATAGGCAGTTGACTTCATTAAATCGAGTAAATTTTTCTCAAATTCGGGGTCTTTCATTACGCTGATTAACATCTTTTGATACTCCGGATCTTTCATTAAATCCTTTTGTATTTTTTCATTCTCTTTTTGCATTGCTTTGGCCAATTGGGATGAAAACTTCGGGTCATCGATCATTTTCTGGAAATTTGCCTTTCCGCGTTCAGAAAATAAAGTATTCTCAATGGTGGTTTTTATCTCATCCCCATTAAACAGCAACTCTTTTTTAAATTCATCTGTTTTTATAATCTCTCGGATTGCCCTTTTCCCATCCTCCGTCTGCATGATATCCTTTACCATCTGTTTGATCTGATCATAACTGGGAGTACCGGCCGCTTCCGGATTGGTTATGGGCGAACAGCCAGAAATCAATAATGAGAAGATGGCGACTAGCGGTAATATATACTTTCTCATCTTTAACCCTTCCTTTTTGTAGGGAATCAGACTGGACTCACTCGCGATGATGTTCTATATGTTTAATATGGTTTCATTTTTCTGCGATTATGCTCATGCCGAAAAGTGAAACTTTTGTAAATACGCTTTGAAACAGAAAAAAATATTGATACAATCAATGCGTAATGAATTCGTTATATGGAGGACATATATAGATGAATGCAAGACGCGTGGCATATTTAATGGGAACTACCTTCTTGTGGGGAGGGCTGTCAGGTTTAATTGTCGGTTTTCTTCTTTCCTTTCAAGATCCGGCCCTTAAAACTTGGAATGTAGGCGATTGGATCTTTGGATTTATTGGATGGTTGGGCGGAGGGTTAATCTTTAGCGCTTTAAGCTTGCTGGGTTTTTTCGCTTTTTCCCTGATCCATCAGTTTGGCTTGGGTTTTTTGCGACGTCCTTTTCTTTGGAACGGGGTCTTGCTCATACTTATTGCACTTACTTTTTATGATATGGTGGAGATTCGGTACGCCAACTTTGCCACAGAGGGCGAGAGCTACTTTTCGTATATGATCATGCCTGCATTATTCTTCATATGGGCTTTCATTATTGCTTTTATCAAGATGAAGGATACCAACAAATTGGCATTTATCCCCACGCTCTTTTTTATGTTTTCGTTTACGATTATTGAATTGTTCCCTGCTTTGCGTCAGAATAACATGAAATCACTCTTGGATATGGCAATCCCATTGGTGGTGGCTAATTCTTGGCAGATCCTAACCTTCCATCGAATAATCGCGAATCCCAAGTTGGAAAGGACAGTACAGAAGGCAGATCATCTCGAATCTGCAGTTAAAGGTAAGTAAGTATGAAGACGATGCTTCCTCTTGTCACTATTTACAAGAGGGAGCATTTTTTATATACTTTATATTCTCACGATGGACTCTTTTTCCAATGCGGATATAAGGAGGTTATAGATTGGACCGGGAGAAGGATCGGATATTTCAGGAGGAGAAAGCCTACTTAAAAAAGACAATCGCGGAAATTGATCGGCAGCTTGAAGAACTGCAAAAAATTCCAAGGTATTTTGGAGAGAACATTACGGAACAAGCATTGGATTATATGCGGGAAGAACAGAAACGTCATTTGAATAAGGCATTATCGGAGCCTTACTTTGGCCGCCTGGATTTTCAAGAAAAAGGTAAGGAAAGGGTACCGATTTATATAGGAAAGACTGGCATCGAAAATGGCAAGACAAAAGATTTGCTTGTCGTGGATTGGCGTGCTCCCATTGCAAGTATGTTTTACTCCTTTACGGGGGGAGATGGAACAGCTTCGTATGAGTCGCCGGATGGCATCATAGAAGGGTTAATCTACCTGAAACGAAATCTGGTTATCCGCGAGCAGATCTTACAGCGGGTGGTGGATAGTTATGAACGCGGGAAAGATCATCCGCAGATCACAGATGAATTCCTGATCTATCGCTTGGGCGAGAATAAGGATAACCGTTTACGGGATATTGTTTCTACGATACAAGAGGAGCAGGATCGTATCATCCGTTCGGTTAAGGATCTGGCACTCATAATTCAGGGAGTAGCGGGAAGCGGAAAAACCACAGTTGCCTTGCACCGGATCGCTTATCTGCTTTACCGATATCGAGAGAAAGTCAATGCTGAGAAAATGATCATCTTTGCCCCAAATAGCATGTTCCTTGATTATATATCCAATGTCCTCCCGGAACTTGGTGTAGGAGGGATACAGCAGACGACCTTTAACTCTTGGGTATTGGAACAGTTGGGGGAGGATATTCGCTTAAATGATCCAACTGATCAGCTTACTGAATGGTTTGCTGTCGGGGATCAGCGCCCCAAAATTACGGATCAGGCTCCCGGCCGATTTAAAGGCTCGATCAGATTTATGGCTATGATTGAGCGTTGCTTATCTGATTATGAAGAGATGAGCAGTCCTGAGCAAGATTTTGAAGCCTGGGAAGGGAGCATTCTACCTGTTGAACAAGTGAAAACATGGTTTTTAGAAACTCAGCATTTCCCAATGGTTAAAAGAAGAGAGCGGGTTGTGAATCGCATCAAGAAATGGACGGATCAGCAACTGGAGTCGATCTGGGATCAGCGATTAAAAAAGGAGTTAAAGAAAAAATCTGCGTCGCGGTTAAAAACCTATCTGAAAAATTGGCCTGATTTTACTGCTTTATCGTTCTACAAACAGATCTTTCAGAACAAACAGCTAGACATACCCCCTCAGGTTCGAAAGCGTTCATTACAGAATTTTAAATTAAATCGGATCGATCAAGAAGATTTGGCTCCTCTTCTCTATATCCATCATCGGCTTAATGGTATTGATCGCAATCAAATTTTTGATCATATTGTTATTGATGAAGCACAAGATTTTTCTCCATTTCAGATTGCCGTCCTAAAGCAGCGTGTTCGTAATCACTCATTCACCATTTTGGGAGATATCGCTCAAAGTATTCATGCCTATCAAGGAATTCTGGATTGGCAGGAGTTTATTGGCCTGTTCGGAGAAGGAGAATCGGCTTTTTATCAATTAAACCGCAGCTATCGCTCAACGATGGAGATTATCCAATTTGCCAATCAGATTCTTGCTGGCGTAAATGAGAAGAGTAAATTGGCGGACCCCGTCTTTCGGAGCGGGGAGAAGGTACGTCTGATCTATGCGCGATATGAAGAACGTATCGGTCAAGTCCTTGAAGCGGTACGTCACTTCAAAGGGAATCATGCCAACACGATTGCTGTCGTGGGCCGGACAGAAGAGGACTGCAAAGAACTCCACAGAGCCCTTGGCAAGGCAGGGGTAGAGGCTTCTCTGCTCCATGCGAGACAGAGGGAATATGGTGGGGGGATCTCGGTGGTCCCCGTTTATCTTACAAAAGGATTAGAGTTTGATGCTGTATTGATTGTTGATGCAGATGACCGCAACTATACCATTGAGGATGCCAAGCTCCTTTACGTGGGTTGTACACGGGCGCTTCATCAACTGGGAATTCTTTATGCGGGAAATCCGTCTCCCTTAATTAGCCGCATTGAAGAAAGGTATTATACAACCAAATGGTAACCTGAACAGATCTATCTCCTTGCTCAGGAGATAGATCTATTCTTAATCAAGTTGCTGTAGGGAGGAGTCATATCCAGCGATCAACTGCGATACGGTTACGAATTCATAACCCTGTTTACGCAGTCCTTCTATAATGGCCGGTAATGCCAAATGGGTTTGCTTACAGGAGTCGCTTGCATGCATCAGAATAATATCTCCAGGATGAGCCTTGCTCAAGACGCGATTCACAATAGTATCCACTCCCGGATTTCTCCAGTCCAAGGAATCTGTATCCCATTGAATCACTTCATAGCCCATATCGTTTGCAATGCGGATGACGCGTTTATCAAAATCTCCGTTTGGAGTGCGGATCAGTTTAGGGGCCTCTCCTGTAATCTCTTTTAAAATCACATGTGCCCTTTCAATTTGCTCCTGAATCTCTTTTTCACTTAAACGGCTGTAATTGACATGCTTATAACCATGAGAGCCAATTTCAAAGCCCATCTCCTGGATTTTCTTTACAATCTCCGGATGATCTCTGCTCCAAGGCCCCGATAGGAAGAAGGTAGCATTTTTTACATTGTATTTCTGTAATATCTCCAGAATCGGAATGGTACGCTCTTCTCCCCAGCTAATATCGAAGGTGAGCGCAAGTTTTTTTTCATCCGTAGGCACTTTATATATCGCAGTAGGTTCTTTGGTGGCAAAAGCCGGTATATCTTTGCTTTCAACATAAAGGATACCTATTGCAAACAAAGCTGCCACCGCCAAAATCAAGCCGTTTTTTAGCTTTCTGCCATTTATAATCCAAAAGAATTTCAAGATCGCATCCACCTCCATATCTATTTACTAAATCGTATGACCTGTCCACCTAGGCTATGCCTGTTTTGACTAAAAAAACAAAAAGTAGCACATACCATTTCTACAAGCGTGATTTTAAATCAATCTATGAACTACTCGTTAGTGGGGGATGCTATTTTGACCATGCTGGGATTGTTGATTTCATCTAAAGAATGTCTGGAGTTGGAGTACCTTATTCGCAGAGAGTTAGAGGAGATGTTACTGGATTTAGAAGATCAACGTTTAGATGGATTGGTTCGCCGAGCGATTGAGGAACGTTATCAATTGGTATTCCGTTTGTATGCTCGTATCGCCTCTCCGAAGGACTTGGTCAGATACGTAAGAAATAAGCGAAATTATCATTAGGGCAATCATGAAGTAAGGCTCAACCTCGCTTACATAAAACCCAGATGCGAATTTTATTTTGTCTGCATAAAAATCATTATCTTCCAGTTGACATAGCTAATTTGGATGTGGTAAATTAATAAACGTCGCTGCTGCGGTGGCGATGAAACATGAGGTTCCTTGAAAACTAAACAGTAGATAAGCCAAGCGTAATTGAAAGACCCCGTCTTTCAACCATGATGATCAATGAGCTTATTCAAAC
>Ga0310827_100276_pt1 | contig 49596 bp, 57 predicted proteins | sample WT_ome_2_FD_201309 | JGI IMG/M metagenome (GOLD analysis project Ga0310827, IMG submission 201309) | Sorghum-adapted microbial communities enriched on wild type (WT) sorghum from Joint BioEnergy Institute, Emeryville, California, United... ... | reverse complement strand
TGGTAGACTTCACCTATAAGGTGCTCCTCTCTTTGGGTGTAGTGTTCCAAGTAAACACCATTCTACCAAAGATTCGGAGCCCTTTTCATATTTTCAAGAAGCGATACTTTCGAAATTCAGGATAAATAACTGTTCCGACAGTTGCGAAAAAGAATATCAGGAGGAGATGTTAACATGTCATTGATTGGAAAAGAAGTGCTACCTTTTAAGGCATCCGCATATCATAACGGCAAATTTATTGAGGTTAGCGAAGCTGACTTCAAAGGAAAGTGGAGTGTAGTCTGCTTCTATCCTGCGGACTTTACCTTTGTATGTCCAACCGAACTTGAAGACCTGCAAGACCAATACGCAACCTTGAAGGAACTCGGGGTTGAAGTATATTCGGTATCGACAGACTCTCATTTCGTACACAAAGCATGGCATGACAGCTCCGAAGCGATCGGCAAGGTTACTTATATCATGATCGGCGACCCATCCCATACAATATCCCGCAACTTCGACGTATTGATCGAAGAAGAAGGCGTTGCTAACCGCGCGACATTCATCATCGATCCGGACGGCGTGATTCAGACGGTGGAGATTACTGCTGACGGCATCGGCCGCGACGCAAGCAACCTGATCGACAAGGTGAAGGCCGCTCAATATGTTCGCAACAATCCGGGCGAGGTTTGCCCTGCAAAATGGAAAGAAGGTTCTCAGACGCTGAAACCAAGTCTTGACCTTGTAGGCAAGATCTAAGGAGAGAATAATATGAAACTGGATGCAGAAATCAGACAGCAACTGGAGCAGTATCTCCAGCTTATGGAAGGCGATGTTCTGCTGAAGGTCAGTGCTCAGTCGGATAGCGTATCGAAGGACATGCTGGATCTCGTGGAGGAGCTCTCCAGCATGTCTGATCGAATTAAGGTGGAACATACCACGTTGTCCAGAACACCAAGCTTTAGTGTGAATCGTCCAGGCGAGGATACCGGCGTTGTCTTTGCCGGTGTGCCTCTTGGACATGAATTCACCTCCCTGGTGCTGGCATTGCTTCAAACAAGCGGAAGGGCCCCCAAGGTTGAACAGAATGTCATTGATCAAATTAAAAGTATCAAGGGCGAATATCATTTTGAAACTTATGTCAGTCTAACCTGTCATAACTGCCCGGATGTTGTTCAAGCCTTGAATCTGATGAGCATCTTGAATCCGGGCATTTCCAATACGATGATCGACGGTGCAGCCTTTAAGGATGAGGTGGAGAGCAAGGAGATTCTTGCGGTTCCAACCGTCTATCTCAATGGGGAAGTATTCGGCAGCGGCCGGATGACCATCGAGGATATTCTGGCGAAGCTGGCCGCCTCTGATCCGTCGGAGTTCGAGGAGAAAGAGCCTTACGATGTGCTTGTTGTCGGCGGCGGTCCTGCCGGAGCAAGCGCAGCCATCTATGCCGCGCGGAAGGGAATTCGCACAGGGATCGTGGCCGAGCGCTTCGGCGGGCAGGTCAATGACACCCTGGGCATTGAGAATTTCATAAGCATCAAGTATACGGAAGGTCCGAAGCTGGCTGCCAGTCTGGAGGAGCATGCCCGGGAATATGGCATCGACATCATGAAGTCGCAGCGGGCCAAGCGTCTGGAGAAGAAAGACCTGATTGAACTGGAACTGGAGAATGGTGCGGTCCTGAAAAGCAAGACCGTTATTATCTCCACCGGGGCTCGTTGGCGCAATATGGGCGTACCGGGCGAAGATGAGTTCAAGAACAAGGGCGTTGCTTATTGCCCGCATTGTGATGGCCCGCTATTCGCAGGCAAGCCTGTAGCAGTGGTCGGCGGAGGCAACTCAGGGATTGAGGCGGCTATTGATCTGGCCGGTATCGCTTCCCATGTGACAGTGCTGGAATTTATGCCAGAATTGAAGGCTGATTCAGTGCTTCAAGAACGCTTGTACAGTATGCCGAATGTCACCGTGATCAAGAATGCGCAAGTCAAAGAGGTTACCGGTACCACCAAGGTTAACGGAATCACTTATATCGAGCGCGAGAGCGGGGAAGAGAAGCATATCGCACTGGACGGAATCTTTGTCCAAATCGGTCTTGTTCCCAACACGGATTGGCTTGCAGATACGTTGGAGCGTACACGTATGGGCGAGATTGTTGTCGATAAGCGCGGCGCAACGAGCATTCCTGGCGTATTCGCCGCAGGAGACTGTACCGATACACCTTACAAGCAGATCATTATTTCTATGGGATCGGGTGCGACGGCTGCACTCGGAGCCTTTGATTATATGATTCGCAACCAATAATTTGATTGTCCCAGAGCGCGGAGGCGATTGCTTCCGCGCTTTTTTGTGTGTTGGGCGTCAGACGCGACTTGCCTTACCGAATGTTAACATTGGCTTGATCGTACGCTAACATTTGACGTTTACAATGTAACCATGTTAAGCGAAAGAAAGGAATTACCTATGTCAGCAGGCAGACGCTCTTTTCCGATTATCGCGTCGATTACGAAGCCCGAGCAGATCGAAGCGGCACTGATGAGCAAGGTTGAGCAGGTCATCTTGATGACAGGTGATATTTTACATCTGGCGGAGGTTGTGGATCGGCTTCACGATGCGAACAAAAATGTATATGTACATGTTGAAATGGTTGGAGGAATCGGCCGTGACCAGGCAGCCGTTCAATATCTGGCGGAGGAGTTTCGCATAGACGGTGTCGTCTCCACGAAAAGCCAGGTCATTACCGCAGCCAGACAAGCCGGGATTGCTTCCATTCAACGAATTTTTGCGATCGATACTGCGGCGGTTGACACGGCGGTAAAAATGATTGCCAGCTCCAAGCCCGATATGATTGAATTAATGCCGGGGTTAATGCCAAGAGTCATTGCAGAGTTAAAAGCAAGGCTTAACAAGCCTTTGATCGTCGGCGGACTAATCCGCCATGATGAGGAGATTGCGACCGCCCTGGAGAGCGGTGCGAATTATGTATCCATCGGCGATCAGCGATTCTGGTGATCCGGAATCCACGTTGTGTAAGGACAACAGAATAAGAATGACAATCTTTTGGGTGGAGACGATGAGATAACCCGAGGGCATATGAGATTCATTCCTAATTTCAGGGGGTGGTATGCGCTTTCGGCCAGACTCAGGTTCGTCTCTATTTTTGTGCCAACAAACTTGAAAGGGGTACTCTTATTCATGAAAACAATCAAATGGTTCAAGCCGATTCTAGCAGTTATGCTTATTCTTGCTCTTGCTGCTTGCAGTAGCAATAACGGCAGCGGCGGTGGAGATGCCTCCGGGAGCGCCGCTAATTCTTCCGAGACTCCTATGGCGGACGCTTCTCTTAAGGATGATACGACTCCGGTTACTATTCAATATTGGCATGCCCATGGCGATGCGCAGATCGATGGTTTGAACAGCATGATCTCGGCATTCCAGCAGAAATATCCTCATATTAAGGTGGAAGCTGTCTATCAGGGAGGCTATGCTGATCTTCACAAGAAGCTCCAGGCTGCCGTGGCCGCCGGGGATGTCCCGGCCGTAACGAATGTTGAGGTTGCTTCTCTGCCGAACTTTGCAGACAGCGGCGTCTTTGCCGACCTGACGCCATGGATTAATCGCGACCAGGTGGATTTGGACGATTTCGCTAAGGGAATGCTTCAGGCTTATGCATATAAAGGATCGCAGTTTGGATTTCCGCTGATCGTCAGCACCAGTGTCTTTGTCTACAACAAATCGTTGCTGGACGAGCTCGGTGTGAAGCCGCCGCAAACATGGGATGAGATTGAAGCATTTAACCAGAAGGTAACGGAACGTCAGAATGGCAAGACGACTCGCTACGCGTTCTCGGTTCCCGGCTGGGATACTTGGTATTACGATCCTTGGTTGATCAACGGCGGGGGCGAAATTTTGAATGCGGAAGGAACGGCGGCGGTCGATACGCCGGAATCGCTTCGCTATGTGCAGAACTTCCAGAAGTGGATGAAGGATGGAGCCATGCATATGGGATACGGAAAAGGGGCTTCCGATAACATGCGGCAAATGTTCCTTGGCGGCCAAATCGCAATGGTGCAGCATACGTCAGCCCTGCTGAAAATGTATCGCGAGAACGCAGAATTTGAGGTCGGGGTCTCCTTCCTGCCGGGCGATGTGCAACGAATCTCCAATATCGGCGGGGCCGGCATTGTGATGATGGAAGGAGCTGACGAGCTGGAGAAAGAGGCCGCCTGGAAATTCATCCAGTTCATGACGTCAGCGGAGAATAATATTCAATGGGCGGAATCGGTGGGCTACTTGCCTACCCGCAAGTCCGCACTGGAATCGGAAGAAGGCAAGGCTTACTTTGAGCGTTGGCCGCAATATAAGTCGGTATTCGATAACTTCGATAGTGTCACGCCGCGCCTGCAACATCCGGCCTATCCGGAATTCAGTTCAGTGTACAAGGAAGTGATTGGCGAGATGATTCTGAACCAAGCCGATCCCGCTGCCCTGATGCCAGAGGCTGCGAAGAAGATAAATGAAATTCTTGAGGAATACGAATGATGAACCGGAACACGTTATCTACCAAACTCATGCAGGAGACAGCCGCACACACGGTTGTCTCCCCTAATACCACCAGGAGATTCTCTGGTCTGCTAGAGAAGTGGAAGGACTTCATGTTCGCGGTTCCAGCCCTGGTCTTTCTGGGCGCCTTCTTGTATTACCCGCTTATCAACTCGATTTATATCAGCTTGACCAATTGGAATATGACCCGGCCGACCAAGAAGTTCGTAGGGATGGACAATTATACCAAGCTGTTGGGAAATGAGGATCTGTACCAGTCTCTCAAGGTAACGCTGCATTATACGTTGCTGGATGTCGTTCTGACTCTGGTGCTGGGATTGCTGCTTGCCCTGCTGTTGAATGTGTTTCGTTCCCGGCTGTATGCGGTGTTGCGCGGAATTATATTTATGCCACACTATATTTCCATGGTTGTCGCCGCGATGGTGTTCACCTGGATTTATAATGGGCAATATGGAATGCTGAATCGGATTACCTCCTTTCTGGGCATGGAGCCGGTTCAGTGGTTGACCGATCCTTCTACGGCGTTGCCTGCCCTGGTGGCCGTCTCAGTGTGGAAGGGCGTTGGCTTCGCCATGATGCTGTTCATCTCCGGGATGCGTAGCATTCCGGTCGAATATTATGAAGCAGCAGCGATCGATGGGGCTTCGGGGTTTAGGCGGTTTAGACATATTACGCTGCCGCTGCTGTCTCCTATGACGCTGTTTCTGGTGATCACGACGTTCATCTCGTCCATGCAGGTATTCCAGTCGATCGATATTATGACTAATGGAGGACCGCTTCAAGCGACGAATGCGATTGTCTACTGGATTTATACAATGGCCTTTGAAGAATTTAAGACGGGAAGGGCTTCGGCTCTGGTGATGATTCTGTTTGTTATCATTCTGGTTCTCACGCTCATTCAATGGCTGGTCAGCAGAAGGCAGGTGCATTATGAAGGATAATGTGATGGCAGGGCATACCCATAGCAAGCTGCGCTTTGCCTTGCGTACAGCGGCGGCTCTACTCATTACAGCCCTCTTGTTCTTTCCAATATATTGGTTGATGATCAGCTCGTTCAAGACACAGGGCGAAATGAGGATGGCTGTTCCCACTCTATGGCCAAACGACTGGACCTGGGAGAACTATGTCGAAGCCTTCCAAGTCATTCCTTATGCCCGATTTTTTATAAATACATTGATTATGACGGTGGGGATTATCGTCCTTCAGCTTAATGTCGCACTTATGGCGGCGTTTGCTTTCGCCAAGGGAAGATTTTGGGGGAGAGAGCTTCTGTTCTTCCTTGTGCTGGCCGCCCTGATCGTTCCTGATCAGGTCACTTTCGTTCCCGTCTATGTCATGATGTCGAAGCTGAATTGGCTGGACACCTTCTGGGCTCTGATCGTTCCTGGCGGGGCTTCGGCTTACGGGATATTTCTGTTAAGGCAAGCCTTTAAGTCGATTAATAATGATGTTCTTGAGGCGGCGCGCGTCGATGGAGCAGGCAGATTTACCGTGCTGTATCGTCTGTTGGTTCCCATGGCCAAGCCTACTATTGTGACCTTGGGCGTCTTGAGCTTTATTTCCTCCTGGAATGCTTATTTCTGGCCGCTAATCATGACCAATACCAATAATATGCGGGTTCTCTCCGTTGGTATTGCGATGCTCCGCGACTCAGTTGCAGGGGATGAAGCGATGTACTTCAACATCATTATGGCTGCGAGTGTAATGGCGATCCTTCCCATCGTGATTGTCTTCACAGCGATGCAGAAGCATATCGTGTCGGCGATGGCTAATTCCACATTTAAATAATTTGAGAGCCGCTCTAGTTACGGTGGAGAACAGAGACAACCTTTCTAACAGATGCGGAAAAAGATAGATACAGGAAAGGATGTTGCTCATGAATCCCATTCGGCTCATTGTCAGCGATCTGGATGGAACGCTGCTCTCTGCGGAGCATACCCTGCCGGAGTCCGTGGTTGACGCCGTTCGCTATTGCGCTCGACAAGGCGTGCAATTCACCGTGGCGACCGGGAGGCCTTATATTACGGCCAAGTCCATTATCGATAAGCTTGAGATCAAGCTCCCCGTCATTCTGTGTAATGGCGCCATCCTGGCCCAGCCTGACGGGGGAGCGATTGAAAGGCACGGTATCAGCACAGCGGCAGTGGCGGATCTGCTGCTTGCCGCGCATCGATCCGGCCTGGAGGTCTTGCTCTTTCGCGAAGATGAAGTTCACACGCTGGGTCGTGGCGTGGCTGTTGATGAATATGAGCGAAAGGAACAGGTGGCCTGTCGGCCGATTCGTCCGGAGCGATTAGGCGATTATGCCGATGAGATGGACAAGGCAATATTGCTCGGGTCGGTTACTGAAAGCCGCAGTCTGTTTACAGCATTCGCGAGACGTTCGTCGTCGCTGCAAGCGTCGGTCTCCTTATTCCAATCGGAGACGAATTATCTGGAACTAGTTCCCGGCCAAGCAAGTAAGGGGGCTGCGCTTCGCCAACTGGCCGCACGGGCAGGAATCCCGCTTCAGCAGGTGATGGCGATCGGCAACCAATTCAACGATTTGCCGATGCTGGAGGCTGCCGGTATCGGTGTGGCGGTTGCCAACAGCCCGACCGAGTTGAAGCAGGCGGCGGATTATGTGTGCCAGTCCAGCTATAGCGAAGGCGTTCTGGAGGCAATGCGATATTATATCATGAATGGAGGCATCAACCATGGCGAAAAAAATTCAAGCTGTCGCCCATCGCGGCTATCCGCTGAAGTTCCCGGAGAACACCCTGGCAGGCTTTCGGGCCGCCCTGAATTGGAATTTTGAATATGTGGAGCTGGATGCTCAGTTAACAAAGGATGGCGTACCTGTCGTCATTCACGATCCCACAGTAAATCGCACGACGAACGGAACGGGTCTGGTTCGTTCCCTCACTTTGCAAGAGCTTAAGCAGCTCGATGCGGGCGCTGGAGAGCGCATTCCGACTTTAGAGGAGGTCTTGTTGCTCTTGAAGGATCGAATCATAGTGGATATCGAGCTCAAGCAGACCGGGGACGCAATGCCGGGGCTAGAGGCTGCCGTGCTCGAGGTCATCCGTCGAACGGGAACAAGGGATCAGGTCATTATCACTTCCTTCGATCATTATAGTGTTGAGCGCGTTCGTGGGCTTGATCCTGACATTGCTATTGGTCTGATCTCCTATGGAGCGTCGGCTTCTCTGTTTCCTTATCTCAAGCAGCTTCGGGGACAATATCTATCTGTGAAGCATGTCTATGTCACACCTGCTTTTGTCGAGCGCTGCCGGGACGAAGGAGTTCGTCTAATCGTATGGACACCGGACGAGGAAGAACTGCTTCAATCCTGGTCGGCCTACACGGATGTCCTGATTTGTACCAATAATCTGGAGGGATTGGCAAGCCTTTACCAATAGAAGCCATCACCTTCAGCATTCTCGTCAGGCGCAGCAGGCCCGCGGATATCCTTAGCTCAATCCAAACCGAACGATCCGGAACTTTGAACTTGAAATTTCGCCGGATCGATCGGTTTTTCTAACTTCTTTATCTCATCGACGCGAAGGAGTGTCACTTTAAATTTAAAATACATATTGAAATCCACCCCGTATTCTATTATCATTCTAAATGATAATGATTTTCAGTATCATATAGAGAGTTGCGGGGGAGAGAGTTTTATGTTGAAACAGCGGAAAAACCAGGTGAGCATTATCGCACTGCTTCTCATCATCGCGGTGATAACCGGGTGTGCGTCGCAGGGAGCGGCAGGGAATACAGCAAGTAGTCAAGGGGCTAATGTCTCTGCGAATACAGAACAGACCGCGGCGGACAGCAATCCAGAATCCGGTGCTGCGGAGGAAACCCGAGTAATCAAGCATGCTATGGGGGAGACGAAAATTACGGGCACGCCCAAGAAGGTTGTGACCTTGTTTCAAGGAGCAACGGATGTGGTCGTCTCACTTGGCGTAAAACCGATTGGGATCGTAGAATCGTGGGTTCAACAGCCCGTCTATGAGTATCTACGGGCGGATCTGGAAGGTGTACCTGTGATCGGACAGGAACCTCAACCCAATCTGGAGGAGATTCATAAGCTGCAACCCGATTTGATTCTTGCTACCAAGATTCGTCATGAGGCGATTTATGATCAGCTTTCTCAGATCGCTCCCACCGTGGTGACGGAGACGCTCTACGACTGGAAGGAAACGCTGGCAATGGCTGGAGAAGCGCTGAATATGCAGGATAAATCCGCTCAGTTGCTCGCCGCCTGGGAGGAACGTGTCGCTGATTTCAAGGAGAAGATGGGAGATCGCCTGCCGATCGAAGTGACCATTACCAACTTCCGGGCCGATCATGTGCGTATTTTCTATATGGGCTATGCCGGGAAAATCCTCAAGGAGCTCGGCTTCACCCGACCGGAGGGGCATGACGATGAATCAACATGGGGAGTTAAGCTGGCCTCCAAGGAGAGCATTCCCGATATGAACGCCGACCTGATCTTCAATTTCAATTCGGGCACAGATACCGAGGCGATTCAGAAGACTTACGACGAATGGACCAAGAGCAAGCTCTGGGCCAATCTCGATGCCGTGAAGAACGGTCAACTGGTTCAGGTGGATGAGGTTGCGTGGAACAGCGGCGGCGGCTACAAGACGGCGCACATGATGCTCGATGATCTGTACGATTACTTCAAGCTCAATTAACGCAGCGGGGGCTTGCCTTTAACAGGGGCAGGTCTCTGCGCATTTTGATAGATGAAAGAGTGAGAATATGCTTCCGTTGCTACGAGATAAATGGAAAATAGGGGGGCTCGCAGCCCTGTTTGCCCTGCTGCTTGGGGCTGTTGCCGCCAGCCTGGTGCTTGGACGGACGGAAATAACGTTCTCTACAGCCGTGGAAGCCTTCAGCAAGTACAATGAAGACTCGATCGAACACATTGTACTGTATACAGAGCGGCTGCCCCGAACCGCGATTGCCGGAGTGGTGGGAGCCGGACTGGCGACTGCCGGAGCGCTTATGCAAGCACTAACTCGAAATCCGCTAGCTTCGCCAAGCGTATTTGGCATTAATGCCGGGGCGATTTTTTTTATTGTGCTATCCATTGTTGGCTTCTCGGTATCTTCCTTGAACACGATGATGTGGTTCGGCTTCGTCGGAGCTGCTCTGGCAGCGGGGATTGTCTATGCGCTGGGCTCGCTCGGTCGGGATGGAATCACTCCGATCAAGATGATCCTGGCCGGAACGGCAATTACGGCGATATTCACGTCATTCACGCAGGCGATGCTTGTGCTGAATTCGACAGGTCTGGAGGATGTGTTATTCTGGCTATCTGGCTCTGTTAGCGGAAGGACACTGGAGATGCTGTATCCCGTGCTGCCGTATATGATCCTGGCTGCGCTGGTCTCCCTGTTTATGGGGCGAGCGATTAATCTGCTGTTGACCGGCGAGGATATCGCCAGAGCTATGGGGCAAAATGTACTGCTGGTCAAATTACTGATGGGAGCCGTTATTGTGCTCCTGGCTGGAGGCTCTGTCGCCGTTGCCGGCGCGGTTGGCTTCGTCGGTCTTGTTGTTCCTCATATCATGCGGGCTCTGGTCGGCAATGATTACCGCTGGCTTATTCCCTATTCGCTGCTGGGTGGAGCGGTGCTGCTGCTCTGTTCGGATGTTGTTGCGCGCCTGGCGATTCTGCCAAATGAGCTGCCCATCGGTGTGGTTACTGCGCTGATTGGCGGGCCGTTCTTCATTTATATTGCGCGCAAGGGAGGAACCAAGGGATGAGGAAGACATATGTGCTCCGCAGTAAGGGAGAACGCATCTCGCTCCTGATCGAACGGAGAGCGGTGCTGGTCATAACGGGATTGTTCCTGCTGGTCATGATTTGCGCTATAGCGGGGACTAGCATAGGTAGGGCTTGCTGAACACTAAAAAAAACAACAAAAACCGCATAACAACAAGGATTTTAAGGCCCATTTGTCGAAATCATATGCAAAGGAAATGCTTGAAAACCACCTAAAACCTTTGCAGATGGAGTGACGAAGATGTTTAAGCCGACCGCGCACCTCGATAATCAATTGATCCTGCCTGGCGATTTCTTTCTGCCCTTCGGTGGGAAGCTGGACAAAGAGAATCGTTGGGTTCAATTGGCACAGTTGGTGCCGTGGGCGGCAGCTGAACAGAAATACGGTCGTTTCTTCAAAGACACCTTCCGCGGTCAGCAAACGATCAGCCTGCGGATGGGGCTCGGCGCGCTGATCATTCAGGAACGCATGCAGTTGAGCGATAGAGAAACCCTGGCGTCAATCAGCGAGAACCCCTATATGCAATACTTCATCGGTTTGCCCGGATTTGTGATGAAGCCGCCGTTCCATCATTCGATGATGACGCATTTCCGTAAACGTTTGACCGACGTACTGGCCGAGTTGAACGAGATCGTCGCCATCGAGGGTGCGAAGGAAACGAAAGACGATAACAACGATCCGGGCAGTGGAAGCGGTGGCGGGAAAAGAAAGCGGTCAACGCCTCGCGCCGCTGCAACCGAAACCGAATTTGAACAGCAAGCGCTGTTCGAGGAAACGCTAGTGGAATCGGCAGCGCAAACGCCTGCGGCGGTGCCGCCTGAAGCGTCCGACAAGGCCATCGATTCCACCGCGGCGCCGGAAACGCCAGAACAACCGAATCAAGGGACATTGCTGGTGGACGCCACCTGCGCCCCGTCGGATGTGGCGTATCCGACCGATCTGAATCTGCTGAATGAAGCGCGGGAGAAGCTTGAAGCGATCATCGATACGCTGCACGAACCGGTCATCGGACAAACAGCAAAACCGCGCACCTACCGGGAAAAGGCGCGCAAGCAGTTTCTGGCCGTCTCCAAACAGCGCAGGCCGGGACCGAAAGTAATTCGCAAAGCCATTCGCCGGCAGCTTGGATACGTCGGAAGAAACCTCGCTATCATTGCCGAGCAGGCGAATGAGCAGCCGCTTACGTTGCTTGGCCGCAAAGCCTATCGCGACCTGCTGGTGATTCACGAACTGTACCGTCAGCAGCTTCACATGTACAACGAGCGTTCCCACCAGATGGAAGACCGGGTCGTCAGCATTCATCAGCCGCATGTCAGGCCGATCGTGCGCGGGAAAGCCAAGGCGCGCGTCGAGTTCGGAGCCAAGATCGCGGTAAGCATGACGAAGGGCTACGCGTTCCTTGATCGGCTATCTTGGGATAACTTCAACGAGAGCACGACGCTCATGGACGTGATCGAGAAGTATCGCAGCCGCATGGGATTCTATCCGGCTGTCGTCCAAAGCGGATCAGATCTACCGCACACGCGAAAACCGGAGATTCTGCAAACAGCATGGGATTCGGCTCAGCGGACCGGCACTGGGACGCAAGCCGAAAAACGGCCCGACAAGCGAAGATAGGCAAGTGGCCAAACAGGATACCGGAGAACGAAACGCAATCGAAGGCAAGTTCGGAGAAGGCAAGCGCAAGTACGGGCTTGGCTGTATTCGAGCACGCCTCGCAAAGACAAGTGAATCCGTGATTACGCTGCAACTTCTGGTGATGAACCTGGAGCGCAGGCTCCGCGTTCTTTTTTGCCTCATTTTTACGCTGCTATCTCGCAGTCGCCTAGCCATGAGTTTCGGTTAAAGAATCGTTCAGCAAGCCCTAATTAGACAGACCAGTTCGCGAACTGGTCTGTTAGTGTAAATGTTATAGAACTTCACATTCCTCCGTGATGATCCATTAGGTGAATAATTGGCGGAGAAAAAAGAACAATTAACGAGAGACTAGACATAAATAGTACTGCCAGTTTTCTTTTCATTATTATACACCTCTGTAATTATTTTTTGGTAGGCTTCTATTAAGGCTTTATCGCACTTTTCACGTAAGCTTTCAAATAGGCCTACACACTTAATTATACAGGTTTTTTCATTAATAGATGCTGATTTATTCAAGCTATTCATTAAGTGCTTAAAACCATCCTTATAAAGGCCTTTGCTTAGATGATAGTCAGCTAATTCAAAATAAAAACGTGCAAGACGTTCTTCAATAGTCTGTTTAGTATAAACATCATTTGAATGTTCTGCTTTGACTATTGAAGAAATATCAAATCTTTCAAGAATGCTATCAACATTATAATGATAACGATTGGCCGCTTCGATGATATTCAATAAAGATAGCAATCGTTCGTCTTTGTTGGATTCAAGATACTGGATGTATTCTGGTAGTACGCTAAAATCTCCAGCTGACAACTTGGTGACCATTGTATTCATCTTAGCCCAAGCATAGAATTTTTCTTTCCAAATAAGCGTATCCTTATCATCTTCTCTTACCCAATCTAAGTTTGCATACAATGAGATGTATTGCATGGCTCGTTCATAGTCTTTCTTGATTTCAAAAACGCTGCCTAATAGTAGATTTGAGTAAGCTATATATGTGAAAAGTGGTGTTGTTAGTTTATAGTCTTGATGATTATATTTTGTAGTTCTTTGATATAGGATTTCAGCCTTGTTTTTGAGTTTTTCAGCCGTTTCCTCTACTTTGTCCCACCGGCGTAATGAACGGTATGTATTCGCTAAATCCTTCAATGCTTCCAACTGATCGTACTCATCCAAGCGATCAACGAATAATTCAAATTGTATTGCTGCTTGATAATTTTTTTCTTGATCCTTTCCAAGTTTGCACATAAACAGGCGATATTGGCAAAGGGCCAAACGTTCTGAATGCTGACTTCTTTCACTGAGAGCAACATTTTCATATAAAATGATAGCAGCTTCTTTTTTACCGATTCTATAGAAATCTTCTGCCACTTCAAAGAGGTGTGGAGAATATAACAAGTTGTCGAGCAGCAATTGAACGGCTTTATGAATCAAGTCCCAATTGCCAATCTCTGCACACCCATAAATAAAAGGTTTAATTCTGCGCCAATTGGGAGTAGATTCTGCTAGAACTTCTTCAAAATACTGAATATAGAAATAACCTTTTGCTAAACCCATGCATTCAGTGATGAGGTCCAATTGTTCGATACTCAAGGTTCGGTTTCCATTCAGAATGTAACTTAATGTTCCGATATTTAAACCTATTTTTTGAGCAAATTGACTTAAGGTTAACCCCTCCTGCTCCATAAAATCATTAAGTCTTGTAGTAATCGTGGTTGCAGAATCCATACTAACCACCGCCCCGATAAGATTTTCCAATATTTCAATAATATCCAATATTTGAATAATGGTCAATTTTACACCACATGACACGAGTTTATTGAAACAAATCGCTGAAGATAATAATGTACACCGCTGTTAGTAAAGAAATACGCTATCAAGTATGCTCTATTCCCAAGAATCTCGTGACTTCAGTCATGAGTGGTTCATCCAGTCAAAAACGATATTATGATTATGTCTTTATGTACGAACAAATGATCTTGCATTTTCATCTCACAAGGTATATAATGGAATTAATTCAATAGCGAAGCTGTAAATAAAAATATGTAAATATTTTACAGCTCTAATATCCTCTTTTTAGAGGGTATTTTCTTTTAATGACCAAATGATAATACAATGAGCGAGGTCAGAACACTGCATAGTGCCTAATTGACTATTCATAGAGATTATTTGCTGTCACGCGGCTATATTTATAAATGAAAAGTTTTTAGCTCCATCGACCTCAGTCGGTGGAGCTTTTCACATTTTATAGAGGCTGAATATAGAGGAGGGGAATTGATTCAAAGAAATTGAGTGAAAACAGCGCTTGGATTATAATGGAATCTATGTTGTGTATTCGGAATTTGAAGTTTTTTGGAAATCAATAGGGTATGCGAATACCCCACTAATTCAGAAAAGGGAGTGTAGAAAAATGTTTAAAAAATTAGGACTTGTTTTAATGTCTACGGTTATGCTGCTGGGGATGGCATTGGGATCGGCTTCGGCGGCCCGGACAGTTTATGTTCAGGTTGATGGAAAGAACGTGAGCTTTCCAGATGCGAAGCCTTACGTTGAGAGCAATAGAGTATTGATCCCGGTTCGGTTTGTATCTGAATCGCTGGGGGCGAAAGTGGATTATAAGAAGGAGACTGTTGGTAAGAGAGTAAGCCGGACGGTGTACGTGACTCTAGGTGATAAGAACATTAGCTTGGAGGTCAACAGTAAAAAGGTACTGGTGGATGGCAGTATCGTAACCTTAGATGTTCCAGCCCGGGTTAAGCAGGAGCGTGTGTTTGTACCGCTGCGGTTCGTGAGTGAAGCGCTTGGGGCTACAGTGGAATGGAAGTCCAGTCAAAGCCTTGTAAGTATCAGTACAGGCAAGGAAGTGACGGAGCCTGATCCGGTTCCGAGTGATGATAATATGTACAGCACGGATTTTCAGTGGAAGGCTGGGTATACGGAGTTGGCTAAGGAATTGTTCGTTGACAATATGAAAGTGAGCAACGGCAAGCTGACGTTTACCCTTCCCCAAGGGGCTAAAGCTCAATATTATGCAGAAGATGGCGCTTCTACTGATCTTACACCAGGAAAAAATTATACCTACCCTATTGGGAAGGGTAACGGCTTTGTTTCTTTTGCGAAGGTTTATCCTGGGAGAGCTGAACAGGAAGGGTATAGTGTAGCATTAGATAGCAGCTTCAATGAAGACTTAGCTGCTCTTTTCGGAAATGTTAATGAAGCGATCGTAGTAACCTCTAGTGGGCATACTGCGGCACCATTGTCAGAAGTACAAAAATTGGCACAAAATCTTAAATAACGAATCTGTGAGTGTCTATATGTAATCTAAGGGTCTGCGAAGTGTTCGCAGGCTCTTTTTGCATTCATTTTTTTTTTTTTTTTTTGAGGGAGGCGCAGGAATGAGAAGAAAAATAGCTTTACTTTCTGTGATGCTATTCATGATGGTTTCTATGGTGGCATCTGCCGCAGGGATACCGATGCTAAATGGATTTGTAAAGTGGGAATACGGTAAAACAGGGGATCATTTCGTAGGCTATATCCCTGCATTAGGAGAAAAGGTGTCTGATAACCCATGGAAACTGTATCAATGGCAAGGAGTATTCACCTTTGCAGATGGTCAGAAGCAGATTATGGATAATTACGACGTGTTTGCTGTGAAGGAAAAACCGGGTGATCCGGTATTCTCAGATCAAAATGGATTTGGTCTGACTTATAAAAGCAAAGAAGCTGTTGGGGAGCTATTTGACGCTGTATGGTCAGGTCATATGGATGTATCTCAGAAGCAACAGCAATACTTTCGGGATACTTTTACTGTACGTGGAACTGATTATGGTGAAAAGCATGATTACTACTATGTTGTACAAGACTTCTATGAATTTCTTCGTACCTCCGGCATCGTCAGCCGAATGGGTGTTCAGTTTGATCGAACTCAGAAGACTAATGGCAAAGGCCATGCCTATTTCAAAGTGACTGCTTGGCCTACCCTGAAAGTCACACAGGGCGAGGAACTGACCGTGAGCTTCACAACTGCTGGAGTAGAAAACAGCCTGCGTCAAGTCGATGTTTATGCGCTGCCCAAAGGAGCATTCCCTGACATGACTAAGCGTGTGAAGCTTACATCAATCACCACAACCGATACTGAGTACAGCAATACCGTTAAGATCGCCAGTAAAGAGCTGTCACGTGTACTTGGAAAAGAGGTAGACATTATCGTAGATGATGGCTACGGACGTACTCAGATTGAGAGTATGACATTGGCAGATGATATCAATATGGACTATGTTCCGACCAAGCTCACGCTAACTGAAGGTGGTCAGCTTTGGGTCAAGTTCCGTTATGACGGCGATGAAGACATTATCTCCGGTGACTATGCAAGTGAACGTGGAATGCCAATGACAGCCAAGGTTACTATCGGCGGTGCGGTTTCTACCAACTTTAACCTCTCGTCCATGTACAAGGATTTGCCAGAGCAATTCACTGTAGGGAAAGAGTACAGTTATATGCTTGGCAAGATTGAAATCAGTGATGATCCAGGCACGTATTACATCAAGGCAGATGTCACAATAAACAATCCAAATCATCCAGACAGGGCGCTGGAATCACCGAATGAGGCGTACCATAATAACGAGATCAAAGGTGGCTGGACGATCGAGCGCAAGGGGGCGGCGAACGATCTGATCGCCCAATCCATTACCGCCAGCCCATCGGCGCTGACTGTAGGTCAATCGTCTACCGTGACAGCAAAGGTGAAGAATGTAGGGACTACGGATGTTTCCAATGTCCTGATACGCTTCATGGAAGATGGCAAGAAGACCATCTATGAAACCAGAAAGAACATGCCTGCTAATACGCCGATTACTGTAGGCGGCTTCAAGTGGACAGGAAATACGGGTATCCATACCTTAAGCGTTCATGTAGACCCCGAGAAGGAAAAACAAGATAAAGATCGTTCTAATAACGTAGCCGTTACTGGTTGCTCTGTAACCAAGAATGGCGGCGATGCTTATTGTGATACCACGAAGCCGGAGGCAACGTGGGATGTGACATATCCATTGATTACTGGATACCCAACGAAGACCAGAACAGTAACATGGACGGATAATGAAGGTAAGTCACATAGCTCTAAAGAGTCCTACACTGACTATAGTGACCCTATTTGGGAGAATCGAAAAGTAACCTATAATGAAAAGCTTACCGTTTCGGCTGAACTGAATACAAAGCAGGGAATTCCTACAGCCCCGCCTTGGAAGCCGGAAGAAGAGAAGGAATCAGATCGTGAAAGCCGAGGTTCGTGGGAAATCATTCCTTGGGCTGAGGAAAATGGCTTGAATCCAAATGAGGTTACGCGTGCCGGTTATGGTGTAGAGATCAAAGCAACGACAAAATACACCACAGATTGGGAAACCAAAGTCCCTAAAGGCTTAGAAGGAACGGCTAAACCCATTGGGGGTGAGCTAAAAGGGCCTACTGAGGTTAGGGTCTATATTTGGGACACCAACGGTGATTATGTGACCAGCATTGGTCTAGTTAAGACAAGTGGAAATGATAAAACAGCAACATGGGAGCTTCCAGAAGAACATTTCAAATCGAAGTTTCTTGACATCTATGAACGAAAATTCTATACGGATGTCAAAGCTCCCGATGGAGAGTATACGTTTAAAATTGTAGCCATGCACGCTGGACAGAATGACTTATCCTCTTGCATCATCAAGAAAATAACCATTTACGGTAGCATGTATGATGATTGGCAGACGAAGCGAGATACATCGGAGTGGTACAAATAAGGGCATTGCATGTATGCAATTTCAGATTTATAATAAAAATAAGAAAGGGACGGCGGTCACCGTCCCCTGCAACAGCCGCTTTTAAGGGCGGTTCGGCATTAAGAAAAGATAATGCTTATTAAGAAATAAGACCGAAACCTTTTCTCAGGAGGGGCGGTCTATTTCTTTTGGTTAAGGATCGCTAAAACAATTGTAACTACCAGCGTCAGTAGCGCGATAATTAGCGAACTGAAACCGATCATAATTGTTAAAGCGTCTTTAACTTCCATGGCATCACCTCCCTTGCGAGAGGTTAGCCGACCGCCCATATAGCCTTTCTGCTGCAGTTTTAATTATATCATAGACGACCTCAAGCAGTCTCTTCGGAGGCTGCTTTTTCTATTAGTAGAGGGTTAGGTAGTAGAGGGTTAGGAGGAAGAACATGAACAATTTACTGGAGTCGATTCCGCTGATAATTCTGTTAGGGGTAGCCACGTATACAGATTTGCAGTATAGAATCATACCTGATTGGTTGAGTGGTATAGGGATTGGATATTTCCTTATATTTCGGCTAATCCATAGTGAGCAACCTTTTTATTATTACTTCTTAGGTGTTTTGATTGGATCTGGCCTGCTTTATGTATTTGCTGTCATAAAACCTGATTCATTTGGTGGTGGAGATATTAAGCTAATGGCAGCCGTAGGTATGGCTCTTGGCTGGCAGCAAGCAATGTTGTTTCTAATGATTATGCTCACGTTTGCTTGTCTATTTGCTATAATTTTCAAATGGGCTGGTGAAATGGAAAAACTTCCATTAGCACCGTTCTATTTAATGGCATATTTTCTATTTATAATTGGAGGAATATGAGTTAGTAAAAAAAAGAAAGCATTCTATTATGGGAACATATGATTGCACTTTCAAGTTTCTAATGCTATAATACACTTGTAATTATTTTTTACCTCTATACTCCCGATTTTGCTGGAGACAAGAGTTTAGTCCCTTAGGGACAAATAAGTGTAATGCCTCACCTACAGGCTTTCAAGCCGAGGAAAAAGTAGGACAGTATATTATTTCCCGAAATCTACATTTGCTTAGAACAAGGGAAGAAGGGTACCGAAAGGCTCTGATAAAAGATTTATCTGTGCTTTTATATGCACCTATGGAAATTCTGATTTTAGTTTATAAAGCCGATTTTTGCATGGATCTTCCGTGTAGAGATCGGCTTTTTATATTTAATGAAAGGAGTGTGCGCCATTCGTATTTGTTTGATGAGTTATCTGAGGAGGTAATTCATTTGCTGTTGCACGTCAAAAGTGGAGAACTGTATCCGGTTGACTTTCTTCCCTTGCAACCTGTAGATGTAAAACGAGGTATGAAAAGCTGGGATCAGGCATTTAATTGGAGTATTTATTTTAGTTACCAGAACGTAGAATTATACAAATTAGTAATTCGAGGGAATAATGACATACAAGGAGTCATTGCGTTAGAACGAAGAGTAGATCATGTGTATATTCATTTGATCGAAAGCGCACCTCATAATCGCTTTGACAAGATATTCGATTTTGTAGGAGAGACTTTAGTTGCCTTTGCATGTCAACGTAGCATTGATCTTGGCTTAGAGGGGTTTGTAGCATTTGATGCTAAGACACACTTGATTGCCTATTATGCTCGAAATATGCTGGCAACGCCTATAGGCAGTGGTCGAATGATTATTAATGAAGATAACGCCAGAAAACTGGTTATGTTATACTTAAGATAAGAGGTGATGATCATGGAAAGAATGAAGTATCCAGAGGAGAGTATTGATGAAGCAGCTCGCCGTTTAACTGATGGACACTATGTTGTCTCGTCGGTTCCTGGTGACAATCTAGAACGTGACAGAACCATCAGTGAAGCCATCGCTAAAATGAAGGTTGAACGTTCGGCAAAGGCTCGTTCGTAAGTCGAAAACTTATAAATATCTGATATTTTGTTTTTTGAAAGTCGATGTACAGGAAACCTCTGTAATCATTGGCTTTTTCTATTTTTATAAAAATAAATTTCGCCCTTCGCCTGGCGTAAAATGGCGGTGTTAATCCTACACCGCCATTGGCGGCAGGATTAACGGAGAGGAGAAAAAAATGAGTATTTTAGAAACGTCAATATTTGATGGGTTAAACGATTTAAAAGATAATGCAGAAAACCTGTACTTACAGCACGAAAAGCTTAAAATACAACGGATGAATGCTGAAGCCAGACTTATCAATGCTCAATTACGTGCTCAATTGATGAGTAAGGAAGAAAAGAGTCTGAACGAGCCTTTACATGATAATGAAATGAAAAGATTACTTGAAGAGTACGCTATGCTGGAACAGATGGAGCAGAGTATTGAAGCCAAAAAGGATGAATTACAACTCAGTATCCTGAAATATAAAGAGCAATCCGGTAAAAAACTTACGCTGTCAGACCGATATATAAAACGATATTACTTCCAACATTTAAGAGATGTAGTTTTAAAACGCAAAATGTTACCTGAACCGGATTGGTCTGATGACATGAGTGTTTTACTTTGGTGGAATAAATTGTTACCCATGTTGGATGCAGATACAATAGAAGAACTTTGGATGTATTTCTTAGTAGATGAAAAAGATCGTGTAGTAGAGCAAACCATGCGTAAAATGTTAGAAGAGCAACGTAGAAGATTGATAAGAAGATGAACAAATACCGTTCAATAGCCTCTGCCTTCGGGTAGGGGCTTTTTTGTTTTTCTAAAAGTGAGAGGAGGTAGACGATCTTGATGAGCAGAGAAGCCATTTTAGATGCGCTGCTATCGGCTACTGCTGCGAACGAAAACATGATGTGGATGTTGGCAGCTCTTAGGATGGCAGAACGACCTGTACAGAAGGAGCAGCTAAGGGATGTAACCAACGCCTTGTACAAACAGATACATCCTGATGTGGGGCAAGAGCAATTACCGATTAGATCAAGGCATTTGCTGGATGAAGCCGCAGCAATGTTAGAAGGAGCATCGCTGGTTAAGGTAGCTGAAGTAGCAAAATCCAAGCGATACACATTATCCCCGTTAGGGGAAGAATTACTCAACTATAGACAATATAAGCTGATGCAAGAAAGAATCAAGCGAAAGGGAGCGGAGCAATGAATATCAGTTTGAAGTATGGTTTTCTGGGGCTGGGGATGGGAGGAACTTCTATTGCTCATGCATGTGCTGGGATGCGGTTATCTGCCAAAAGTGAGCAGCGTCCATATACGGCCTTGTTGATTAACAGTAATGAGATGGATCTTCTCAAACTGCCAGATTATCCGAATATTAAGAAAATCAAGCTTCCAGGATTTGAACGTGGGGTAGGTCGGGATATTCAGCTTGGGCAGGAAGCATTCAATGTTCACAAGGAAACTATTGCAGAGACACTGCAGAGCTTCTTTAATGACAGGGATTATATTTTTATTTGCTGTGGTTTAGGTGGCGGCACAGGAACGGGTTCGGTTATTGAAGCTATTCGTTTACTGCACGCAAAGGGCTTTGCAGGCAGATTTGGCCTGCTGCTAACGTTACCACGGCGTAACGAAGGCAGGAGGGTATTGGATAATGCCTTGCAGCGTCTGCAAGTGATTAAGAGAGCGATGCAAGGGTTGGGCGCTATCATTGTAGTGGACAACGAAAAGCTGTTTCAAACTGGCCTGAGTCAAAGTCAGAGTGTAGAGGACTTCATGAAATCGTGTAATCGGCATGTAGCACGTCTGCTTCATGATCTTAACACTGTTACTGCCAGCTACAAGCCATACGGCAGCTATCATTTCGACAGTTCCGAGTGGCTCAATATGCTGAGGACTGGTGGATGTTTGCATATCGCAAAATGCACATTGCCTGCTCAGACGGTTGATCTCGCTTCTCCGGTCACTTACATGGAAGCCCTGAAACAAAGTGTACTAAACGGGGAGCTGTCAGCCGGTTACGATCTACAGGATGCAACCAGTAGCGCGGTCAGTATTGTAGCAGATGGTTCTACGGCTAAACGCTTGTTTACTCATACATTTGTTGAGCAGATTCAATCGTTTCTGCATGACAGTACGCCCATTCTCGATGAGAATCCAGTAGCTACCTATGTAGGAGATCAGCTAGGGCAAGTAACCATCTATACGGTATTTGCCGGACTCAATTTTCCAGACAGTGTTAAAAAGCTAACGGAAGAACTGACCGAACTGGAGCGCAAAGCGGAAGAACGCACTCAAAAAACGGATGCCATTGCAGAAGCGCTGGCAGGGATTAAACCTCAAGAGAAAAAGGCAGCAGTTGATTTGGAGTCATTACTTTCAGTGGCTGAGCCAGCTTCAGCCCCGGCCCAAGAAGAGGGGGAATTCAAAGACCCGTTTGATTTTTTAAACAACTTGAAGTGATACGCTTCAAATAAACTCTTGTGAAGCAGAAGAAGTGAAGTTTTTCTATTTTTTTACTGTTAAGTGATGCACATAAGAAAAGGAGAGTGAAGCAGATGTCATTTTGGGAAGATCAGGCCCAAAATAAAGTTGAAGAGATTGAGGAAATGTACCGCCAAACCGTGGGGCTGTCTTTTAAATTAGGAAAGTCACTGGCAGAATGGCGAACGATGCTACCTGAAAGTACATCTCCCGATCCCAAGGCTTATCCGCCTTGTATTTATAGCACCTTCACGTTAGACGAATATTCGGTATATCAGTTCTCGTATCAGGGGATGTTGCCACTTTACTCTAAGGACAAGCAATACAAAAATCAGGTTAAAAACTATTACACACAGGCAACAATGGAAGCAATAAAAGATTCAGAAATTCCAGTCTTGAAGTCGGCCTTTATTTATATCTGCCATTTTTTTGAGGATTTATTGATTCGTGACCTGGACAATCGTAACCGTAGCGCAATAATAAACGCGATTCGATATGTCGGTTTAATCAAAGATGATTCATGGAAGGAAATAGAAATTATGGAATCTGGATTCTTGGATATTAATCGTAAAAACCATGTTCAAGTCTTTGTTACACCTTCTCAAAATGCTTTGAAAATGATCGAAAATATTCGTGAAAAGTACCGGGCCGGCCATGATTTTTCGGGTATGTTTGAACCCGATAAACACCCCCTATGAGTTGAACCCGTTATTTTCGGAAAGAACTTCTTAGAAATAAGTGCTGGATATTGGATTGTACCCGATACGAAATCAAGGCTGGAGCGGAAAGGTGGGAAGAGGCTACCGCGAAACGCAGTTGAGCGTTAGACTCTGACCACCCCGTCCTACGCCCCCCGTCCATTAACCCATAAACCGTCCCTGACAAGACGATGTGTCTTAGAATGCGGGGCAGTAAATTTCCAGCAGAAAGGAGGTAAACATGCCAAGACAACGTGAATGGACAGACCGGGACCTGAGTATATTGCAGGAACTGTATGAACTACGGGAAATGACGAAGAAGCAAATTACGATGAAGCATTTTGCCAGTGAGAAGTACGCACATAAACGGTTATATATCATGAAGAAGGAAGGACTCATAACTACGAATGTGTACGGTAAGAGAACCGCAGGTCGAACAGTTACGGCGGCTTATGTTCGATTAACCGAAGCAGGGATGGACTTGTTAATTGAACGTGGCTTATTGGACGGCAAGAACTATCGTGCACGGGATTTGGGACTGTCAATTCAACAGCGGCAGTACATTACGGATGCGAACGAGCTATTCGTGCAGATCCCCGAAGTGCCGTATATGGACTCTCGCCAGATCAAGCGCAAATACAATCTCAACCGTGGTAATCTAACGGTCGGTGGATTCAGAAGTGACAAAGGGGATTATATGATCTACATCCTGATGCCCGATGCCAGGGAACAAACGCTAGTCAAGATCATCAACGAGATCAAGAAGCACATGAAACTGCGAGGATTCCTGGTGTATTACAAGAGCGTATCCGTAAAACATGCTTTTGAAACCATGAGTGAGAAGCTAAATTTAGTTACAGGTGGTATCCCGGTTCACTTGCTGCCGTTCAATGAGTGGGGGATTCAAATCACAAGGGAATACATCCTGACAAACACGTTTTTAAAGCTACAGAAATTGCTTGAACCATATGGAGAACTGAAAGAAGTTGGCCATTCCAGCAAATACGGATTTGAATACGGGCTGGTGCAAAAAGAATGGATTGGTCCGTGGAAAGACCCCTATGTCATCGAACTCCTGACGATGAACATGATGACTTTGAAACGATGTTTAACCAACTACTCCATAGGAGTAAGCCAGACAGTAGGACGAAGAGTCCTTCTTTTTTGTTATGAGGATGAAGTTGAACACTACAAGCAGGAGTTATCAACCGCAGCACATGTGGATATTGTGGGTATTTCAAAGAATTCCCTTTGAATTCATTTGAACGAAGATTTGAAAGGAAACTTATATGCCATGATCAGATTCGTAAGCTTATTGCTCACTCTTGGCGGGTGGGCTTATTTGTATTGGCGCTTACCGGGTTGGCCCTTATTTATTCCTTGGTCACTCAGCATCATCGGCTTAGTCGTCTATTTATACGGTTGGGTGTTAGAACGGGAGAATAAGCTGATTTATTTCTTCACCAGCTTACTTTGGATTGGGATAGCGTTGAGTCTCAGACTGAATGAGGAGATTTTAGCGACTCCATCCTTTCCATTTACGATAACAGGAACCGTGCACACAGCCTTTATAGCAGCACTCATTTTGTCCTCGTTCCTTACATTTGCCAATTACAGACTCGAACACAATTTGAAAAACCGCCGAGGCAATGTGAGCAAGCAACAACTTGTCCATGTCAAACCTACGGCGGCCGATCGATGGAAAAGTTTTAAACGTCTGTTTATTTCGTCCAAGACAGAGATTCGACTGAATTTGGGTGAAGAAATACCTATGAAGGATTGAGGTCATAAACCACACGGCTAAAGCCGTGAGCTTGCAGCTAGAATAAATCTGCCGCGTTTGGCTATATGACAGTAGCCCTGCTCGCAATTATACGAGCAGCCACATTGTCGGCTGGAGCAGCGTACCCACAGCATTGACAATGGAATGTATCTCTGGTCGCTCGGTTCTTTTTGTCGATCAGTCCGCATTCCGGACATGTTCGGGATGTGTTGCGCGGATCAACCAAAACCACTGGTACACCAGCCAGTCTAGCCTTGTACTCGATAAACTGGCGAAGCTGATAGAACGCCCAAGAAGAATGTTTCGCACGCTGAGCCTTTTTAACCGTCTTCTCCGTCCGTTCCCGAATACCTTTGAGGTCTTCGAGAGCAATCATAGACCGAGTGCCTTTGGCTTTCTCAACAATCTTCTTGGAAATGCAGTGGTTTATATCGCGTACAAAACGCTGTTCTTTGCGGCGACGCTTTTTAAGCAAGCGTTTAGCAGATTTGGTGCCTTTCGCTTGCAGTTTCTTTCGCAAACGACGATGACGAGCGCGAATGCTGTTAACCTTTGAACCAGAAAATACTTCGCTCGTGGAATCAACAGCGATATTCGCAATACCAAGGTCAACGCCAATTACGCCTTCTGGCTCAAACGGTGTTCCGTCCGGCAAATCAACCACAAGGAGGAGATAAAATGATCCGTCTTGTAAAATCAAGTCGGCTTGCCCGCGAACCCTGCGGCCCTGCAATACGCCTTTGTGGTAGGCGCTAATAATCATAGGGACGTCAATGCGTCCTTCAAGTGTAAGTATAGATGCGTACTCCAGCCCTTTGAAGGACAGAATACGCTGGTCATACACGACGGCCCCAAATTCGCGGAAGGCATGGACGGACTTGCGTTCAGTTTTGTAACTTTCTGCAACCTTTCCGATAGAGCGGACAACCAACTGCGCCGACAGACCGAAGCGCTCGCGGACGTCGTAATAACAAAGCTTTTGGATACCAATTTTACCGAACGTTTTGGATTCAAAAGAAACTTTGCTGATGTAGTTACACGCTTCATTGAATCGTTTCATGGTGTCCAATAACTTTCGATGTTGTTCACTATCCGTCAACAGTTTGATCTTCATCGTGCAAAGCAAGGAAATCACCCCCCTTTGCAATCTATTATACCACAATTATTGAATAAATTAATCAATAGAAAGGAAGGTGAGAGCATGATTCAATGGGGAGGCAGTGATATGTTCACGCATATGCTTGTTGTTGGCCCTACCCGCTGTGGAAAGACAGCCACTTTACTCAAGCCCATGATTTATCAGTTGCTGCTTCTGAAGAAGAAGGGGGTTCCACTCGGACTTTCTGTTGTGGAGCCTAAAGGTGATGTTGCGGCAATGGTAGCAGAAATGTGTGATGAAATGGATATGCCCTGTGTCCATGTTGATCCCACAATAACTCATAGCGCGCGGTTTCCGGTGATGAAAGGCGACGAGGACGACGTAGCAGAAGCTACGGTTACTGTCCTTAAATCTATGTTCGGGAAACAGGAAGCATTTTTTGCTACAGTGCAGGAGCTTGCCGGACGGAATATTACCAAGCTTTTAAAACGTCTTTACTTGGATGATGTTAACCTGGGCGATGTACTCCGAACGATGCGAGATCAACGGATGTTGGAAGATAAGGTACAGGAACTTCGTTTTAAAGAGGGTGAATCTGATCTGGTTCAGTTTTTCCAATCGGAACTGCTTGGAGCACAGAAGGAAAAATATCAGCAGTTTGTTATCGGGCTTCGCGCCCAGCTTGAGAACTTAACGTCTAACCGGCATTTGGAGCCGATCTTGACCGGACAATCCGATTTCGACATGGACAAGCATTTTGCTTCTGGCGGTGTATTAGCTGTAAATACGGCCATGGGTAAATTGCGGAAAGCCGGGGATGCTTTTGGTCAGTTCGTCGTGATGCATTTGCAGAGCGGAACATTTCGCAGGCCGGGCACAGAGCGCACGCGCGTACCGCATTTTATGATCGTGGATGAGTATTCCCGATATATTAATCCTGATGTGGAGTTGTTCTTATCCATTGCAGCCGAATATCGAACAGCCGGAATATTTGCTATCCAGTCTCTGGGACAGCTAGAAGTCGAATCTGGCAAGATCAATGCTAAGGCCATGAAGCAATCCATTATGACGAGTTGCCGAAACAAAATCGCTTTTGGCGGTCTATCTTATCAAGATGCTGTTGAATTTAGTCGGGAATTTGGGAAGAAACAAATCATAATGCGTCAAAGCACATTTAAACAGCAATTATTACTCCCTAACTTTTTGCCGGAGAACTACCGGGACACGGAAAAAGAAGAAGACCGTATTTTTTACACGCAGATGATGGATGGACTACCCAAATTCCATTACGTGGCGAAGCTGCTGGACGATGGCACACCTTTACCGCCGAAAATAGGCAAAGGTTCATTTGTTCCGGGGGACTGGAAAGAGCGGCGGGAATGGGAAGTAAAGCGGCGATGGTGGAGAGGATTTGGTGCCGTAATCAAGAGCAGGGGCGCTAAACTTGAACATGGAAATGTGGCATTCGATGCGCAGCCTAATCAAGAAACTTTTACTTCTCGTTTGAAATTTATATCTGACCCTATCCAAGATGAACCGTATGTAGACGAAGATGATTTCGATTACACAACGACAAACACAGAAGAAGATCCATTTGAGTAAGAACCTCAGCGCTAATTGTGTTGAGGTTTTTCAAATATCCAAAAACATCCAAAAACAAATTTATGGAGGTAATGAACATGAGTGAAGAGTTAAAGAAAGTGTTGATTGAAGGTTATAACGAGGAAAAGTTGGAGCAGAGCAGCTATGATGAAGGCTGGGCACAGATTTATAGTGCCCGGCAGAATGATCTTGTATTGCAAGCTGAACTAATTGGTCTTGAGCCAAAGCTTAACAAGCTGTGTGGCGTGGTATTAGTCGGTGGAGTCAGAGGATATATCCCACAGGATTTCTCTGGTACGAAGGATGCCCATGAATTTCGGCGTTTACTTGGAGAACCAGTTGCCTTTAAAATCCTGAGCTATGATCGTGATGGAGATACCTTCATCGCATCCCGTCAAGCAGCCCTGGAACATATGGAAGGTTTGACGTGGAAATGGCTGGAGCAAGATGCGGTAATTACAGCGGTAGTACGTAATGTTACTCCCAAGGTATTGATGCTGGATATTGGCGGTATTACAACGGAGCTGCCGGTTCAGGAATATGGTTATGGATGGGTAGATGATCTTCGTGAAGAAGTAAGTGCCGGGGATCACCTCAAAGTGAAGGTTGTAGAACTGGATAAAGAAAATAAAATCGTGAAGGTTAGCAAGAAGGCAACAGAGAAAAGCCCATGGCCGGATTGCGCAAAACGATATGTATCCAAAGGAACCTACAAAGGTAAGGTATCCGGTGTAATGGAATATGGCATTTTCGTTAATCTTGAGCGCGGAGTCGATGCTCTGGTTCCCCATATCCGGTTCGGAAAAGTGAAGCGGGGCGATACAGTCTATATTCGTATCCGTGGTGTTGACGTAAAGCAAGAGCGGATTTATGGGCGGATTATTCCCAAAAAGTGAAAGGGGCGATTCTCGCCTCTTTCCTCACTTAGTTTTAGAAAGGAGCTTTGTATGAAAACATCACCATTCTCAATTACACATGAATGGACGTTTAAACCTGCTTCATTTTCGGAGGAGCTTGTACCGGGATATGCTCCATTACGAGCTGCTACCGAAGCAGATGGGCTCAGATCGCTTGGTTTAATCGGCTGTATGGGAAGTGTTCAGATGGAGCGTTTATTCCAGTGGAAACGACATCAAGTCCGGCGCATGTTAGCTGAGAAGAAGCTAATTCAGCACCTGCTTCTCAAGAACAAGAACACGATACCCATCTATACGATTGGCCCGCGAGCTGCGCAATTACTCAACCTGGAATGGTCACATGAGTTCTGGAGAACATGGACAATGGAACAGATTTTGTCCCATTTAGTATTTTTTCAGTTTTGCTGTGCCATGCGGGATAAACAAAAAGCGTTTCAAATTCATGCCGCTCCTTATCCCTATACGGGGAGAGTTGAGATTGGATCGGAATCCAGAAATGTATTGGTGATCCGTGGTGATACCAGTCACTTGCCTGATTCATTACGGCACTCATCGTATCCCATTATCGTAATCTCAGAATCTCTTGAAGCGGTTATGCCGTTGAATGAACTTTTGAAGGAGGCAAAGTTATTACTGGACACTGACCTGAATCAAGAATATCGGTTCTACAAGCAGATCAACGGAGGATGGGTAAATAAGTGAATATTTTGGTAAAAATCTCCTCGCCTATTGAAATGCGAACATATGTATGGTAAATTGTTCCTATAAACAGGAACATATATTCGCATTTTAGGAGGGAGTATTAGACTATGGACAACCAAGAAAACAGACAAGCGGCACTAGAAAAGGCTTTGAAGGAAATTGAGAAGTCTTATGGGAAAGGGGCTGTCATGAAATTAGGGGAGGCAGCTCATGTCCAAGTTGAAACCGTTTCGAGCGGCAATCTTGCTCTTGATATAGCTTTAGGTGTAGGAGGTTTTCCGAGAGGACGAATTATTGAAGTTTTTGGTCCAGAATCCTCCGGTAAAACAACAGTAGCGCTTCATGCTATTGCAGAGGTTCAGAAGCTAGGCGGACAAGCTGCCTTCATTGATGCGGAACATGCACTTGATCCTCTTTACGCTAAGAATTTAGGAGTAAACATTGATGAGTTACTGTTGTCCCAGCCCGATACCGGTGAACAAGCGCTTGAAATTGCAGATGCCTTGGTACGAACCGGAGCGGTAGAAATATTGGTTGTTGACTCTGTAGCAGCCCTTGTTCCTAAAGCAGAGATAGAGGGAGATATGGGTGATTCTCATGTCGGTCTGCAAGCCCGGCTCATGTCTCAAGCAATGAGAAAATTATCCGGTTCGCTCAGCCGCTCCAAGACCATTGCCATTTTCATTAATCAACTCCGGGAGAAAGTCGGCGTATCCTTTGGAAGTCCGGAAGTAACTCCTGGGGGCCGTGCTTTGAAATTTTATTCATCGGTTCGTCTTGATGTACGTCGTATGGAGACAATCAAATTAGGTAATGAGACGGTGGGGAGCCGGACTCGTATTAAGGTCGTTAAGAATAAGGTTGCACCGCCGTTTAAGCAGGTTGAGGTTGATATGATGTATGGTGAAGGCATTTCGAAAGAAGCCACCCTTCTTGATCTCGGAGTTGAACTGAATGTGATTGAAAAGTCAGGCTCGTGGTTTTCTTATGCCGGTGATCGTTTAGGGCAAGGAAGGGAGAATGCCAAGCAGTTTTTAAAGGAGCATCCGGAGGTAGCTTTTAAAATCGACAGTGAGATCCGCGGATCTGAGGTAGAACTGAAACCGGTACTGGAAGAAGCGGAAGATCAGGAAATTGCAGTTGGATAGTATGAGAACGTATGATTGCATTTTGAAAATCACAATGCTATAATATTCCTGTAATTATATTTACCTCTACACTCCCATTTGCCGGAGAGAAGAGTTGCCTTTATAGGCGATAAGTGCTGTACCTCCCCTACAAAGCTTTATAGCTGAGGTTTAAAGTAGGATAAAGCAAATAACCCGACATCTCCTGTGCTGAGAACAAGGGAAGAAGAGTACCGAAAGGCTCTGATAAAGGTCAAACCGCACGCGCATGTGCAATTTAATGTTCTGATAATGTGAATTAAAGCCGATTTTTGCATGGATTCGTCCGTGTAAAGATCGGCTTTTTTATTTTCAAAAAAACGAAAGGGTGATCGAAGCGTGTTTAGACACTGGTTCAAAAAGGACAAACGTCAAGATTCATCAGTTTCACGTTATAACCCGGTTCTTCCCAATGAGAGTGAGTGGACCAAGCTCAAGCGAATGTGGGAGAAATCCAGAAATAAGCATAGCCCTTTAGAGCAAAGTCTTATTCAGGAAGAAGCAGAAGCTTTTGATCGAGTAAAGGGGCTGCTTGGAGAGGCCTTATCGCTGCTAGATGATGCCTATGTCGAGACAGATGGAATGCTCAAAGTGAGGCTCCAGCAAATTTGGAGTGATCTGGATGAACTTGTGAAGTCCTATACGATTGAACAGTAAAAATGGTGAATAAACGTTGTTTCTCTTATGGAGGAAGGACGTTTTTTTATTTTACCTTTCTGTGCGGGTATAAATAGCACAGACGTCAAATGACGGGTGGAGGTTAAAAAATGGACTTGTCGATTATGGAAAAGGTAGTAGTTCAAGGTGATCTTTCTTCATTGAAACCCGAGGAACGTTTGATCTACTACACGAAAGTTTGTGAGAGCGTTGGACTTAATCCCCTCACCAAGCCGTTTGATTATCTGAAACTGGATGGAAAGCTAGTGCTTTATGCTAAGCGCGATGCTACGGATCAGCTTCGTAAAATTCACAAAATCAGTATCACAATAACCAGCCGTGAACGCATTGGTGATGTTTACTGTGTGACAGCTCGTGGAACGACTCAAGACGGTCGTGCTGATGAATCCATAGGTGCTGTTTCCTTAATGAAAGAGGAGAAGATCTGGGACGAGATGCGTAGATGCAAAGTCCCTACAGGAAAGATTCTCCCGTTGACAGCAGATGAACTTGCCAATGCCATTATGAAAGCCGAAACAAAAGCGAAGCGGCGGGTAACGCTGTCACTATCCGGCCTTGGAATGATGGACGAAAGTGAGATTGAAACCTTTGAAGGTGCAGAACGGATTGAAGTGGGTGAGCTTGCTCAAACGAATAATCAAGTTCCGAAAAAGTTGTCTTCTGATAGCGCTCCGTCCAATCCTGATTCAAAGACTTTTGAAAATAAAGGTAAGAAAAATAATTCGGGTGGAATGCCTTCAAGCTTGAATCAAAAGAACTCAGGAGAAGTATACAAGATGCTGGATATGGCAACAGGAACCTCTCCGGGTGGAGTAACATTCGCCAAGTTGAAAGTAGTCAATGTGGGTACTGGTGAAGAATCCATTGTGCTTGCTAATACAGCAGAAACGCTTGATCAGGTCAATGCGATTTCAAACAATACGCAATTTAAACTTGATTTTGAAATGAGCAATGGATTCAAAATTGTGAAATCGATTCAGTTAGTAGGTGAAGCTGCATGAGTCTGACAACCTTTACGGATGGGAAGGCACTAATCTGTGCGTTCCCATCCAGTAAGCAAAATGGTGTATATCTCGTGAAAGTGGAGCCTCATTACAACGATTTGATTATTACGCATGATTGCCCTGCATGTCATTACGGACACAAGCAATGCAAGCATGTTCAAATGGCTGCGGAAGCTTACGAGCGTTGGCAGTGGTGGGAACCTAAAAAGCAGATTCACACGGTTACGCGCAAAATTGTTCTTTCGTCGGAGTGGGAGCAGATACAACTCCCTCCCAGCCAAGAAGAACAATTAAGGGCAGTGATCGACCATGCTTCCTGACATTCTGGACGTTGCAGACCAGAACGGACTCATTATTAAGCCTTCCACTCAATCGCGAGAGGAAGTTCTCTGTAAATGTCCATTTTGCCATGAGGATTCTAAACCGGGAAAAAAGCGAAGATACTACCTTTCTCTTAACACCAAAGACCAGGTGTTCAAATGCTGGTTTTGTGGGAAGAGTGGGGGGGTGCTTCGCTTTATTTCTCTTTTGGAGGGAGTTCCGGAAGAACAAGTCCGGCAGAGATATCGTAAGCGGAAAATTGTGCATCCAGCTGAACGACTTAGCCGAAATCAACGAAAGTTATTGAGGCAACACACAGGAGGCAAAGAGCCTAATTGGAAGCTAATGAGAGAAAGAGATTTTGCCTATTACATGCGTTCTATGGATCTTCTTTGGGAGCAGTGGAATGAGTTTCTGGAAACAGAACGGCAAGGCGCTTATCTCTGGCTGATCATCGGGATAAAGAACTTTAAATATCAAAAGTACATTGAGCGTATCCGACAACGCGAGAAAGAAATTGAAGCTCCCTTATTGGACGATGTGCTCCAAATTTATTCATGTTCAGTACGTCCTAAGTGGACGGAAGACGCTGAAAGATTTGTCTGCAATTTTAAATCTGTAAGTCCTGAACCTGAAAGGGCAGGCATGAAGACGGAGGATAAAAGATGAGCTTGAACCAAGCGGTATTAATCGGAAGACTGACAAAGGACCCTGAGCTACGTTATACACCTTCTGGAGTAGCAGTGGCACAATTCACATTGGCTGTAGATCGTCCCTTTACGAATCAAAATGGAGAACGAGAAGCGGACTTCATTCCTATTGTGGTCTGGAAGGCAGTCGCTGAAAATGTAGCTAACTATGTGAAGAAAGGCCACCAGGTTGCAGTTACAGGACGAATTCAGGTTCGCAACTATGAGAACAATGAAGGGCGCCGTGTATATGTAACGGAGGTAGTTGGACAGTATGTTCAATTCCTTACTAACACATCTAACGGGACTTCTCAAACCGGTAATGGTCGTCAAAATTCGACAAATAATCAAGGGACCAATTCAGCCGGAGATGGATGGAACATCTCTGATGACGATTTGCCATTCTAATGCTGTACTCTTATTCCCGGCTCTCGCTTTATGAAACTTGTCCTTATCGATTTTACCAAAAGTACATTTTAGGTAAAAAAGAGCCAGTTACTAAACCACTTGCTCTTGGAAAGGCAGTTCATAAAGCAATTGAGCTAAAGATCAATGGAATATCTGAGCATGAAGCCATTATTGAAGCAATTATCGAATCAGATTTTCATCCCGAAGTGACTTATGAAGAGATTGCTTCATTGGTGCAGCGTGCTCCGGAAGTCAGGGGACAAACGGAAGTTCATTTTGTACTTCCACTTGGAGATGGCATTCAACTTCAAGGCTACATTGATCTTCTGGAAGAAGAACGATTTTGGGATTGGAAATCGAATTGGCGACTGTACCGAGCAAATGATACAAGGCAGCTTGCATTGTATGCTTGGGCAATTATGAAAAGAAGAGGGCTTCGGCAAGTCATGGGGACATTGTATTTTCTACGCTTCAGGAAAGCAGAATCGTTTGTATATAACGAGTCTGACGCGAATGAAGCTAGAAAATGGGCGCATGGTTTGGCGGAAGAGATTGAAATGAAGAAGTCTTGTCTGGAATCATTCCCGGATATGGCTTCTTCTTTGTTTCCACCTACACCAGGCGGCCATTGTAAGCATTGTCCGTTTGTGATGGAGTGTTATCAAAAATCGAAAAATTAAGTTGAAAGGATGACATAAATGAGTCATTTTACAGTTGCGGTGATTACAGAGTCATTGGACAAAGTTGATGAATTGTTGGCTCCTTATCAAGAAAACAACATGGGAGATTGTCCGAAAGAGTACCTAGAATTTTATGATGTTGAAGAAGAGTACCGCAAGATTTATGAAAATGAGTCTTCAGTACGAATTCAATTAGAAGACGGGCGTATTGTATCGCCATATGATAAGGTATTCAGAAAAGTAACTCCAAGTGGCAGTGTAATCGGATATGAAGTACCTGATCACTTAAAACGAGTTCAAATTCGGCATACGGAAGTGTATCCTTCTTTTGATGATTTCATGGTCGAATACGAAGGATACACATCACGTGATGAAGAAACAGGAAAGTACGGTTACTGGGAGAATCCTAATGCTAAATGGGACTGGTATTCCATTGGTGGCAGATGGTCAGGTTCACTTTTGCTGAAGTCGGGAGAACGAGCGGATGCTGCTCAAATTAAGGATATCTTCTTTATTGAGCAAACCGATCATGAGGGCCTCACCGTAGAGGTTGAGGGGTATCAAGTACCAGCATCTCTTGCACCAAAATTCGAAATTATGGTGGCTGAGGCAACTAAAGCTTGGGAAGAAATGCTGGCTGGAAAAAGCCTTTACCGTCCGGAATATATCTTTGAAAGATACGGAGATAAGCAATCTTATATTCGTGAAATGTTGAGTTTTTCAACCTACGCGGTGATTACACCGGATGGAGAGTGGCATGCCAAAGGGGATATGGGATGGTTTGGTATGGGTTCTGAAACGCCAGAAGAAGCGCGCAATTTCAACAAGTCATACTATGAAACGTTTATTAAATCCTCTAATCCTAACCACTATCTGGTCGTAGTGGATTGCCACATTTAATTACTGATACATTGATGTTCTCCTTCCGTTTGGCTACAATGAGCTTAACAATACCGAGCGGAAGGAGGATCGTCATGAACAAGGAGGAAAAGTCAGTGGAGAACACGGGCAACGTTGCTAAGAAAAGTGCACCTATTCCGAAAGATGTCACTGTATTAGGACCAGGCTATGAGTGGTGGTTTGAAAATACTGAGGACGATGTTTATGACGAGAAGTATCGGGACTAGGTATTGTCGTGGAGATATTTGGGTGGCTAAGTTTTCGTACTATGAAGATCCAACTCAATATAAAATGAGACCTGTAATTATCATTTCAAACGATATGCTAAATGAATCGGACGATGTTATTATTTTAGCGCCGATCACCAGTGCGCGTCCTCGAAATGATTATGATGTTGTTATAGATTATTGGGAAGACGCTGGCTTGGATCGCGCTTCGTGTATTCGTGTTTCTAAGCTAACTTCTTTTCATAAGACATTTTTAAAAGTGAAGATAGGTACATTGCAATCCACTGATTTAGAAAGTGTATTGCGTGTAGCAAGTTCAATGTTTGTTTGACTGTATAATTTAAAAAAAAGACGAACAATTTCCTTCAGGGGATTTGTTCGTCTTTTTTCTTTTTATTTTATTAAGCAGGCCAAAAATGAGGAGAGTGTATTAAATGACTACAGGAGTAATTGAGAAGTTGACAGAGGAAAAAGCAATCGAGTTGGCACTGGAAATAGAACGTACTGAAGCAGTGCTGAAGAAAATGAAAGAAAATTTAAAGGCTTATGTTGATGATAATGGGCCGCTTCATGCAGGAGACAAAGTTTGGGGATACAGCATTTCGACTTCTTGGCAGTTTGGAGCCGATAGTTTGAAGGAACTGGCCGTAGCGATTACAGCAGAAGGAAAGAATGCTTGGGAGTTCCTTAGTCTTCCGGCTACTTCGATTAAGAAGCTCGGTTGGGATGAAGCTGCTTTGTCCCAATATGGCACGTTGAAAGAAACGAAGCGTTTCGATTCGAGAAAAGTCTAATTGCATCTTTAGTTCTCAGAGTAAATTATGGTTCGAGATAGTTATAAATAATTTCGCCTCTCGCCCGGCGTTAAACGGCGGTGTTTATTTCCGACACCGCCGTAAGGCGGCTCGGGGTAAACGGGAAGGAGTAAAAATGAAAGACTTTATGGTGATGGAATCTCAGTTGAATGCTTTGCCACCTAGAAGACGCAAACAGGCTGAGAAGTTGCTAGAACTGATTCGAAAAGTGATGGAGGGGGAGAAAGATCACTATATCCATACACCAGCCGATGTTTTTAAGGCTGTGGCTACGGATTTAGTCGGATTAGATAAGGAGCACTTTATGATCCTTATTTTAAATACAAAGAACCGAATTTTGTCCAAAGAGGTTATCTCTATCGGTACATTGAATTCGGCAATCGTGCATCCTCGTGAAGTCTTTAAACCTGCAATTATTAAAGGAGCTGCATCTATTATTTGTGTGCATAATCACCCTTCAGGTGATCCTGCTCCTAGTTCTGAAGATAAGAAATTGACCGAAAGACTAATACAAGCCGGTGAAATAATTGGCATCGATGTCCTGGATCATGTTGTAATCGGAACTGAAGGATATGTTTCTTTAAGGGAGCAGGGTATGATATGACAGCCAAGGATCGCTTTTTAAATGAGCTTTTGAAGCGGAATGGTAAGGAACGGTGGGTAGCTGCGTTGTTGCTTGCTGCTCCTCCTGAAGTTTTGAGTACAGTTACGGTGAAAACTTTGCGCAAGGAAGGAAAGGCAGATATGAATGCTTCTAATAGCTAATGAAATTCAGAGAGAGGGTGTTTGGCGTAATGATTAGTATTTGCAGAATTTCTGCTCATGCCAATCCAGTTGACGCAGCCCAGCGAATCGCTAATGTAATTCGTAAATGTGGCGTGGTGGAGTTGCAAGCGGTAGGAGATAACGCCATAAGTAAGGCAGTGAAAGCTGTAGCTATTGCACAGGAGTCAATTGCGCAGAATGTGGACATGGTTTGTACTCCTTCTTTTATGGTTGCAGATTCGAAGGGGGAGAAAGTCGCCGGAATGAAAATAGTCGTAGAGAATAGATAATTCAATAAAAGAAGCAGTTCTCTAAATTCTTAGGGAGCTGTTTCTTTTCATTTAAATGAGAGGGGAATGGAGAATGAACAGCAGTATTGTTTCATATCGTAACCGGGGTCCATACGGAAACAGCAAATATCGAGGAAACTGCTCAGGATATTTAATCGCCGATTTGTTGGATTATTACCAGCCAAAGCGCTTTGTTGAAGTTTTCGCCGGTGGTGGTACAGGAGCGGATGTGGCTAAATCTAAAGGTATCCGCTCAATTCACTTGGATTTGAATCCTCAATTCGGTGGATGGAATGCACTAACGGACGATATTCCTACTGGAGCCGACCTCATCTTTTCACATCCACCTTATCATTCGATGGTTGTATACTCCGGAAATATGTGGGGCAAACCTCATCCGGATGACCTATCCCGGTGCAAAAGCTACGAAGAATTCATTCAGAAGCTAAACATTGTAAATTCAAAGATTTTTAATTCGCTTTTGAATGGTGGAAGACATGCTCTTCTAATTGGGGATATGAGGAAAAACGGAAAATACTACTCCATTATCAAGGATATGAACTGGTACGGTGATTTGGAGGCACATGTAATCAAGGAACAGCATCAGGTAACCAGTGGGAGCATTATACTTCCTCATTCCGTGTGGATTGAAACGGGGTCCGGATTTTGAATGAGTTAAGGCTGGCATACATTATATACATTTGAGAAAACGGCTTGCAGGTCAACGGTCAGATGCTCTTTCTCGAGCAAATTAAGGAACTCCCTGAAGTCCTTGTATGACTTGATACAATTTTGAAAAGCTACAATCAGCACATTACCGTAATTCCAATACTTTTGTTCAAGCTGTTTGCGATCCTGTAAGTCTAAATTCGGATGTATCTCACTATAATGACCGATGCACATACGAACAAGTGACTTGCTCGACAGATTGAATTCAAGTCCAATAAATAAATCACCTGGTCTGTCCCACAATTTTCTCATCCCCTCCAACTGGTATCAGGAAAGCTTCCTCAAACTTAAAGATCGGACATTCAGCACATTTGAAAATCATCTCAAACGAGCCTGGCTTCATAACCTTCTTACAACAGATTTCGCCGCAAGAACGTAGAAGCTCAGATAATTTATCGAAGTGACCGTTGGCTTCGAATACCGACAGGTCAAGAGACGTCGATCTCAGACCGAAGTTCCGATAAATTCTGAGGTCTTCATAGGGCTTGCTGAACGCTCGAAATTTCGATGAATTGCATAATAACAAGGGTTTTAAGCATCTGGTGTCGAATTCATATGCAAGGAAAAGCGGAATATTACAGCAAAAACCTTGCAGATGGAGTGACGAGCATGTACAAGCCGACAGCACACTTGGAAAACCAAATGATCTTGCCCGACGATTTCTTTCTTCCCTTCGGTGGGAAGCTGGACAAAGAGAATCGTTGGGTTCAATTGGCAGGTTTGATCCCCTGGGCACACGCCGAGAAAAACTACGGCAAGTTCTTCAAAGATACGTTCCGAGGCCAACACACGCTCAGCTTACGTTAAGGGCAACGCCCCCGTAAAGGAGCGAGAATCGGCATCCACCCCTTGAGAGGAAAAACGAATGTAAGGGCATAAGCTCTTAAGCTGTCAAAGTTGAAATACTGAGAATGAGTGAGCAAACAGGAGATAAAAATACTTTATAATAGGAGGATTCATATGAAAGTCAGAAAAACATTAACAGCAACTGGTGCCTTAATTCTTTCGGTGTCATTGCTCACAGGTTTCGCAGGTCCAGCGGTAACTCCTACAGCGGTAGCGGCTGGAGTAAGTAATAACAAGACAGCAGTAGCAGAAACTTACAGAGGTACAGCAGTAGCTCAGATGGATGACTCAGAAGTTTTTTCAGCTGTCTCTAATCCAACAAGCTTTAAGGATTTACCTAAGTCTCACTGGGCCTACACAGCAATCATGAATGCTGTACAAAAGGGATACTTCAAGGGATACGATGATGGAACATTTAAACCTAGTGCCCCAGTAACACGTGAAGAGTTTGCTGTCCTGTTGTCCCGTGTTAGCACCAATCAAGCTGGCTCCGGTGCAGTGGCTTTCCCTGACATTAAAGGTAAGTGGAGCGAACAAGGTGTTATTGATGCAATCAATAAAGGCTTTATTAATCCCTCTACATATGCGGCTGGCTTTAAACCAACGCAAGCTATGACTCGTATCGAAATGGTACGCTGGATGGCTAATGGTTTGTCAGCCGCAAATCCGGAGTATGCTCAAGCCATTAAGGACATGGCAGAAACGGTATTGCCGGTAAAGGAATATTACGCTGGTACACTTAACAAGTCTGACTATGGCGTCATCGGCCTCATGATGGGCACGGGGATTATGAACGGTTACGAGAATGGTCAGTTCGGTGGAAACAACACCACAAGCCGTGCTGAAGTAGCCTCTATCCTTCTACGTTTGGAAGAGGTACAAAAGAAATCTCCAGATGATTTCTTTAACCTTAGACAGATGAGAGAGTTGGGAACTCAAGGTATTAATGCAGAGACCATGGGTTACAAGTTTGACGATAGCGAAAATGGTATGACATTTAAGAATGTTATCCAAGGTAAAAAATTATCTTTGAAGAACAATGCAGGAAGTGTGGTAATGCACCACGTGATCATTATTGATCCCAACAATACTAATTCTATATACTATCCTTTGTTCTTTGGAGAGGGTAGTGATGTTAGAAATTCCATAGGTGAAGGAGGATATTTAACTGCCAGTCTTATAACTGTTACACCTAATAGAGACAATTTCACTGCTAAGACATTATATGATGCTTCCACAGTGGACATTCTTGGTGGAGAGGGATACTCTGTAGGAAAGTCTGCTAAGTACGGACATCCGACATTAGAGTATAAGTTAATAGGTACTGATTTCAAAAAAGGAGTCCCCAGAAAGTATTATGATGTGAATGTAATGCGCTCTCCTGAGTATATGTTAAAAATATCAAATTTAGGTGTCCGGTTCAGGGGAGACAGCACTTTAATCTTACGTGCAAATGTGAACTAAAATGAACAAACTTGTAAAACTATCAGTACCGTTAGCTATATCTGCATTGTCTGTGTTACTTCTATCATTAAATCACTCGAGCGCAGACTACAAGGCGCCAACACGGCAAGAATATATAAACAGGGTAGATTTCGTTGTAATGGAACCTAACTCCCCAGCTGTGGAGCAGACTAAATATGTTAAAGGCACGACCACGTCTAGTTCAAAACCGGGTGCTTATATATTCCAGAGAGACGATCTAAATTGGTTAGCACAGTACGGTGGAGGTCAAGATGTTATTCCAGCTGATAAAAGTTCAGGTTCTCCACCTTACTTACCTCAGTTAGGTAACATACATTATGACTTAGATTTTGATAAGGAGGTATATAGACCATCCTATGGGTATGAGTTGCAGGTGTCTGTGTCATCTGATTTATATGGAGTAAGAATAGATCCAAGACTTATGCTACACACAAAGGTAACTGCCGTAAAGAACATGAATACAAAAAATGGTTTAGTGACAGCTTACCATCCTCTTAGTGAAGACAGTAATAAATTTCGTCTAAACTTGGAAATCGGTAACCCAAAATATGTGCCATGGACAGGAGAGACTAAATTCTACGAGAACGGTCCTAATGGCCCAAAGTATTCTACTGTTTACGGCCCTGAGTTAGAGTTGGAGTGGTGGGGTGTCTATCGTGAGTCTAAGAAAATATCTACTCAACTAAAAAGAACTATGCAAGTTGGAGAAACCCAACAAGCTAAGGCTTTTGTAGACACTAGAAAACCAAAACTAGCATCTCCGTCTCCAACCTACGAGTACACCAACAACCCAACTGAGATTACAGGTAGAGAGGAAACTGTTTGGCAAGTAGAGTCAGGGGATTCTGTGACCGTAACAACAGAGGGTTTGATAACAACAGTAAAAGAAGGTAAAAACTGTTATTGGTTTCAGTGGACTTTCTAGCGAACATACGATTGTATTTCTGAAGGGCGAATGTTATAATAATTTTGTAATTATATGTACCTCTATACTCCCAATTTTGCTGGAGACAAGAGCTTGTTGTCCCGAAAGGACAAGTAGTTTTATTACCTCCCCTGTAAGCTTCTATTTGGAAATTCCAGATATGAAGAGAGGAAAAATGCAGGACAATTTCACTTGATCCGTCACTTCCGTTTGCAGAAGAAAAGGATTGAAGAGTACCGAAAGGCTCTGATAAAAGTTTTATTTTACGCATTCACATGCGCCTTTAGAAATTTGGATACTGTTTTTAAAAGCCGATTTTTGCATGGATTATTCTGTGCAGGGATCGGCTTTTTTTGCTTTTTAATAAAAATGAGAGGATGAATGAACCCATGTTCAAATTATTTAGAAAAGGAAATTGTGTTCAATCCGAATTCACTTAACTTATAACCGAAATGGCTAGTCTGACTCAACAGATGAAAAATAGCCCCATTATCTCTGACTTAAATGTGAAAGTATTTCGGGTGTAGGCCATTAACCAAATTAAATGTTAAGCAAAGGCTGGTTCCTTACTTTTAGGAATTGGTCTTTTTTTATTAAAAATGAGGAGGTTTTTCTTATGAATGCCATTTTAAAGGATGTAGTTGCTGTACCATCCAGTAAAGACAACGCGATTGGATTTTTAACCTGGAGTTCTCTATCCAACATGCTGATTACCCCTGATGAGTTGAAACAAAAGTTGGTTGATTCCGGATTAGGGGAAGGTTGGATGCCGAAGGAGATCCGTCTTCCAGATGCGTTTAGAAGAGCTACAAGCGAAAAATTCAAGCGTGAAGTATCGCCGGGCGTGTACGAGAACTACATGTTCCGCGAGGTGGCATCTACCAGCGCTTTTGTACAGCGCAATCTAGTTTGTGAAACGAAGGACACTAAAGGCAGAAGACTGAACTATGTTCCTGATGCCGGTGCGTTGGTGTTAGATCGTAAAACGGAAAAAGTAGAAACCAGCTTTGTTTCATCAATGGCGCAGCAACTAGTTAATAATGCTGCGTTGCAGTTTGAAATTTATCGAAACAATTACGGATCTACTACACTGCGTACGTTGATTACCAGCGTCTTAAAGAGTATGTCACCTACACCGGTTAGACCATCAGGTGGTGTTTACTTCATACCGGCACAGTTTGAGAGCAACTTGGATGCATTGGTCAAATTCGTATCATCTCTTGAAAAAGGAGAAGCAGAGAAGGTTCCTGTAATGAACACCATGGATATGAAAAACATGGTGACACGCAAGCTGTTGTATCATCTCCGTGACACTCTCGCTGCATGCGAAGAAAGCACGGAAAGACAGCTGACCAAAGGCCAGATGAAAGAGTTGATAGAAAACGCTCGGTCGGTGGCAAACGATTTTGCGCAGTATCGCGAAATTGTCACCGGCGATCTGGCGGAAATGGAACGTCTGGTGTCGGCGCTTCGCATGAAAGTGGGTGAAGCGCTGGTGAATATGGCCGTGTAATTCTCCAGAAAGGAGAAGAAAAGAAATGAATGCCGAAACTGAGCATAGAAAGTTTGTTGAACTGCTTGAAGAGGGAGATGGAAAGCTTGTGATTTCCAAACATGCGCTTCACAGACAAATTGAGCGCGGCATCTCCGAAATAGACATACGAAACGCCGTCTTGAACGGATGGCCGATTGAGAGGCGTCAGGACGGTGCGGATGTTACCATCGTTCTGATGTATTTTCTTAAAATCGGAAAAGGGCAATACCGTCCGCTCCATGTCGTATGTGTTTTTAATGTTGTCCATCCAGAATCGTGGACGGTGAAAACGACATACGACCCCCGAAGCGGGGAGTGGAGAGACAACTTCCAAAGAAGAAAATAATTTTTGTAATGCAAAAATTTATCTGAACGGATATAATAAAGGGTAAAGGGGTGTGATCGTCATGTCCAAAGTCGGACGACCCAAGGCTGATCATCCGCGCAACTTTACCCTTCCAGCCGTTCGGGTGAACAGGGAGGAAAACCGTATGTTTAAGCTTAAAGCGGGAATATTTGCGAACGGCAGCTTGGCGAAGTTTTCGCGCATGGCCATGGAAGCGTACCGCGAGAAAATCCCGGAAACGATTGAACTGGCCGGACGAACTGGTCATCTCCGGTACGGAGCGGAAGTTTACACTGTGGAGGTCGGGAATGAAATCTACACAGTGACGGTTACGAACATACCGGAATACATTTTTGACGATGGCGAAACGGTGTCAGATTTGATGCTCCGCGCGAGCATCGAAGAAGAAGTGAATGAAATGGTTTTGGAATGCATCCAGAATCGTCGTCCGGTGCCTGAAGCCATCGATCTGCTTGAATGGATCGGGTTGCCAGTCACGGTGTAAAAACAAAAACACTATTAAAAGCCATGAGTTTCCCGTGCGGGATTCGTGGCTTTTATTTTTTCGGAGGTTGAATGTGGAGTTGACGTGGGCATCTTGGACTTCCTGCGATTGACCCCACATTATAAAAACAAAGAGCTGATAACTTCTTCATAAGAAGCGTTGGCTCTTTTTATTTTATCTAAAAATGGAGGTAGCTAAATGAAAATCAAGGATATCCAGAATGCATTAAATAGTCAATATTCTGAACGAGAAGAAGTGATTGAGGGGCTGATGGTAGCATTGATCGCCCGTCAGCATGCTTTGTTGATCGGGCCGCCCGGAACAGGAAAGAGCGCCCTTGTAAGTGATCTGACTAAGCGGATTACAGGAGCAAATTATTTTCAATGGCTGCTGACTCGTTTTAGTACACCAGAGGAGTTATTCGGACCTGTCTCGTTGAAAGAACTGGAACAAGGCGTGTACAAGCGGAATACGACAGGAAAGCTGCCGGAAGCTCACACTTCATTTCTTGATGAAATATTCAAGGCTAACAGTGCAATTTTGAATGCCTTGCTGACTCTCATCAATGAACGAGTGTTCTACAACGATGGCAGTCCGGCACAGGTTCCCTTAATGTCCTTGATCGGTAGTTCAAATGAATATCCAGAAGAAGGTGAGGGACTAGAAGCCTTGTTTGACCGCTTCTTGCTGAGATATGAAGTGGACTACATCGGTGAAGATCAGTCCTTTGTTTCCATGTTGAAAGGTTCTGCACCATCTCCAGCCGATATGAGCATAGATGAACTATTTGAACTCCAGTTCTTCAGTGATACGGTTACTATTCCTGATGAGGTATTTGATGCACTGAGCAAGATCAGACGCGAGTTAATGGATGAAGGTATTCGTCCTTCAGATCGGCGTTTCAAGCAAGTTCTTTCAGTAATTCGTGCTAAGGCTGTGTTAGCCGGAAGAGATCACGCAGAACTTGAAGACCTCATGATTCTCAAGCATAGTCTGTGGGAAAAGCCGGAGCAGCGTGATAAGGTCGCAAAGATCGTTCGCAATCATGCTCAGGATGCGGTGAAGACACGTGTGGAAGAGATTAAAACTGAAGCTGCTGATATCTTGAAGAGTCTTGAACAGTCTAACAACTCAACGGATGTGGCTGTAGAAAGCACGAAGAAGCTTAAAAGCTTAGTCATCGAACTTAGAAAGCTACAGAAGGATAATCCGAACCGGACGGAAGTTGCGCAAGCTGTTGCTCTTGTTCAAAAGTCGTTAACTGATATCGCATCCCAAGTGTTGGGGGTGTAGGAGATGAAGGAGCTTAAAGGTTCTGTTTTAAACACAGATTCATATGATCGGAGACGCTTCGGGCAGATTTTAGAGATGTCCAAGAAGCTCAGAGAGGTTAGTAAAGAGGGAAGTAAATTATTTCCCTCTTTCCAACCTTTAATGGGTGACATGTGGGCAGGCCTTTTTAAAATGAAGCCTGAGTTGCTGGAAGAAGTTCCTGAAGGGTTAGAGATGAATCATCAGCTTATGGAACGGGTGATGTCAGATGAAAGCTATCAGGAATTTCGTGAGTTTACTCGACTGGATGATCTAGCTGCTGCTCTTGGAACAACTAAATATAGTGAGACAGTTCTTGAATGGGTTAAGGAACAAGCGCAAAAGGATCAGGACTTGGCGAATGCGCTGCAAAACTTTATGAAGGGAAAGCCAGGAGCTTCACAGGAATCGTCAGAGGTCTTATCTTCAGCTTTGAATCAAAACGGCAATGAGCTATCTAAGATGCTTGCCAAAGCTGCACAGGAAGCAATAGAAGCCAAGGAGAATGTGAAATCTCTTTTGGGGGGTATGCAGGCAGGAAGTGGCGATAGTGAACTGAAAAAGGTTCCGTTGAAAGATCAACTCATTCTAGCTGAAAGGTTGAGCCACGATAGAAAGATGAAGGACATTGCAAGGTGGGCTGGTCGTATGAAAGTGATTGCTAATCGGAAGCAGCGTTCGAAGCATAAGGATGCCATTAACCGTAATGGCATCAAGCAAGGGAATAGTGTAGAGCAGCTACTGCCGATGGAACTTGGCAGTTATGCCAGCCCAATAACTAAAATGGATTTCCTACGGCGTTATGTCGAGGGTCAAACGCTTCAATATGATACAAAAGGGCCTGAGCAGCTTGGTAAGGGGCCAATCATCTTGTGTCTAGATCAATCCGGAAGTATGAGTGGACAAGATACCATCTCCAAAGGATTTGCTCTTGCCTTGATGAGTATAGCTCGTAAGCAAAGAAGAGATTTTGCATGGATTCCCTTTTCTTCACATGCTGCTGCCCCAATAATCTATGAGCGTGGAAAGATTGCAGTTCAGGATATGATTCAGTTGGCCACTATTTTTTTGGGTGGGGGAACAAGCTTTGAACCTCCACTTAGGGCAGCAAGTCAAATCATCCAACAGAGCCGTTTTAATAAAGCGGATATTGTGTTTGTAACAGATGGTGAGTCACATGTGAATGAGCATTTTCTACAGTCGTGGAATGAACTGAAGGTCAAAAAAGGATTTTCAGTCTTGTCTCTACTGCTTGGAAGGGAGTCTATTCAAGGAGTAGAAGGTTTCTCAGACCGGATTGTCAGAGCTTCTTCATTTGAAGATGAGTCAGTGTATCAGGCGTTTGAAATTTGAGAAAGAGCGGGGCAAGCCCAAGAATGCTGTAAATCAACATTCTTGGGCTTTCTTTTCTGAATTTCCTAAACGAATTAAAAAATGAGATTCACAAGTCCGAATACAATTTCATAATAGGCATCGAATCTATAATTTCTTGGTTTTTTTTATCCAACTTAGAGTAGAGTCTTTTAGCCTCAATCTTGCTTTCAAGTAAAACGCTAACACCAAATTGTTTCAGAATATCCAAGGGGGCTGTGCTCTTGATAGTTATTAATTTATCTTCTTCCTCTGCTGTTAATGAGCCGTTAAGTCTTTTATTGATTTGTAGGAGATTAATATAATTATAATCATCTGTTTCAATAGACGGATGCATGGATAGAATATATTTTGCTAATAATAGCAATTCTTTTCTATTAGACTTGTCATAAGCAGCAATACATCGCAAACAAAAATTAGTTGTTGTACTACAGGCAAGTTCATTAACGAAGGGATCATTTTCTTGAAAAGACTCTTTTATCGCTTGAAAATCTAAGTTTGTTCCCTTAGTAAGTGATTCATCATTTAGTTGTACATAAATGCTGTAGTCGCATTGGTCAGGTGTATTGTAGCCAAGAATGGCTTTTATATCAATTTGATCTTTAGAAAAAATATTTTTCAATTTACCATCATGGTAAAAACAAACAATAGTTTGATCCCCAATTAATAAATTGATGAGGCATGAATTATTCTTGCTGGATAATTGCTTTTTGAAATTCGAAATGTCCCCATGTTTTGAGGCCCTAATTAAAAAAGAAAGACCAACATTCAACTCTATTCCTTCCTTAGTTTTAGAAAAGTTAGTATTTGGATCTATAGAAAAGTATAGAAAAGCCTCTTTTAAGTCCTCGATAAATAGTATATGTTCCTTAATTTCATTAATAAATCTTATGTTCTTTTTTGAAAAATCGGTTATTTGGATGTCTCCAATAGGTAGCGTCAACTTCTTTCCTTCTATTAAACTTGACAATAATGGTATAACCTTTAATTGACTGGATAAAGAGTGGAACTGGTAATTGCTAATTTTGAGTTCGGTTCCATTTAAAACCATTTTCAAAACATTTTCGAACGTTATCGTCAAGGTTCCAGAATGGAATGTTGATGATACATTAAATTTTTGAATGTTCCCATTGATAATTACATCCATCTCAGAACTGCTAGTTATAGACGAAAACCTTCCAACACTAATGGGGATTTGCAGATTTTTCTCCAATGCATACATAAAAAAATCATGTTCAAATAGCTCACTAAAGTCCATGTTTGATGGATTTAATGTGAGACTTCTGAAGACATATTGCTGATGGTTCTCATCTAGTAATGTTTCACCATCTTCTATAAGTACAATTGGTTGATGTAATTGTTCTTTCAGAAAAGCATGGCAAATTCGATGCATGTCTGTACCTTTTAAGGATCTTAATTCAATGCTGTACGATTTTTTTCCATAATGTTTGCATCTTTTGATAATATGGGAAAGTTCAAGAGGAAGAAGTTGTTTATAAAAGATTTTGCTTCTCTCTTTTCGTAATTCAACTACAAAAATAATAACCCCGTTCTTTTTATAATAGTTTTCAAAGTGAGCTAATTGAAGTGAAAATGTTCTTTTACTATCAGAAAAGGATTTTACTTGTGTACCTTTCACTTGTACTGGAATAGATCCTCTGAAGGAACTTGCAGTGTGAGAACTATCATTAAAAACGATTATCTCTCCATCAAATGATACTCCTTTATCTCCTTCTGGGATCTCAGCTTTTAAGAAATATGGAAGCTTAGTAACTTCACTTTTGACTGCTTGAACAGCGAGTCTTTCTATAATATCAGTTGATAGTTTATTCATAGTTCTTAATGCTCCTTATCAGAATGTGATTATATATCGCTAGAATAATTTTGGAAAAAATTCACCTTAAGCAGTTTTAAGTATGCGATGATCTATAAGGTAATATTATCAAAGAAGTCATAAAAAGTGGTATTACTACTGAATACATGTAGGATTTATCCATCGAAAATTGAACTATCAAGATGATCAAGATCATACATATCTAGAGTTTCATCTGAAAGGAGAGGTAGATTAACTGGAAAAATGTATTTTCTATATCTTAATATGTTAAAATATAGTCGAATAGTCTCAAATCAGGGGGAGGGACTCGATGTTGGGAGACACGGAGAATGTATCTGAAGCAGTGACGCCAGAACAGAAACGATTAATAAAAGTACAAAAGGAAAAAGAGAATTTAATGAAGCAATTGAGTGAAGGGGTTTTGAAAACTGTAACAGCAAGAGTTGCATTCATCCTTAATCATTATCCTGACACCCGTGATTCAGATCGGTTACTCACATTGAGGTATTGGGAAATATTTCAAAATGATTTATATAACAATGGGAACATCACGAAAGAAGCATTTCTCAAACTAGAGCAACAAAGCGATATAACCAGGGCAAGGGCAAAAATTCAAAATACGTTTGGTGAATTTGGATCAAGTGAAGATATCAAAAGAATAAGAACGGAACGAGAAATTACATACCGAACCAGCCAGATTCAGCTTAGTGAAGATGCGACACCAGTATCCTTTATTTTCTACGATGAAACAGGAAAAACTCAGGATTTTATTTCAGTGGGTGGCATGTGGAGAAGTGGACAAGGCGGGAACCTTCGCTCAAAAATTATGGAATTACGAGAACAATTAAATATGGAGTCGAAAGACGAGTTCCATTTTGTCGATGTAGATAAGAAAAATATAGAAAACTATGTTAGATTAATCGATATAGTAGCTGAAGAATCAGCTAATATTGGGTTCAAAGCACTATGTTTCTATCAAAAGGGATCTGGTCAGAAGCCAGAGGATATAGTCACTAGACTCTATAAAGTGGGAATATCAGATGGGTTACGGCATGAAATTGAGACAGGCCGCATATCAATTCCTCGCACACTAAATATTTTTAAAGATAAAGAAGATGCTAAAGATACTCTATTTTTAGAAGCCTTGAGGCTGGATGTAGCTGGACATATCAAAGCAGGCTTTGATGGAAGGGTAAAACTCGGAGTATTCACAGCAGTGGAATCACATATTGATCCCTTTATCCAAGTGGCAGATGTTTTCATGGGTTGCCTTAATCGAAGATTAAACTTACCGGATGGAACTAATGTAAAGGATCAATTAGCAAGGTATTTTTTTGACAAATTTGGAATTAATCCAGAAACATTTGAAACTGAGCAATATTATGATTTTATAAACATTCGCATGTTGGATTAACATACATAAACTTGATTGAGTATTACCTTAACAGTCTCATTGGAGGCTGTTTTTTTATTCTAATCACTACCACAATACCCATGATAGTTCTCTTTCGACGGGGCATGCCAACAGCACAGCAGATATGATCAGCAGGTTGGAGACGATGGTGTTGAGTGGAGCCGAGTTGCCGCTTCCGGTTGTTCGTCAGCAGATCGCTTCGTCGATCGATGTTTTCGTTCATTTGTCGCGGTTGCGTGACCGCTCACGCCGAGTAACTGAAATTTCCGAGGTGGTTGGCCTGCGGGACGGGGAGGTGGTGCTTCAGCCGCTGTTTACGTTCCAGGAGGAAGGGGAGCAGAACGGCCGAATTGTGGGGCATTTACAGAGCAGCGGCGCTAAGTTAATCCACACGGACAAGCTGCGTATGGCTGGATTGC
>Ga0310827_100272_pt1 | contig 49990 bp, 43 predicted proteins | sample WT_ome_2_FD_201309 | JGI IMG/M metagenome (GOLD analysis project Ga0310827, IMG submission 201309) | Sorghum-adapted microbial communities enriched on wild type (WT) sorghum from Joint BioEnergy Institute, Emeryville, California, United... ... | reverse complement strand
CGCCAAAAGCGCCGTTCCTGTGCGACATCAGCCGCTCGCACAGGAACGGCATCCTCACCACCGCATTTGTGCACGATGCGGTGGAGGAACATGGACAGGAGCGGGGTTGAGCTTGTTCGTCAACCCCACTCCTGTCGCCGTCCTCCCATCTATCTGCGAGAGTACCATCCCTCGCTGCCAGCTCTTTTTCACCATTATCCCGTTAAATCAGACAGCTGAGCAATCCAAACGAAATTACACTGTACCCAAACAACATCCTAGATCCTTTTGCGAGAGATGATGATGTTAGAGGAGCGTTCACTAACCGTGTGGCTGAAGCGCTTCACCTGCTCCAGCTCCGAGCTCAACTTCCTACCGCCAAGGAACCCCCGAGCCAGCTCTTTTTTACCATTATCCCGTTAAATCAGACAAAGCTATTTTAAACTGAAGCAATTAAACCAACACAACACAAGGACCAACACCTAACCGCCTTATATGCGCCTTATATGCGCCTTATATGCGCCTGCTAATTACCTACTTATTTCATACCCATCTCACACCCAACTCCCCCTGAACCAAGGGGATAACCCTCTAACGTCTCTGAACCAAAGGGATAATGGTGCAAAAGCGCCTAGCCGCACACCCTTGGAGCATCGAGCTTTCCCCAACGACCTACCGCCCACCCACTGTCAAACCACACGATGCTTCCCCTCGCACCCTCTACCTTCTACCTTCTCTGACCGAAAGGGATAATCGTGCAATAGCTCTCAGCGGGATACAACCATACAACCACACCCCTACGTGACACGCACGACACGACCTAATCCCCTCCAGATCCACCTGATTGATGCGCCCCCGCACTTCTACTCCCCTGAACCAAGGGGATAATGGTGCAAAAAAAGCGACCAGCAGACACATGCGCATCCACCAGTCGCTTAAATTTGCTTCATGATTTCTAATATTAGCCCACCTGGCGGTCTCGGCCGCCGCGTTGTAAACGCATGAGCGGGGAGAGGATTTTGCGGAGGGGGGCTGGGTAGCTGGTCAGCTCGTCCTTACGGACGACGCGCAACAGGATGAGCAGCACCGGATAGAGTGCCACCACTGCCACGCCAACGATGCAGCAGGTCAGGAAGAACGCGACCCGCGCTGGCATCAGGTCCACCATTTGAATGCCGGCTTGGTTTAAGCCATAGCCGACACCGGACAACACCACAACCGTGACCAGAAAACCGCCCCAACGGCTTCCCATCAAAGAGAACGGTACGATTTGCTTCATTGCTCGAACGTTCAGCAGCGTAATGACGAAGAAACAGAGTCCGGTGGCGATAATGATGCCATAAATCCCCCAAAACTGCGCAAACACATAGCTGGCTGCCAGCTTGACGACAATCCCGATCGCCACATGCACCATCGACAAATTGGCTTTGCCTACCCCCAGCAGAATTGAGTTACTGGTCATCATGGTGATTTGAAAAATCGTCGCAAACGTCAGTAACGCCACGATACTGCTGCCATCCCGTGTACTGAACAGCAACCCGTTCACAGAGTAGGCCGCCGTGCCCAATGCAAGGATGATCGGCATCCCGCTCAGCACGGCCACCCGCATCGCCAAGGTGACCTGACGTTGCAAATGCTCCTGATCCTTCCGCGCATATGCGGCGGAAATGATCGGTACCAGCGATTGGCTGAGCGCGATCGCCAGAATCGGCGGAATCCCCGCGATCATTTGCGCCCGGTTGCCGAGAATCCCGAGAATGTAGGTAGCTTGTCCAGAGCCGATTTGTCCGGTCAGCAGCGGCTTCAGGATTGAGTTGTCGATGAAGTTAACCGCCGGTACCGCCAATGCGGTCAACACAATCGGAATCGACAGCTTAAAGATTTCCGCATAAATTCGCTTAAACGGCAGACGACCGGCAACGCTCCGCGGTTTGGCTTGTCCCTCGGTCTGGTCTTTCCGTTGCAGCTTCAAGCTGTACACCAACATCACGATCAATGCCGCAACCCCGCCGAGCACTGCGCCAAACGTTGCGCCGGCCGCGATCTTTTCGCCCGAGTAACCCCAGTGGAACAACACAAACGCCAAAATAATCCCGGTTGCCACCCGCACGATCTGCTCGATCACCTGCGAAACGCCCCCGGCGATCATAATATTCCGGCCCTGTAAATAACCACGGATCATGGCGATCAGCGGAAACAGCAACAAGGCCGGCGCCAAGGCACGAATAGCCACCACCGATTCCGGAACGCCGGAAGCTACCGCGTAATAGGGGGCCAAGGCATACAGCAGCACGAACATCACCAAGCCCGCTACACCCGCAAAGAGCAACGCCGCTTGGTATACGCGCCGCGCCTCCTCCGGCCGGTTTAACGCGTGGCGTTCCGACACCATTTTGCTCAGCGTGCTCGGGATCCCTGCCGTGGCTAAAGTTAACAGCATAAAATAGGCCGCATTAGCTTGAGAATAAGACGCATTCCCTTCGATACCTAGAATATGCTCCAACGGTACGCGCTGGAACAAGCCAAGCACCCGGGCAATCAACGCCGCCCCCGCCAAAATTAACGTGCCTTTAATAAACGATTCCTTCTTGGACAAAAGCAATTCCTTCTTTCCCGCAATCCATATGAGTGCTAACTAATATGATGACTAAAATGCAACGATCCAAATGATAAACACGATGATCATCACCAGCTGCAAAATCACCTTGACCACCATGCTGCTAAACAAACCAACCACAGAACCGATGCCTACTTTAAACGATTTGGTGAGCGACTCGCCCTTAATCAATTCCCCGATCATTGCACCCAGCAACGGCCCTAGTACCAGACCAAAAGCCGGAATAACAAACGGACCGATGATAATGCCGATCGTGCTAAGCCAGACGGACAGCTTGCTGCCGCCGAATTTTTTGACGCCCCAAGCCCCGACCGCATAATCCGCCACCATCAGCGCGACCACGATCAACGTTTGTAGAATCCAGAAGAAGGGGCCAAACGACTCAAACGAGAAAAACCATCCGTACACAAAAAAGGCAAAATATATGGCGAGCACCCCAGGCAATACGGGATACACCGCTCCGGCCATCCCCACGGCAAACAGGGCAATCACCAAAATCCAGCCAATCACGGACAGCGCCATTTTCTCACACCCCTGTCAAAATATAATCCCGAATAATCCAGGCAATGCCATCTTCATTATTCGACGTGGTCACGACATCGGCCTTCTCCTTCACGGCCTCCTGGGCGTTCCCCATCGCAACCCCCAGACCCGCGGCTTCAATCGCAGCCAAGTCATTTAAGCTGTCTCCGATCGCGACGACTTCGGACATCTCCAGCCCAAGCAGCCCGCACACCGTCTGTATGCCGCTGGCCTTGCTGATCCCTTTCGGATTGATCTCCAAGTTGTGCGGCGAGGAATTCGTGATTTCAAGGCCGCCCATCGCTTGCAGCTCCCGCAATATCTCTCCCCTCACCTCATCATCCTCGGTAAAATAGCCAAACTTCATCCAATGATTCTGTTCCAACAATTCCGGTTGCCAGTTCCCTTCGTTATAATTGCCTTCCACGGCGTAGGCCCAGAACCAGACATTCTTTTCCCGGGAAATGTCGTACATTCGCGAAACGAGCGATCGATCAAGCAGCACCCGACGATACAGCTCATGCGGCGACTTCCAAACCTCGCTTCCATTCACCGTAATCATTGGCGTCCCAAGGTCAAGCTGATCGCCATACGGAACCGCCTCCCGGTAACCGCGTCCCGTTGACAAGCAGACATGAACCCCGGCAGCCGCCGCTTTCCGAATCCAACGTTCTGTCTCCGGCGAGATTTGCAGATCGTCGTTCAGCAAAGTTCCATCCATATCGAGCGCTAACAGTTTATATTTCAACAACAGACAGCTCCCCCCATCCGCAAGTTTCTGACTCTCTAAACAGCATACCGCCATTTTACCATAATCCCGGAAACCCAACAAAAAGAGCTCCCAAGCAGAAGAAAATTCTCCGCTAATTGGGAACCCTTAATTAACCAATCCGGAAGCTATAACTATAAAAACCGAAGCATCACGGAGCACCGACATCGACCACTTGCCATTTTTGCCGGTCCAGCGCCGGATCCGGTTCGTTCAAGTACAAGGAGCCGCTGTCCGCCGAAGCTTCAAGCGCTTGCTGGTTGTGAAGCGACAGAATGGCTACCGTGCCGTCGCCATTGTCGCGAAGCAGCCAGCGCTGATTGTCGTAGCCGAGATAATCGTACAGCTGGAGTTTGTTTTGCCCGGTATCGAGGTCCAAAGCTTTGCCTCCCGCGGCGGTGCGAATCGAATAGGAGCCCAACTCGTCTCCGGTCGGCACCATAACCCAAGTCCGAGAGGACGCCTCCCCATCCCCGGCCGGGAGCAGCGCGACCGGTTCGCCGTTTTCCGCTTTCGCTGCATACAGCGACGTGTTCGCGCCGGCGTTAACGAAGCTTGTCTTCCGCAGCTTGGCCTGCTCCACCCGGCTGACGTTGACGTTTTGGTAATACGCCGCGCCGCCAAAGACGTGAAGGCCGAAATGCCCTTCCGCAAACGTTCCGTCGGTAAGGTCAATGATCCCTGCACCATCCACGGAAATCCGGATACGCGGCCCGTCCGCTTCGATAACGATGGCGTATTTCTTTCCCTGCTGGATGAATGCCGGCACGTTGGCCAGCACCTGGCGGTCGGCAAATGCGCCATCGATTTTGTAAAACAAGCGGAAGGCTTTCATATTCGGATCGATATTAAAATAGTACCCGCTGCGCCCGTCCCGGCTCGCCCGGAATAGAACTGAGCCCGCTCCGCCCTTTTCGTCCAGCGTCATTTCGGCCTCATATACAAAATCCCCGGCCGTCTCCTCCGCCACATAGTGAGCGTCGCTCCAGTAGCTGCCGCGGATGCCCCGCTCCGTCGCCACCCAGGAGGATGCCGCCAAATCGGGAGCCCAGCCGATCAGATTCGTATGGAACTCCCCGGCAAACACCTTCACCGGTACGCTGGCCGACGCTTTCCCGTTCGGGGTGGAGGCGGTAATCACCGCCTCTCCTTGGCCGGCCGCGCGAATCACCGCCTGCCGCTGATCGAACGAGGCGATGGCCACGACTTGCGGATCGCTCGTCTCCCAGCGGATCGGCTGATTTCGGTTGACGTCCGAACCGCCGCTGCACCCGCCTTTCACGCCGCCGTTCACCGCCGCATACAAGGTCCGGGTGTCCCCCAGCCCCATTTGCTGCGGGCTCGTGTCCATCACGATGGAGGTTTGGCTCTCCGCCGCCTTGTTCCATACGTTTGTTAGTGCGTGCACTTTCAAGGAAACCACGTTCACCTCTCCACCTACAGTAAAAAGGCTCATTTCACGGTGCGCAGGATCGGGAAAAATCACCTCCGAAAATACTACGCGGCCATCCCCTCCGAATACCTCCAGCGAGGAATCGTCCACGTAAATCCGCAGCTTCACGCGCCGGTTGTCCGGCTGAAGCGGCGCCTGATGAAGCGTGCTGAACCGGTCGGAGAAGCCGGTGTCGCCGGAAAGGGAGCGATCCACGTAAATCTCGTTCTCTTTTGTTTTGTACCCGACGACCGTCCGCTTTCCGGCTCCCTCCCGGAGGCGGAAACCAAATTCGCTCACATTGCTGGCCTGGGGAATTTCAATTTCGGCTTCAATTTCATAGGCTCCGGAGGACACGCCTTTCAGTAAATTCTCCCTATCCGCTTGGACGAGGCGGTCCGACGCCGCAAACAGCAGCTGGCCGCGCAGCGATTCCAGCTCACGGATCGGCGCCTGTGCCAGGCGGATTCCCTCGTTCGTCTTCTGCAGCGTTAACTCGCGCGGAATGCTTAGAACCCCCTTCCAACCCTCGGTCGGAAAAGCAAACGGGTAATCCCAGTTCGTCATCCAGGCCAGCATTACCCTGCGTCCATCCGGCATACCGGCAAAAGACATAGAGGCGTAGTACTCTTTTCCGTAATCGGTCGCCAGCACCTTGCCGGCAGGGTTGTCGTTAACGAACTTGCCTTCGGGAGTAAGCTCCCCAATAAAATACTCCGCCGACGAACCCTGCGTATTCGGGTTGGCACCCGTACTGATCATGAGCACCCATTTTTTCTTGACCGTACCGTCCACAGCCAGTTGGAACAAATCGGGGCACTCCCACACGCCGCCGCGGACATAAGCCCCGTATCCGAAGTTGTCGGTCAGCGTCCAGTCGATCAGGTTGGTCGAAGTGAAAAAGCGGATATGGTCGCCGCCGGACACAACCATAACCCAGCGGTTATGTTCTTCGTCCCGCACGACCTTGGGATCGCGAAAATCCCATCCTCCCGGATCGTCCCCCTGCTTGCCCGGATTTTCGATCACGATCGGGCGCTCTGCGGCGTACTCCCAGGTGCGGCCGCGATCCTTGCTGTACGCCAGCCCAATGCGCTGGTTGCCGTTCGGGCGGTCCGGATTATAGGAAGTATAATAAGCAAGCAGGCCTTTGCCCCCGGAATCCGCGAACAAGCCGGAGGCATTGTGGAGATCGGCGACGGCCGAACCCGACCAGACATGGCCCAAATCGTTCCAGGGCAAAGCGATGGGCAAGCGCTTCCATTGAACGAGATCGGTGCTGACCGCGTGCGCCCAAGTTCCGCCATCCTGATGAAACAGATGGTATTCCCCTTCGTAATAGACCAGTCCGTTCGGATCGCTTGCCGACCCGCGGGCGGGCGAATAATGGTAGTCGGGGCGGTATTTTTCCGTATAATAATCATTGGCCGCAGTCAAATAGACGTCCTGAAAATATGCCGCTCCCCCGGATACCGCAAATCCCGCGTGACCGTCCGCATAACTATTGTCAACGGCATCCACAGCCGGTTCGGTGTATCCGTCCACATAGACCTGAATCCGGCTCCCGAGCGCATGGATTTCCAGATGGTGCCTTGCTTTGGAAGCTGACGGGTAAGCACGTTCCGAGGCCGCGATGACGCGGCCGTCCGCTTTTCTCAGCTCCGCCCAAACCTGGCCGCCGTCTTTTCGCAAAGCCGCCTCGTATCCGTCCGTCCCCTGCTCGTTCGCTCTGAACCGCAAACCAGCATCCCCCTGATCGGCGGCAAAAGACACGTTTCCTTCCAGCACGAGATCCCGTTCATAACCCTCATATATCCGCAGAGCCCGCCGGGAACCGTCCGCCGTTCCCAGCTCCCCCCGCAGGTCCGGCTGCCAAGCTCCCGAACTCGCGATCGCCGCGCCTAAATTGCTGTTCAGTTCGCTGACCTTCACGTTCTGAAACAGCGCGGAACCGTCCCAAACGTTCAGGCCCAAATACCCGGAAGCGTAAGCCTCATCATGCACGTCAATTAACGGTTCATAGCGGTCTCCCCAATACACCTGAAGCCGGCTTCCTTCGGCCTTGACCTTTAGATGATAGATTTCTCCCTCGGCCAAATCCACCCGCCGTTCTTCCCGCAGCTTGCCTTCTCCGCTCGCGTCCTTTAGCCGGATCAACCCCGCGTTCAGCACGAGTTGAAGCATGTAGGAGGACCAACCGTCCTGATTGGAGCGGAATACCAACGTGGCGTCCGCCTGCCTCTCCGTTACCATGACGTCGGCTTCATAGATAAAATCGGCCGCCCGGGTTTCCGTCAGGGCCATCACGTTCTCCCTCGGCTCCGAGACGAGCAGAAGCCCCTGCTCCACCGTCTCCATTCGGCCTTTTCCCTCGATTCGCCAGCCAGTCAAATTCGTCTCTAATTTGGTTGCGCTTTCAAAAATTGCGTTAGCCTCCTTTCCCGTTTCCGTCTCCGCACCTGCCGCCCGGACTATCCCTGCATCAAGCCCGGCAAAAATAAGTGCGGAGGACAAAAGGATGGATAATACGGATTTTCCTTTACCCATGATACACCCTCTTTTCCTGTAAGAGATACATACTTGTTTTGGCTTCCGGCGCAGGAGGCCATGGATCACGGCCACCGCCTCCCTCCGGCACGCTTTCTTCGCTTGCACTTAAGAAGAAAGAAGCGGCCCGGTTAACGCCTTCAGCCCCAATGCCAAAGCGCCGCAAAGCCCTGCTTGCTGCCCAAGGCCGGGAGGCACGATATACTCCTCCAAGCGCTCCAAAATCTCGCCGGCGTTTAAGTATCCGTTCAGATTTCGGCGCACCGCCTCCCGGATCAACGGGAACAGTTGGGGCTGCTGCATGACCCCGCCGCCCAGGATGACCTTTTCCGGCGAGACCAAGAGCATCGCCCCCGTAATCGACTGGGCAAGATAAAACGCCTCAATTTCCCAAGCGGGATGATTCCCTGACAGCTCATACCCTTTGGTTTTCCAGCGGGCTTCGATCGCCGGCCCCGCCGCCATGCCTTCCAGGCAATCGCCGTGATACGGGCAGCGGCCCGCGAAATCATCGCCCGGGTGCCGCCTTACCGGCACATGGCCGCCCTCCGGATGAACCAGCCCATGCACCAGCCGGCCTTCCAGATAGACGCCGATCCCAACGCCCGTTCCCACCGTATAATACAGGCAGCTGTTCAGGCCCCGGGCGGCCCCCCACGCCGCTTCCCCCAGCGCGGCCGCGTTCACGTCGGTATCCCAGCCCAAGGGGACCGAGAATTCGCGGCGCAGCGCGCCGAGGAAATCGAACCGGCTCCAACCGGGTTTCGGCGTTGTGGTCACATAGCCGTAGGTGGGGCTGTCTTGCCGAAGATCGATGGGGCCAAATGACCCGACCCCAATCGCCTCCACCCGTTTGTCCTTCAAATAAGCAATCGCTTTGCCAAGCGTAATCTCCGGACTTTCTGTTGGAAAACTGATGCTGTCCTCAATCACACCATACTCATCCCCAATGCCGCAGACGAATTTTGTCCCGCCAGCCTCAATTGCTCCTATGCGCATTGTCGTTGTCTCCTTTTTTGATACAGTACTAAGGTGGTCCCGCATCTTGTATATTTCATCGGCCTCATTTAACGACCGCTTATGGTGCAAGCTCATAAATCGTCAGCAACTTCAGAACAAATTCCGTTTCCGCCGCCAGAGATATGCCGGTGGCCTCCGGTCCAGGGAAGATCAGATCGGTAATGACCGCCTCCCCGGCATTGGCAAACACTTCGACGGAGGCTCGGTCCACGAAAATGCGCAGCTCGAGCTTTTCCCCTGCGGAATGCAGCTTGGCTGAGTGTACGCCGCGGAATTGCTCGTGGAACTCATGCTGCCCCGACTTCGTGCGGTCTACATAGACCTCACCGGAAGCCGCGTTCACGCCGACAACCGTCTCCTGGCCATCCCCCGCTCTGACCTTAAAGGCAAAGGACGCGCCGGGTGCAGCTTCTGCAACCAGTTCGAAGCTGTCCAGCCGCAAGGAACGCAGTGCGACTTCCACTTCCCCGGCAGCGACATTCGCCAGGCTGAGCACCGTTCGGCGCACACGCTCCAGTTCTCGAACTGGTCTCTGCGTTAGAACGGTCGTTCCGTTACGGGATTCTAACGCAAGTTCCCGCGGTACCGTCATCGCGCCTCGAAATGATTCCGTCGGTGTCAGCTGTGCATACTTCCAGTTGCTCATCCAGCCAATCAGCAACCGTCTGCCATCCTCTGCTGGAATATCGGACCAACTAACGCCCGCGTAATTATCCCGGCCATGGTCCAGCCAGCGGACATTCCGCGAGTCTTCGTCGGGCGTGAATGTCACGCCGTCGAAATCCCCGGTAAAATACTGCGTTCTCGACCCTTCCGCATAAGCTGGATGATCGCCCACGCTGACCAGCATCACCCATTTTTGTCGGGAGGCATCCCCATCAACCGCCAGCGGGAACAAATCGGGACATTCCCAAACCGCCTCATGGAAACCGATTCCGCTGCCGAATTCGCTACCGAACGTCCATGTTTTTAGATCAGGAGAATGATACAGACAGACTGTCTGCCCGCAAGCTATGATCATAACCCAGCGCCGAGTACCTTTATGCCAAATTACCTTGGGATCGCGAAAATCAACGAAGCGTTCATGTCTCAACACCGGATTTCCCGCATATTTCGTCCATGTTCTGCCTTTATCCTTGCTGTAGGCGATGCTTTGAGTCTGGACGGGAGTTGTTCCTTCCGATTCAAGGTGATGTGTGAAAATCGCGACCATCCCCGGCTCCTCTCCGAAAAAGCCTGTGGTATTGTCCCAGTCCACTACCGCACTTCCCGAGAAAATTGTTCCGTTCTCGTCAGGGAAGAGCGCAATGTCAAGCTCCTCCCAATGAACCAGATCTTCGCTTACGGCATGACCCCAGTGCATTGGCCCGTGGACCGTTCCGTGTGGATAATATTGATAGAACAGATGGTATTCTCCGGCAAAATAAACCAATCCGTTCGGATCGTTCATCCAGTTCTTCTCCGGTGAGAAATGATATCTGCCTCTGTAGTTTTGCTTGGCGATTGTAGACATTCCAGCATCTCTCCTTTTTGCCTCCACAATAAAATCGGTTATCTCTATAAGTCCTATCGTTTTCTAGTTCTCTGGATTTTTCGTTAAATCGGATGCTTAGTTCGATGTAGTTATGCTTCCCGATTACTTCTTCATGGCTCGGTCATAACCGTCCTGCTTGATTTTCAACCATTCCTGCAGCCCAAGTCGATCCAACTCCTGCAAATAACTCCCCCATTCTTGATCGATTTTGCCGTTTTGATACCATTCGGTGCGCTTTCTCAATACATAAGCAAATAAATCTGTTTCGATCGTCGTCAGTCGGTCCAACTCATCGATCGAATGGAATACGTTGGGCATTGCCTGCTCCGACTTCATATGTGGTGCCATAACCTCCTTGACGATTCGCATTCTTTCCTTGGCGTCATCTGGTACGGTGGTATATTTGCCGAAATAGCTGTCCAGGATCGCCAGCGGGCCACCGACGCTCGTTTTTTCGCGCAGTTCGACCGGAGCGGTTCCGTTCAGCGGTAAATGCTTCAGGCTGTTGCTTGCTTCGTCATATTCAAAGATATTTTGCTGTGTCTCGTCACCGTAAGTGCCCCAGTTGTTCTGTACGGATTGGATCGGATCGTACATCTGATCCACCCATTTCGCCGTCGCTTCCAGATTTTTATTGGTGCTCGTTATGATCATCCGACCGCGATGGAAGCCCCGTGCGTTCGTTTGAGCTACATTGATCTCACCGTCCGGCCCCGCTACCGGCGGCATGACCTCGTAGCTGTCATTATCGCCTGTAATGTTGCTCTTGTCCCAGGTGAAATAGAGGCCGTACCGATGGTCCTTGCCTTTGGCCAGATATGTGCTCCAGTCCTGCGTGTATGCTTCGATATCGATGAGTCCCTCTTTATATAGCTCGTTGATATATTTGACAGCGTTTTTGTAGCCTTCCTCGCCAGGTGAAAACACAACTTTACCGTCGTTCGTAACCACCGCGTGATCGGGATTTTCACCCAATCCAAACGAGGCGAACAGGAACACCAGATCCTCAGCCCCCGGCTTGTTGATAAAAGACAGTGGAATTTCGTCAGCCTGCCCGTTTCCGTTCGGATCCTGAGTTTTGAAGGCGATCAGCACCTGCTTCAATTCCTCCGTTGTTTTCGGCATCTCAAGACCAAGCTTTTTCAACCATTCCACATTGATCCACGGAACTGCGTCTACGGATTGAATCCGCTCTTTCCCCGTACCGAGCTCTTCGATCCACGGAAAAGCATAGATGTTGCCGTCCGGCGCGGTAATCATCGCCTTGTATTCCGGCGCTTCCTCCAACACCTTTTTGAAATTCGGCATATACTGCTCGATCAGATCATTTAGCGGAATGATCGCACCGTCCTTAGCAAGCTTGAGCAGCTCGTAATCGCTGTAACCGGCGTCGAAGATCGCGTCAGGCAGATCACCGCTGGCCATGGCGAGATTTCTTTTTTCCACAAACACGTCTTTCGTGAAGTTCTTCCAATTGATATGGACGTTCGTTTTTTCCTCCAGTCGTTTGAAGATCAGCTTGTCGTTTGGATCCGCAGGCGCTAGTGGCGAGCTTTGCGTCATCATGTTCAGCGTGATCTTCCCGCTCGGATCCTGTTCGTTGCTAGACGAGTTTTTGCTTCCCCCGTTGCCGCAGGCGGACAGGAGAAGTGCGAAAGCAAGTACGGAGACGAATACGGCTTTGCAAGCGAGCTTTTGGCTTTTTTCCATTATTTTTTGACCTCCCAGTTTTTGTGCTTTAGGTAATCTATGTGCAGTCGGCATTATTTCAAGGAGCCGATCATAACACCTTTCTCGAAATATTTCTGGAAGAACGGATACATCACAACGAGCGGCAGGCTAGAAATTACAATTGCCGCGTATTTGATCATCTCGGACAGCCGCTTCATCTCCGCCATGGCCAATTGATCGGCTATCATGCCAGGATCGACCTGGTTCTGGATCAGAATCGACCGGAGCACAAGCTGCAGCGGATGCAAGTTCGGATTGTCCAGATAAATCATGGCGTCGAAATAGGCGTTCCATTGGCCGACGAAGGCGTACAGCGTCAATACGAAAACGATCGGTTTGGACAGAGGCAGCACGATGCGGAAGAAAATCATCGCTTCGGAAGCGCCGTCAACGTTGGCAGCCTCTCTCAGCTCGTTCGGCACACCTTTGAAAAACGTCCGGGATAAGATGATGTTCCATACGTTGACCGCGCCAGGAATGATCACCGCCCAAACCGTATCGATCATGCCGAGCTCTTTGACCAGCAGGTAAGTCGGCACCAGCCCGCCGCCGAAAAACATCGTGATCAAAAACAAAGTCATAAAAATACGGCGGCCGACAAGCCTATGATCCGACAGGGCGTAGCCTGCGAAAATCGACACCGTAACGGTGATCAAAGCAAAAGAAGTCGAGTACAGCACCGCATTACCGAATCCCCGGACCATCGCCGGATTCGTCAGGATCTTCTCGTAGCCGTCCAAGGTCCAATCCTTAACGTTAAAAGACAAGCCGCGGCTAAGCAGTACGGATGGGTCCATAAACGAGGCCACGACGACATAAAGCAGCGGCACGACCACGATCAAAACGGCGAACGCTAAGCCAATTGCATTAAAAAACAGCAGTAAACGGTCGAATTTCGAATGTTTGATGGGCATGTCAGTTTTGCTCCTTTCAATACAGTTACGCGTTCAATAAGTCAGGTTTCAGCACCGGGAAGATAGACTTAATAGAGGCCTTCACCTTCGTTTAGCTTTTTGACCACAAAGTTCACGGTCACAAGCAGGATGACGTTGATGACGGAATTAAACAACCCGACGGCGGCAGAGTAAGCGTAGTCTCCGGACTGCAAGCCGATTTTGTAAACGTATGTCGGAATGATCTCCGAGGTCGGCAGGTTCATGGCCGTCTGCATCAAGTAAGCCTTCTCGAAACCGATCGACATGATCCCACCTGCAGCAAGAATGAACACAATTGCCATAATCGGGCGAATCGTCGGCAGATCGATATGGCGAATCCGCTGTAGCAGGTTGGCGCCGTCCAGGTGAGCCGCATGGTGTTGCTCCGGATCCACGTTGGCCAACGCGGCCACATAGATGATTGAGGACCAGCCCGCTCCCGTCCAAATATCCGACAAAATATAAATCCACCGGAAATACTCGGGACGGGACATGAACATAATCGGCTCGTCAATAAACCAAACGAGCAACTGGTTAACGGGCCCTGTTGGCGACAGGAAGATGAACAACATTCCGACGACAACCACGACGGAAATAAAGTTGGGGGCATATAAAAACAACTGAATATTCTTTTTCAATCCGGCCCGGCGGATTTGATTGAGCATCAGCGCGAGTAGTACCGGCACAGGAAAGCTGAGCACAAGCCCAAGTAAGCTCAATTTAAGCGTATTCATAAAGATGACTTCAAAATTGGGCGATGACAGAAACTTGTCGAAATTTTTGAACCCCACCCAATCGCTACCCAAAATGCCTTTGATCGGGCTGAAGTCCTTGAACGCGATCACTGCTCCATACATCGGTCCGTACTTGAAGACCAAGGTGAGGATAAGAGCCGGGGCAAGCAGCAGGTAGAGGAAGCCGTACTTCCGCAAATATTCAAAGAGGCTTTGTTTATGGGATCTCCTAAGTGCTGTTTTTCCTTGTTCGGCTTTTATAGTACTTTGCAATTCTGTTACCTCCGTTCTCCCGTTAAGTTTACGTTTACATTCCCCCATGAGTAAGGGTTTTCACTAAGATCTATCTTTTACATTCGCACCCTTATGCATTTACAATTTAACAAATACACACCCTATAGTCAATTAATTTTGTAAATTTATTATTGTGCATTTGACTAAAATAATCATTCTTTTTTGCACAATATGCTATAAAAATCGATTTTTGCAAAAAACAGATATTCTATTCACTATTATAAAGTCAAAAGTCATACAATGAATTCACATCAATTCAACTTGTTTTCTGTTAGAAATGTAAAACCGGACTTTACATTTGTAAAATAAATATTGATATTTTTCTCGATCTATTATACATTGGGGATAGGAAATCTCTGCTAAATACTCGCTATTTATGCATCGTGAGTCGAGGATACTTTAGAGGTGAAATGATGGCAAAGGAAAAAGTAACGATTCAAGATATCGCCGATGCTTTGGGCATCTCCCGCAACACGGCGTCCAAAGCGCTGAACGGAAGCGAAAGCATCCCAGCTGAAACACGCAATAAAGTAATCAGAAAAGCCATTGAGTTGAAATACAAGCAATTTGCCTTTATGGGCAGCGACGGCCTTTTGTCCAAAAGTTCGGGCAACATTGCGTTGTTGACGGAGAACTTGCCGAACACCTCCCATTTCGGTTCACCCCTGATCAGCGGCCTGGAAAAACGAATCAGTGCTGAAGGGTATAACCTGTCCATTCATATCATCAGGGAAATCGAGCAAAAGTCGCTGTCGCTACCGAACAACTTCGAAGCGGCCAATGTGGACGGCATCATCTGCATCGAGTTGTTTGACCTGGAATACAGCAAGCTCATCACCGAGCTTGGCATCCCGACCATCTTTATCGACTGCTCGGCTTACGTTTGCTATCCAGATTTTCGTGCCGACGTGCTGCTGATGGAGAATGAACACAGCACCTATCAACTTACCAAGAAATTGATTGATGGCGGGTACAAAACTTTCGGATTCGTCGGCGATTATAACCATTGCCGAAGCTTTAACGAGCGATGGACCGGATTTAATCGTGCGCTGACTGAAGCTGGCATAACCCTTGATTTGTCCCAGTGCGTGGTTGACGACGACCGATTCTTCTCTCATCCCGAATGGATGGACGAGCGGATGGCCGGGATACCGCATCTCCCTTCTGTTTTTGTCTGCGCAAACGACTACATTGCTGTCAGTGTCATGAAGGCTTTGAAGAACAAAAAACTGTCGATTCCGCAGGATATCGCCATCTGCGGTTTCGACAACGGCCCCGAATCCGTGATTGTCGAACCTCATTTGACGACAGTCCATATTTTCAGCAACGAGATGGGGATAAAGGCAGCCGAAATGCTTCTCTCGCGGATTAACAACCCGAATCAACCTTATCAGGTTTCCCATATCTACACCAAGCCAATTATCCGGGATTCCACGCCGAATATCATCTGAGGCTCTTTCCCATTATACTTGAGGTAATAGAAAGGCCGCCCTTCAAGGGCGGCCCGGATGATCTGAACCCCCTTTCTTTATAAAGAGCGAGGGCCCATATTATTTGATGCGATTATTATTGATTGGTCAACGACTCAATATCGATGAACGGTGTGGCGCCGCCTGTAACTTGCGGGAGTTTGCCGTCCCATTTTTCCAGCGCCTTCTCCTGCACTTCGATCTGTTTCAGCTGCACGAGTTCCGGTGTAACCTCCTGCTTCTTCAACTTCAGCGCTTCTGCCTCAGCTTCCGCCTGAGCGATCTTCTGCTGCGCTTCAATCTGAATCCGCTTCAGATCGTTGCTCGCTTTCAGCGCCTGTTGCTGAGCTACCTGCTTCGCTTCGATCGATTGGTTAAACGCGTCGGAGAACTTAAAGTTGACGATATTAATTTCGTTAACGATTAAATCGTATTTGGCCAAACGGGAGGTTAAATGCTCGCTGATCTCCCCGGCGACAACGTCACGCTTGGCAATCAATTCCTCAGCTTGGTAGCGAGCTGTCACTTCTTTGACGATCTCCTGCACCGCCGGGTTAATAATGACCGTATCGTAATTGCCACCGATATTGTTCATCAGGTTGTAAGCCGACTCCTTGTTCACCGAATAGTTCACGGCAACATGCGTAGATACCGGCTGCAGGTCCTTCGATGATGCGGTTGTATCTGTTTCCGTTTTGGTCACCTGTGTATTCACCTGAATGACGGTTTGAACAAACGGTATTTTAAAATGCATGCCCGGGCCTAAAATATTATCATTTAACTTCCCGAACGTTTTGTACAAGCCGACATGACCATATTCGACCTGCGCATAACTGTTGGATCCGACGATCAGGACGACAATGACGATAATGGCCGTAGAAATCCATTTCCCCGCGGACATATTCCTCTTGGTTTGCTGCTGCGTACCTGTCTCCATATGAATCCCTCTCCCCTTAATATGTGGTCTAACCGGAACGATTGACCGGCTAACTATATTAAGTAATACGGAGAAGACCGCCGCTTGGTGGCAAAAACTTGACAAAAACGTGCCATATTTGTGTTAACCAGCGATTTTCACGATTATATTGCGTTTCTTGCCGACTTAAGCGGCCGCAGAATACAGTTCATCGCGTTTCCGCTGCTTCCTCCCGAATCGAGCGATCAAACCATGCTTCGGCGAAAAGAGGAATGCCAGCAGGAATAACCCACCGGCAACCGTGACCATCGAACCGGCGATCGAAGCATCCAGCCATTTGGCCGCATAATAACCGCCGGCTGCGCTGATCGCCCCGATCAGCACGCTGTAACCGATCATTACACTCAGTCGATCGGTCAGCAGATATGCCGCCGAGGCCGGAATGATCAACATGCCGACGACCAGAATCGCCCCTACGCTCTCAAAAGAGGCCACCGTCGACAGCGAAACAAGCCCCATCAGCAGATAGTGGAACAATGCAACCGGAATGCCTATTGCAGCCGCCAATGCCGGATCAAAGGCACAGAGCTTAAATTGCTTGTAGAAGAGCAAAATGGCTGCAAGCACGATAAGCAGCGTCCCGCCCAGCATCCAGACGGCAACCGGCCCCATATCGTAGCCGTTCCAAATCCAGGTGTCCCATTGGACATAGGCGATTTCGCCGAACAACACGCAATCCAGGTCCAGGTCAATATGCGAAGCGTTCCGGCTGATCAGGATCACACCAACGGCGAACAGCGCCGTAAACACGATGCCGATTGAGGCATCGGATTGCAGGCCGCTTTGCTGCAGCGCCTGGATCAGGAACACGGTGATCAGCCCCAGCACGGCGGCCCCGATTAACATCAGCAAGGAGTCCCGCGAGCTGCTGACCAGAAACGCGATGGCGATGCCGGGCAGCACAGAGTGGCTGATGGCATCCCCAACCATGGCCATTTTTCGCAAGACCAAAAAGCAGCCCAAGATTCCACACGTCGCCGCAACCAGCGTACCAGTCAATATAATCCAAAAATCCGCCATGTTATTCCGCCCCCCTTTCGACCGTGTTCCCGGCTTGCTTGATCATCGCCAGCTCCATCGGTTGCTGGATTTCATTGCGGCTGCGCCAGCGTCGTATCCACTTGGCCAGCCAACCCCGATTTGGCGCAAACACAGCGGAGACGAAAAACAAAGCGGTCGCCGCTAACACCGTCACCGGCCCAGTTGGCAAGTTCGATAAAGTGGAGCTGATCAGCGTACCGGTTACCCCTGACAGTGCTCCGAACACGCCGGCCAGCACAACCATCACGCCCAGCGCATCCGTCCAGTACCGCGCAGCCACAGCCGGGGTAATTAGCAAGGCGGCGACGAGCACCACGCCCACGGCTTGAATGCCCACGACAACCGCCACCACGGTCATCATTAGCAGCAACTGTTCAAGGAAAGCTACTTGAAGCCCCATGCCCCGGGCAAACCCGGGATCAAAGCTCACCAGCTTCAACTCCTTAAAAAGCAACGCGCATATCGCAATCAGCAACACGGACACCGCGCCCATCAAGTAAACGTCAGCCAACATCATGGAAGCCGCCTGACCAAACAAATATTTGTCGAGCCCGCTCTGGTTCCCGTTGCCGCTATGCTGGATTTGGGTCAACAACACGATGCCGATGCCAAAAAACACCGACAACACGATGCCGAGCGCTGCGTCCTGCTTGATCCGCGTGTAGCGGGTAATGGCGGAGATACCAAACGTCGCTGCCATCCCGGCGAGGATGGCCCCAAGCATAAACAGGCCGACGGATTTGACGCCGCTTAGCATAAAAGCGATGCAGATTCCTGGCAGCGCGGCATGCGCTAACGCATCCCCAAGCAGGCTTTGCTTGCGAAGATAAGTGAAAGAGCCGATGACGCCGCTGCCCAAGCCAAGCAACAAGGACCCCATCAGAATCCACTGCAGGTTCGGATCCGTGATCCATTGCCATAATGTCGATAGCATCGCGTCACACCTTCCCCGCAGGCACCGCGCCAAAATCGGCCAGCATAGCAATCTTCCCGCCGTACGTCTTGTGCAAATTTTCCGGTGTAAATGTCTCCTCAGTAGGTCCGGCGGCAATCAACTCACCGTTCAGCAGCAGCACATGATCAAAATATTCCCGTACTGTAGATAAATCGTGATGAACCACCAGCACCGTTTTCCCTTGCTCCTTTAATTCGTGCAGCAGGGCGATAATCGCTTTCTCTGTAGTGGCATCGACGCCAGCAAACGGTTCATCCATAAAATACACGTGCGCATTTTGAGCCAGAGCCCGCGCCAGAAAGATACGTTGCTGTTGTCCGCCGGATAACTGACTGATCTGACGCCCGGCGTACTCCGCCATCCCCACCTTCGCGAGACATTCCAGCGCGATCTGCCGTTCCTTGACTCCGGGGCGGCGAAACCAGCCAAGCTGGCCGTAACGCCCCATCATCACAACATCCAGCGCATTCGTTGGGAAATCCCAATCCACCGATTCGCGCTGCGGCACATAGCCAATCAATTTGCGTTGCTCCCGATAGGACTTCCCATAGATGCGAACTTCACCGTCCAGAGTTGGAAGCAACCCCAGTACAGCTTTTAGCAGCGTAGATTTCCCCGCTCCATTAGGACCTAGCATCCCAATCAACTGCCCTTCCGGGATGTGAAAAGAAACCGATCTTAACACCGGCTTCTTCTGATAAGCAACGGTTAATCGGTTCACCTCAAGCGGATAAACGTTCATTTTGGATCACCCTCTCTAAAGTTATTTCAAGGCCTCAACGATCGTGTTGACATTATGACGGATCATCTCGATGTAGCTATCCGCTTCTGAACCTGGTTCTCCCAGCGAGTCGGAATACAGCTCGCCGCCGATTTTTACCGTATGCCCCAGCTCTGCAGCTCCGGCAATCACCGCTTCCATTGATTTGGTCGGAATGCTCGACTCAACAAATACAGCTTTGATCTTATGCTCAACCAGGAAGTCTCGGAGCTTGGCAACATCCCTTGAACCGTATTCGGCCGCCGTACTGATTCCCTGCAGACCCATCACCTGAATGCCATAGGCATCTCCGAAGTAGCCAAAAGCATCATGAGCCGTGACCAGTATCCGGTCCTGCTCAGGAATTTCTGCGATCCGCTCCTTCACTTCCGCATCCAGCTTCTCTAATTCGGCAATATACGCCTCGGCGTTCTCCCTGTAGACGTCGGCATGGTCTGGATCGTAGGCCGACAACGTGTCGCGGATCGTTTGCGTGGCTGTGATCCAATGCCGTACGTTAAACCAGATATGCGGATCGTACTGCGTCCCCCCGGCATCTGCACCAGAGCGCAGCTCGCTAGGATCAATGTCCTTCGAGACCGCCACAGTCCGCTTCTTCTGCTCCAATTTCCCGAAAATCTCCGTCATTTTCCCTTCCAAATGCAATCCACCGTAAAACACGACCTCCGCCTGATCCAGCTTCTCGATATCCCCCTGTGACGCCTTGTATAAATGCGGGTCCACTCCTGGCCCCATTAGACCGATGACCTCAACCTGCTCGCCGCCAACCTCCTGAACGACATCTGTGATCATGCCAATCGTAGTCACCACCTTAACAGGGGAATTATTAGCTGATGCGCGAACATGATCAACCTGATCTTGTACTTTGGAACAAGCCACTAATACGATGAACGCCAGCACGCCGAGCGTCATTTTGGCCCGTTCAAACGGGCTTTTCTTGATCTTCATTTCGTCCATTGCGCTACTCCTTTCCTCGAATTTGATTAATGTTGTACATGAGAACACTTGTTTACTTAATCTCTTTTTGTTTTATTTATATAAAAATGTTTCCTTAGGGCAAATTCTAAGCAAAAGATTCCCAAAAAGCAAGAGGAATTTCCCATAAAACAAAAAAAGCCTGCTCATCGCGAGCAAGGCTTCGTTTAATCCTATATTTACTTCTTAGGGTTACCGCCCAAACCGTATTCCCGATCATATGCATCAAAAATTTTCCGAGCAACCGGTGCCGCGCTGTAAGCCCCAAAGCCTCCTTCGGGAATTACAACCGCCACCGCCAGCTTCGGCTTCTCCCTTGGGGCGAACGCAATAAACACGCCGTTATCCAACAGTTCTCCTCTGTAATCCTGCTGCGAAGTTCCCGTCTTGCGGGCAAAATCGTAAGGAAAACCCTCAAAGGCGTTCACAGCTGTTCGCATCCCTTCAATAACTTCATCCCAATAGGCGTCCTTCATTTTCACTTCGTTAAGCACCTTCGGTTCAAAATGAACCACCACTTGGCCTTCGGCATCGGTGATCTTCTGCACAAGTCTAGGTTGCATGCGTTTTCCCCGATTGGCCAGCGTTGCGGCATATTGCGCCAGTTGCATCGTCGTATATTTACCCTGCTGCCCGAAGGAGGCATAAGCCAAGCGGGACAATGCCGTCTGCGATTCGTCTTTATAATCCAAGATCCCTCGGAAATCATCAGGCAAATCGATTCCTGTGGGGACGCCTAACCCAAATTGCTTCATGTAATCGTCCCAAACCTGAATCCCTTTGGCTCCATATTTGTTGTACAGCTTCTCCCCGACCATATCGACCATAAATGCATTGGACGATACGCGAATGGCGTCTTTCGGATAAAGGGGGCCGTAGACATGCCCGGAGGAATTCCGCACGCTCGCTGAATCGTTGCGGCCGAAATAAGCGATCCCTCGATCGTTGTACTTCGTCTTGGTCGTAAACAAACCTTCGTTTAAGCCGATCAACACCGACAATGGCTTGATCGTCGAACCCAGATACACGGTGGACTCAAAATCGTGGTCGGAGCGCCCGGAGGAATACGGCCATACCGTGCCATTCCGATAATTTGACGAAATTTGGTTCCATACCTCATTGGATACTCCGCCAGTTTGCCATACATTCGTATCATAATCCGGCATGCTGGCCATCACGATGACGTTTCCAGTGTCGACTTCCATAGCCACGGCATAACCCGTTTTGGCGTGAGGATGCACTCTACCGGATACTAGGTTTTGATGAACCCACTCGATTTGATCCAAAATCGCCTGTTCTGCGACCTGTTGCACCTTTTTATTGATTGTCGTATGTAGATCGTACCCCTTCTCCGGTGGTACGATTTCGGGAACGCCATTCACCATGTTCCGCGGATCAATCGGCACGCGCTTATATCCGTTTTTCCCCCGCAGTTCCTGCTGATAATATAGCTCCAACCCATCGAAGCCGACAAACTCGTCTTCCGTGTATTGCAGCGCCGGGTCGGCATTTCGTTGTTCCCGTATCGGCTGATACCAAGCCAAATCATATGTGGATTGGAACTTCTTTAGATAACCGATCGTTTGCACCGCAACCAAATCAGGGTCATAGTGGCGCACCGACTCCTCAATGATGTCTATTCCAGGAAACCTGCTTTTTTGAGCAAGGAAATAGGCGGTTTCTTGTTCCGTCAGGTTGCTCTTGATTCGACGTGGAGCAAACCCGCTGCTGCGGCGAAATTTCAAATCCATCGCATCCAGAATCTCTTCCTCCGTCATCTGCGCGTTGGGATCGCCATACGAATCAAACACCTTCTTCAATTCTTTCGCCAGGGCCTCAGCTTCCGTCAAATTGGCTCTGCCCGTTTCAGTTGTAGAATCATAGTTACTTTTCTGTAAAGTCAAATATAAGGTTTGGATTGGCGTGGAATAAGCCAGCTTCGCTCCATCGGCGGACAGAATCGATCCTCGAACCGGCGGCATCGGGACATCCCGGAACCTCATTTTCACCTCTTCCATAGAGATTGATGGTCCTTCGACAAACTGCAAGATGGCAAGTCGGATAATGATGAGGGTGAACAACGCGAAGGCACTGAAGAAAAACAGATTCAGCCGAATATAGAAATGCCGCCGCATGGAGGCTTGCTGTTCCCGGGGATCCTCAATGACGAATTTGTTCATCCACTTTACGCCTCCCTGTTAGTGATGAATCGTCCTTCCATAAGAAAAACGACCCTTTCAACATCGCTGTGAAAAGGTCGTTGCTGTCATTGGATTCAATTAAGGATTCGTTTGCTCGGTTTGATTTCCGTTTTGCTGGGAAGCATTATTGTTTGTCTGTTGCTGATTTTGGTTTTTGGTCTTTTTCGGAACCCCGTCCAAGCCATATTCCTGATCGTATGCATCAAAAATTTTACGGGCAACCGGCGCGGCGCTGTATGCACCAAAGCCGCCTTCCGGGATAACAACTGCTACCGCCAGCTTCGGGTTCTCCCGAGGGGCGAAAGCGATAAATACGCCGTTATCGCGATTGGCACCATCAGCCCATTGCTCCGAGGTCCCGGTTTTTCTGGCAAAATCGTAAGGGAATCCCGAGAAAGCCATGGAGACATCGGTCTCCATACCGCTGATGACCTCTTTCCAATAAGCATCGTTAAATTTGACCTCATTGAGAACTACCGGCTTAAATTCCTTTACGATATTGCCGTCCGTATCGGTAATTTTGCTGACGAGATGCGGTTCCATGCGTTTCCCTCGCGTAGCCAAAGCCGTTGTATATTGGGCGAGCTGCATCGCGGTGTATTTCCCTTGTTGTCCAAAGGAAGCATAGACTAGCCTTGATAAGGCTGTCTCCGATTCATTTGTATACTCCAGATTGCCCAAATATTCTTTTGGCAGATCCACACCCGTCGAAACCCCTAGACCAAACTGCTTCATGTAGTTGTCCCAAATTTCAATCCCTTTCGATCCGTATTTGTTGTAGAGTCTTTCCCCCACCATATCAACCATAAAGGTGTTTGAAGAATGACGGATCGCGCCAGCCGGGTCGATGGAACCATAAGCATGGCGTTGGGAGTTCCGGACACTTGCAGAATTGTTCTTCCCAAAGTAGGCAATACCTGTATCGTTATAATAGGTACTTGTTGTAAACAAACCTTCATTCAAGCCGATCAACACCGATAACGGCTTAATGGTTGAACCCAACAAAATAACAGATTCCAAGTCATGCCCCGACCGCCCCGAACTAATCGGCGTGATCGCCCCGTTCTGATAGTTGGAAGAGATCTTGCTCCAATTCTCAGGAGATATCCCGCCGGATTGCCACACATTGGTATCGTAGTCCGGCATGCTGGCCATAGCCACCACATTGCCGGTCTCGACTTCCATCGCAACCGCGTAGCCGGTTTTAGCATTAGGATGAACCTTCCCGGATACCGGGTGGGTATGCACCCATTCGATCTGATCAAGGATTGCCTGCTCAGCGACCATCTGAATGTTCTTGTTGATCGTCGTGTGAAGATCATGGCCTTTTTCCGGCGGCGTAATTTCCGGGATCCCGGTGGCCATGTTCCGCGGATCAATCGGCACGCTCTTATAGCCGTTCTTCCCGCGCAGCTCGTCCTGATAGTACAGCTCCAGGCCGTCGTATCCGACGTCCTCAGTTTCTGTATATTGCAGTGCCGGATCATCGTTCTTCGCTTCCCGGATCTGCTTGTACTTCTCCAGCGATGTAGATGCCCCTTTAAACTTTCGGATATATCCGATCGTTTGCACAGCTACGGTATCCGGGTCGTAATGGCGGATACTCTCCTCAACGATGTCGATCCCCGGAAATTCACTTTTCCGTTCCAAGAAATAAGCAACTTCCGCAGGCGTTAAATCGATTTTAATTCGACGCGGCGTAAACCCGTTATACTGCCGGTAATCAAGGTCCATCGCCTTGATGATGTCCTCTTCCGTCATTTGGGTCTCCGGCGAACCTAATTTATCGAAAACTTCCTTCAGCTTCTTGGCAAGTGCCAATGCTTCCGGACGATTGGCTTTTCCCTTATCCGTGGAATTGCTGTAGTCTTTCTGCAGCGTGATATACAGCGATTGAACCGGCGTGGAATAGGCTAACTTCTCGCCCCCCGCCGCATAAATCGTTCCGCGGGTTGGAGCAAGCGGCACATCCTTAACGCGCAAATTACTCTCCTGTTTAGACAACGTTGGACCTTCTACGAACTGTAATATGGCCAAACGTACGATGATAACGGTAAATATGGCAAAAGCACTAAAGAAAAACATGTTAAGCCGAATGTTAAAATGGCGTTGCATTGCGATTTCTTGTTCTTGCGGATCCTTCGCATAAGTGCTTTTCAAGGCGTTTCCCTACTTTCTATCCCTTAAATCCTCATTTCTTGCAGTCAACTTCTCTATAGTACCATAACGAAATAAGGGGCGGTGAAGTTACGCCCCCTTTCCAGTATTTTTTCATCGCACCAACTTAAATTGCAGCCCTTACTCAAATCAGCTTGTTAGGGACATGGGTTTCACTGAATGCCGGCGGATTAAACCAGTCGCCGCTCTTGGCCCAGGTCGAATCCAGCGGAATCCAGGCGTCTTTCTCGGACAAGTATACCTCGTTCCAGGCATGAGGACCGTACCCGCCTTGCCCGTCGTATCCAAGTCCGGTCACGACCTTCACCTGAAGTCCAACGGTTCTGGCCATGACGGCATAGAGCCGGGCATAATCGATACACACCCCGCGTTTGGTATCAAACGTCATTTGCGGCGTTTGCTCATGCCAGATGCCTTTCTCCTCATAGTCTTTCACTTTATCGTAATCGTATGACACCCGGGTTCCAACCCAGTCGTATAGGCGCCGGGCCTTCTCTTCATCCGTGTCAGCGCCTTTGGTGATCTCTACAGCGGCCAACTCAATGGATTCGGGAATGTTGGCATCAATCACTTCGTATTTCTGCTGCAGGATGCTGCCAAGCTCTGCTTCTACGCTGCGCGTGAATACCGGCAGCTTCTCCTTGATCAAATTGCCGGTAATCGGCTCAATAATCGTTCTTGCCCCTTGTTGATAGACCGGCGAGGCTTCTACGTAACGGCTGAACCCGCTGTTGGGATACAACGTCACGACAATAAATAAGATGGCGATCAGCATCACGCAACGCGCCGCACCAATCACCGCGCCGATTCCTGCGCCAGCCAAACGGCTCAGCAGCGAAGCCGGACGGTCCCCGCCGGAGAACAGCCAGCCGAACAGACCGCTTCCCCCGCGAACGAACAGCATCGCGAAGCCCGCCAAAGTACGTATGATCCAATAGAGCAGAAGAAAAACGACGGCAAATCGCATCAGCGGAAAATCCCGCACCGCCATGACCAGCATATATAGAACTTGCTCCCACTTCGCCAGCTCTCGATCCGGCAACGGCAGCTCCGTCAGCCAAGTCTGAACCTTCGGAGATAACCACATCGTTAACGGGATGGCGATGGCAATGCCAACCAGCGATAAGACGCCGCCGCTTAATAGCGTGAACAGACGGCCTGCCGAACGGGAGGCTCCGCGCACCAATCCCTGCAGCACCGAGCTGAGAAGCACGGCAAGCAGCAGCACCGTGATCCAGTTATATTCGCTTAGCGTTTGCAGCAATGTCGTCATGTCCAGCTTCATAAGCTCCTCCGTCCAATCTAGGTGTAAGTCGTCATTATCTTAGGTTATTGAGAATTCCGTTTCGCTTCTTGGATGAAAGCCTCCAGCGTGTCGTTCATCGACCATTCACCCAACGAAACGCCGCGGAACGATACTTTCACTTTATCGCTGCCCGCTTGTCCGGTCACTTCCAGATTCGGGGTCGTAATGGTAAACGAACCGTCCGGATTTTGCGTGATTTGGGCTTCCTTCGCTTCATTTTTCATCATGTTCAACGCTTCGGTTTTACTGATGTCGAGGGCTTGTTCCTTCACCGTTGTTACTGCCTCCCCGATATCCTTCAGCGTGATCCCGCTGTAAATCACGATAAATGCGGCGATGACCAGCACCAGTGCCCATTTGACAACCGTTCTCACAAAATTGAGCACAAGGAAGAGAATGACCAGTGCTACAACAATCACCAGCCAATTTTCTTTCAGAAATTCAGTCCATACTTGTACGTCATACATTGATGAATCCTCCATATTTAGATTTTCCATGATTTTTGATTTCTGTATTTTGATTCTAACCCATTATACATGATGGCCCAAGACCATGTCAGCTTAACCCCCAATCCCGCGGAAATCAAGCTTCCGGTTCGTGATGGAAAGCCTTAAAGGCTTTTCAGCACAGAGAAGGTTGGATGAAACTTGGATCGAGTAGCGGAGCGTAGCTGGAAGCTACGTGAGCAACGAAGAGACAAGGTGAATTCAAGATTCGAAGTCGAACAGCATCTCCGCCTCTACTTCGTGATGGAAAGCCGATCGGGTAATAAGTTCGTCCATGGGAGCGTACAAGTAATACTAACGTTCATTCTACGCAAAGGAGGGGCGACGCTTGAAAATCGCCTTCTGGCTGTACTTCTTTATGTTTCTGGCTTTCTTCGACCTGCACGCCCAGTACCCGATCCTGACTCCGTTTGCCTTGTCGCTGGGAGCCGCGCCGACGTTTATCGGCTGGATGATGGGGATTTATGCGCTGACGCATCTGCCGGGCAACCTGCTCGCCGGCCAGGGCGTCGATCGCCACGGCAGCAAACCGTACATGATCTTTAGCCTGGTGACTGCCGGCTTGGTTTTGCTGCTTCAAGCCTATGTCACGGAGCCTTGGCAGCTGCTCGTGCTGCGTTCCATCAGCGGTTTTGTGCTCGCCTTCCTGTCCCCGGCCTGTCTGGCGATGCTCGCTTCGCTGTCCAAAAATCCGGTGCAGCAAGGCAAGCTGATGGCCGGTCACGGGGTGATGCATACCGTTGCTTCCGTCGTATCGCCGGCCGCCGGCGCTTTTCTTGTCGCTCAATCCGGCTTTTCCATCGCCTTTCAAATGCTGGGCTGGCTGTTGATCTCGACAGGCATCATTGCCATTTTTACGATCAAGGAGCCTCCCCGTTTGGTTGCGGAAGGTCCGGCCAAATTGGACGCGGCGAAATCACAGGTACCAGTGAAGATCAATGTGATCCCTTTGCGCTATTACGTGTTGCCGCTCGCCGTCTCCTGCTCACAGGGCATTTTGTTCTTTGAACTGCCGCTGCAAGCCGGCGGGGCAGAGGGGATCATGAATACCGGCTTTTATTTTTCTATCATCAGCTTAGGGGCGCTGGTCACGCTGTCGATGTTATTTTTGAGCCGCTATTCCCCTTATTTAAGAGCCAGTATCGGCATTCTGGGGATCGCCTTATCTTTCTTCGCCTTGGCCGCCTTTGAGTTCATTCCGCTTCCCGTGGTGCTTGTAGCCCTAGGGATGGCGAAGGGAGTCGTGTATCCCGCCATGGCTTCGCTGTTTATCGATTTAAGCGGAGGAAAACGGCTCGGCACCGTGTTTTCACTGCAATCGATCGCCATGTCGCTGGGTTCCTTTATCGGCCCGATTGTCGCGGGAGCCATGCACGGCAGCTATTCTCCTTACTTCCTAGCCTTCTTCGTGCTGATGCTGGCCACCATCATCGTCCCGCCTAGAAAGTTCACCGCAACCCTGCCGCCCCCAGTTGGCGCGGGTACGGGACACCATCATTAATCGATGGACTTATGCCCGCGGGACAAGTGCAACGGATTTTTCATTTCAGTTTAGGCTGCCGCACAGGGCACATGATACGGTCCTACATAAGATAATCGTGTAGTAACCGATCATGTTTGAAAGCGGGGTGAACATGAATGGGCGGCATTGACAATTGCGGACCGGGCCCGGTGGTTCCTGGCTATGGATTCTGGACAACGACGGGGACGATCCTCGTGTTGTACATCTTGCTGGTAATCATCCTCCGTGCTCCTCTTTATTAATTCTTGTCATTGTTACTGACCCCTGCACACCGGTCTGCCCTCGGGCAGGCCGCTTGTGTTTAAGGGGGCTTTTGCAGCACAAGATTCCATCATCTACCGAAAAAGATGAACCCTCCCTTCCTCTGTTAACGTACTAAAAGATAGATCAAATTTTAAGGGAGGGCTCTAGTTGAAGAAAAAACGAAACTCGATTTTAGCCATCATTCTGACTCTTACGCTATGGTTACCTGGAACGGTTATGGCGGCAGAGGCGCCGCAGGCCAACACCTCACCGCAAGGCTTGGAGGAAATCGCCGCCGCGAAGGCCGCATTGCTCACCGAGACGTACGGAACAACCAGCGTTCAGTACGCCCTGGTCGACCATGGCAAACTCCTCGTTTCAGGACAAGCCGGAAAGAATGATCCTGAAGGCAAAATTCCGCTGACCGCTGAAACGATATACGGCATCGGATCGACCAGCAAAATGTTTACGACCGCTGCCGTTATGAAACTGGTCGATCAAGGTAAAATCAATCTCGATTCGCCGTTGGTTAATTATATCCCGGAGTTTAAGATGAACGATGAGCGATACAAGCAGATCACGCCGCGCATGCTGCTGAACCATTCCTCAGGTATGCAGGGATCCAGTCTCACCAACGCATTTCTGTTCGAAGACAACGACCCTTATGCGCATGATACGCTGCTTGACCAACTGGCCAATCAATCCCTGAAGGCTGACCCAGGAGCGTATTCCGTATACTGCAACGACGGATTTACACTGGCGGAAATTTTAGTCGAACGTGTCAGCGGGATGGATTTTACGGATTATATCCACCAGGAATTCACCGAACCGCTTGGGATGGAGCATACGTTGACGCCGCAGGACGGTCTCGACTTTGACAAGCTTGCCGCACTCTATGCACCAGGAAATCCACAGCCATTACCGAAGGAAACGGTGAATGTAATCGGGACGGGCGGCGTTTACTCGACCGCTGAAGATCTGGTGAAATTCGCCGGCTTGTTTACGGGCGAAGCCGACAACATTTTGTCCAAGCAAGCAGCTAAAGCGACGGCACAACCGGAGTATAAAAGAGGGATCTGGCCTCAGGATAACGACAACAGCGTCGACTTTGGTCTAGGCTGGGACAGTGTAAAACTGTTTCCTTTTAATGAATACGGTATCCAAGCATTGGCCAAAGGCGGCGATACATTGCTGTATCATGCCCAGCTGGTCGTGTTGCCAGAGCAACAAATGGCAGCAGCGGTTCTCTCCTCCGGCGGGTCCAGCTCGCTGAACCAATTGCTTGCGAACGAAATCCTGCTCCAAGCGTTAAAGGAGAAGGGGACGATTTCCGAGCTCAAGCCAGCCAAATCCTTTGGTACGCCGGAACAAGCGGACATGCCTGAAGAACTCAAGCAGTTCAGCGGATATTATGGAGCCACCAACCAGCTGATCCGCATCGATGTCGCCGATGGGGAAATCCAAATCACGTCCCCGTTTGCGCCTGGCGAATCGTTAGGACTTCCTAAGCTCGTGTATACGAAAGACGGGACCTTCGTCAGCGAGGACGGATCACTGAAAGTCAGCTTTGTGAAAGAGAAGAACGGACGCACCTATCTGTGGGAAAGACAATACGCCACCGTTCCTGAATTAGGCCAGCTCGCCCTCAATCTGTACTCCGCAGAGAAACTTACGGACAACACCATTTCACCGGAAGCGGAGGCAGCCTGGAAGCAACGCGATGGGAAAAGTTATTACCTCGTATCGGAAAAATACAGCTCGATGGCCTACTTCATGATGTTGCCAGTTGTCCAAATGAACCGTACGGACAGCCTGCCCGGCTACGTGATGGACAAACAAATTACAGGCCCTGATACATTGATGGGCAAACATCAGGTTCCAGCGACGGGCAGCCGAGACTCCGAAGAATATCGCTTCTTCACTCAAGGCGGAAGTGAATATTTGGAGGCCGGCGGCGCCTTGTACCTCAGCGGCGATCAAATCCAAGAGCTGTACCCCGGCAAGAAGTCCGCGGTGACCTTGCAGCCGTCTGAACAAGCGCGTTGGTACACGATTCCGGCGAAAGCAGCAGGAAAGACGATCACGGTGGAACTTCCAGCCAAAGCCTCCTTTGCCGTGTATGATGCTGCAGGGGCTTGCGTGAACTTCTCGGTGGCCAGCGGCAGCACCCAAGTGAACCTGCCTGAGAACGGAACGATTGTGTTTATTGGTGATCCAGGCATGCGCTTTGGCATAGAATTGAACTAATCGAATCGAACAGCCCTTATTTTCTTATCTAGTTTCTAGCAATTTTGCATGAAGTCCCCTCCCGGGTATAAACTAGAACGTAATAACCCCAGCTTGGAGGTTTACGTTTAGCCTGGAGGGGATTTATTTTGGCAATCAGCATCATTGTGGAAGGGAAGAACGATCGCAGCAAGCTGCGGCGCTTATTAGACGAAGAAGTCCGCATCTACTGTACGTTTGGGACATTAAATCATGAGAAGCTGGAGACCTTGCGGAAGAAAGTTAAGGATGACGAGTTGTTTCTGTTCCTCGACAACGATCCTTCCGGCAAACGAATTCGCGGTGTACTTCGGGATGCTTTCCCTGATGCGGAGCAAATTTACACAAGACGAGGATATGCCGGAGTCGAAGGAACACCCGATGAATACCTCATCGCCCAATTAGAAAAAGCCGGGCTGGAGGAATACATCATCTATCCCCCAACACCGGCTACCTATGACAAGTTTTGATTGTGTATGAAGTTACTCCTTGGCGAGGCTCATCACACCTGCGGCGATTTCATCCGGCGTCGCCTCTGGCCGGTAAATTTCCCGCAGTTGGCCTTTGCGATCAACGAGACCGATGAGATCCATATGCACGTAGTTTCCATCCGCGTCCTTATCGATCAGAATTTTAAAGGAGTCCATCGCCAGGTCGATCGTCTTCTGCTGATCCCCCCGCAGGAAATACCAACCGGAATAATCCGCTTTGAATTTATCCCCAAACGCCTTGATGTTCTCCAGCGTATCGCGTTCCGGATCAAACGAGATCGAGACGATCGACGCATCCTTGCCGAATAAGCCTTTCTCTTTCAAAATATCCTGGACCTGGCTCAGTCGGAAGGTTGTGATCGGGCAAACATCGGGACAGTTGGTGAAGAAGAAATAAAACAGCCGGACTTTGCCATTGGTATCCTGCAGCGAGACCGTCTTGCCGTCTACGTTCTCCATGCTAAAATCCGCAACAGGGCGGATCACAGGAAGCTTAGGCTTCGCATACGTATCCCAGAGCAGATAGCCGGCTAAAATCACGCAGATGGCCAGCAGAATCCATGTCCATTTATATTTCTTCAAAACCGCCATTTCCCATCCCCCTAATTACAACCTAACCGTATCCAAGATCATCACGATTAAAGCAATGGTTAAATAGTTCACGGAGAAAATAAACACCCGTTTCGCCCAAGCGTCGTTATCCTTAGCCCGGAACCCTTGGAGTGCCATGAGCAGCCAAGCCACCGACAGCAGGGTGCCGATGATGAGGAACCAAACGCCCGTATAGCCATAGACATACATCAAAATCGGTATCGGAATCAGCAATGCCAGATAAGGGATCATCTGCAACTTCGTGCGCGGAATGCCCTTCACAACCGGCAACAACGGGAAACCAGCAGCCCGATATTCCTCGGTACGGCGAATCCCCAGCGCCCAGAAATGGGGCGGTTGCCATAGGAACAACAGGGCGAATAACATCCAAGTTCCCAAATCGATTCCGCCGGAAGCCGCAACATAGCCAATGACCGGCGGCATAGCGCCGGAGATGGCCCCAACCGACGTACTCCAGGTCGAGCTGCGCTTAAGCCACAGCGTATACACCACCACGTAGACAAACATCCCTACCGCACCAAACAACCCGGCCAACGGACCGGAGAAGATAAACAATACGGATAAGCCAAGCACTCCTAAGATGACGGCATACCATAACACCGTTCTCGGAGCCAGCTTCCCCGTAGGGAGGGCGCGATTCTTCGTCCGGGCCATCTTCGTGTCCATCTCCCGGTCGAAGTAATTGTTAAAGACACAGGACGATGCCATCACCAACATCGTTCCCAGCAACATGACAACTAATTGAATATAATCAAGCTCCCAGCGGGAAGCCACCCAAAACCCGGCAAACGCAGCAATCAGATTCGAACGCAGAATGCCCGGTTTCGTTAAGGCGATAAAATCTCTCCAAGTCGCCGTCTCTCCCGGAGGAGTAGGTCTCACGGACAACGCAGCGGATTCCGAAGAAGCCTGAACACTTAATGGTTTGTCCACGCGCGATTCATTCCTCCTATATTTGAAATAAAGTTCAGTTTAGGCTTAGGCTTACCTTTATTGATCATTCATAAAATGTTCAACGTTTTTACCCTTATGCTATAAACTTTATCATATCAAAAGCTAGAAGTGTTTGACAATCGCTGGAATATCGCGCGTTAACTATGACAATTTAGTGACACAGTAAGCCGCCGGGCACAGCCGGCGGCTTTCTTTTGACATATCGCTTATTTTCCGACAAACCCCATCAGACGTTGAACATCCTGCAGCGTTTTCTCAGCCATTTCGGAAGCGCGTTCCGCTCCTTGGCGCAAGATGTTGCGCAGCTCGCCCGACTCGCGGATATCACGGTACCGCTGTTGGAGCGGCTCAAGCACACTGACGACCGCTTCAGCCAAGTCTTTCTTGAACGGACCATACATTTGACCTTCATAACGTTTCTCTACTTCCGCGATGGTCAGTCCCGAGCATTGGCTGTAGATCGTAATCAGGTTGCTGATCTCCGGTTTCGTCGCCGGATCGAATTTTACTTCGCGCCCGGAATCCGTAGTTGCCCGGCTGATCTTCTTGCGGATTTCGTCCGGGGTGTCCAGCAAGGCGATGTAGCTGCCTGGGTTCGGATTGCTTTTGCTCATTTTCTTGGAGGCATCGTCCAGCGACATGATCCGTGCCCCAACCTCAGGAATGTACGGCTCCGGCAGTGTAAAGTATTCGCCAAACCGATGGTTGAACCGTCCCGCCAAATCACGGGTTAATTCCAAATGCTGTTTCTGGTCATCTCCAACCGGCACCAGATCCGCATTATAAATCAAAATATCCGCCGCCATTAAAGCAGGATAAACGAACAACCCGGCCCCAACGGATTCTTTCCCGGCCGATTTGTCTTTAAATTGCGTCATCCGTTCCAGCTCGCCCATCGAGGTGAGCGTCGTCAGCAGCCATCCGAGCTGGGCATGCTGCATCACATGGGATTGCAGATATACGTTCGCTTTATTCGGATCGATACCAGCTGCGAGATAAAGCGCCGCCACCGCTTCGGATTGCTCCGTCAGTGCAGCCGGTTCCTGCGGAACGGTGATCGCGTGCAAATCCACGATCATAAAGTTGCAAGCATGATCATGCTGCAGCTTCACAAAGTTCTTAATCGCCCCGATGTAATTGCCTAATGTCAGTTTGCCGCTGGGCTGAATGCCCGATAATACTCTCTTCATAACAAAAATCCTCCCTTTAATTTTATTTCTGCATAAGTAAGACCCCGGGTTTATTGTAAAATGCAAAAAGGCCCCACGCCCGCAAGGGACGTGAGACCGTGGTGCCACCCTTCTTTGCTGATGTTGGAGCATGAATGTTACGCAGTCAACTTAAGACGCTGATGCGTTTGTCGCAACAAGATCAGCCTTTCCAATCCGTAACGTGGATGATCCGGCCGGCTTACTGGCAACAGGCTCATCGCCTCTTGTGTTCAACCTGGCGCTCCGAGGCCCATTCGGCACAAGCTCCTTCACCGGTTCGCATCAACCACCGGCTTTCTGAAGAACGGAAACTTCGCCTACTTCCCCTCATCAACGCTTTCTCATTATGCCTATCATCATAAATAACACCAGCGTTGGTGTCAAATCTATTTTTCGTCTTACGCAAAAAGTGTTATGATTAGTCTAGTCTAAGGAACTGATTATGTGGGAAAAGGAGCAACGATATGAAAAAGGTGACCAAAGGGCAATGGAACGGTTACGATACGTACATCTTACATAGCCGAGAGCTTGAAGTCACGCTGCTACCTCGCCTAGGAAATAACGTCATTCGTATATGGGACAATGTCCAGCAGCGCGATGTGCTGCGTCATCCAGAAGAGAACGAACTTGATTTCTACCTGCAGAAGCCATATCATTTCGGCATCCCGCTCTTAACTCCCCCCGGACGCATTCGCAGAGGGAAATTCACGTATGCCGGGCAAGAATATCAATTTGATCGCAATACGGCAAATGACAACCACATCCACGGTCTGCACCGTACGCAAAGCTGGTGTGTGAGCGATATTGAAGAAGACGACGAAGGCTGCACGATCACCACAGAATTCAAAACCTCTGACGATCCCAATTGGATCCGTCAGTATCCCGAACCCTTGAAGCTGGAAATGACGCTCAGATTGCAAGGGACAAAATTAACGCAAACCTTCAAGATTACGCACTTGGGTCACAACCCAGCCCCTTTTGGTTTGGGGCTGCATACCTGGTTTCTCATTGACGGCGAACCTGGTCGCTGGAATGTGAAGCTGCCCGTGACGGAGCTTTACGAATTGGACGAGGAGAACATTCCTACCGGGAAGACCGCTCCGCTAGGAAGCTGGGATGCATTAAACACAGGGATGAATCTGCAAGGCGTGAATTGCGATACCATGCTGCGAATCGGAGATAAGCCGGTCGAAGCGTTGATGCTGCGCGATGACGGCTATGGCCTTCGCTACGCAGCGGATCCTGAGTATTTTAAATTTTGGGTGATCTACTCCAAGGGGGAAGCAGATCAATTCTTCTGCATTGAACCTTACACATGGTTGCCGGACGCTCCAAATTTGAACCTCCCCGCCAGTGAGACCGGGCTGATCGAATTGACGCCGCAACAAACGTTGGAATTAAATCTTTCCCTAGAAATGATTTATCCGAATACCGGCGATGAGAACGAAGCTTAACCTTTTTCAAAATTTCCGCCTTCCTTATAGAAGGCGGCTTTTTTGTATGATTCCACGATTCCACAGCTTGTCTGCGTGAAGAAATAATTACCACTGCTATAGTTTTGAAGCCTCCCGCATATTTTGCACCCTACGAACCATACTAACATCACAAACGCCAAAGGAGGTGACAAACATGGCAGGTCAAAGCCGCGGAAGCCGTAATAACCTTATTGTTCCTCAAGCAACTGCTGCGCTGCAACAACTGAAAATGGAAGCAGCTCAGGAATTGGGCGTACAAATTCCGCAAGACGGTTACTATGGGAACTATACTTCCCGTGAAACCGGTTCTCTTGGGGGCTATATCACAAAACGTTTGGTTCAAATGGCGGAGCAACAGTTGTCGGGTCGTTCGAACCTGTAACTTGCATCCTCCCATTACCCTCTATAGAAACAGGCGGTCTGCTTAGCAGATCGCCTGTTTCCTTAAATATTGAAAGCCTCTAGGAAGACAGCTTTCGGTATGTATTAGCAACTTGCTCCTTCTGCGAATACCGTTGGATCAGCAAGTTGGCCATGTTATAATTCGATTCCATGATGGCATCCACGACGACAGCCCCTTGGCGCAGGGCGAATTCATAGCTGATCTCGCCATGTGTCCAGTACCGCTTGTACTTCAGCGCTTCAATCGCCATTTTTCGAAAAGAATGGATCTGTTCTGCATTAAGTCCGTAAGGTTCTTCACGAAGCTGCCCATTTCGACCCTCAATCGGATTGTGGCGGATGCCAAATTTCCCGATGGTGTTATTCCGGATCTGTAGAAATACGGTACCCGAAGTTAACCCCGACAGTTCCTCCTCCAGTTCCTTAAAAACCATGTCGATCTGCCTAACCAGCGATAGTTGCTCGGCTTTCAGCATATTCTCCCACCTTTCCCCCAAAGAATGCAACCTATGAAATAGGTCTTATGTCACATTATAGGTTAAATTTTCCTATATATCAACATTATGATATAAGCTTACTAATTATGTCTGTTTCTCTCAACATTTTCTTTCCTCTTCCGACAAAATTCTTCAACAAAAAAAGGTCCCCTCTCGAGGACCTAAAATAGTGTAACAGAATGAAGCAGGTAGCGCCCGGTTTATTTGGTTAATTCCAAGAATGCGTCAACGTCGGCCACACATACGGCCATCGCGTCACGCCAAAAGTCCGGCTTCGTCAAATCCACGCCCAGATGCTTGGCAGCCAGCTCTTCTACCGTCATGCGGCCGGTATCTTGCAGAAGCGCATCATATTTAGCCGCAAAGCCTTGGCCTTCACGGAGCGCTTGTGCGTAGATCCCCGTGCTGAACATGTACCCAAAGGTGTAAGGGAAATTATAAAAAGGCACATCGGTGATATAGAAATGCAGCTTAGATGCCCAGAAATGCGGGTGATAGCTGCCCAACGCCCCCTGGAACGCTTCACGCTGCGCTTCTTCCATTAATTCGCACAACTCCGCAGCATCCAAATAACCCTGCCGGCGCTTCTCGTAGAAACGGGTTTCAAACAGGAAGCGGGCATGGATATTCATGAAGAAGGCAATTGAATTTTGCACCTTATCGGCGAGCAGAACAATTTTCTGCTGATCATCTTCCGCATGTTTGACGAAGGCGTCAGCTAGAATCATTTCCGCGAAGGTCGAAGCGGTCTCCGCCACGTTCATCGCGTAATCCTGACTGAATCTTGGCAGCTCCTCCATCACGTATTGATGGTAGGCGTGTCCCAGCTCATGCGCCAACGTGTATACGTTGGATACGTTCCCTCCATATGTCATGAAGATCCGTGTCTGCTTGCTCAGCGGCAGAGAAGTGCAGAAACCACCCGGGCGTTTACCAGGACGGTCCTCGGCCTCGATCCAACGCTTATTAAACGCCATGGTGGCAAACTCCGCCAGCTTCGGGCTAAATTTGCCGAACTGCTCGACGATGTCTTCGGCTGCCTGTTCGTACGAAATTTTGCCGGAGGCTTGGCCTAATGGGGCATCCACATCGGTCCAGCTTAATTTCTCCACCCCAAGCAGCTTCGCTTTGCGCTCCAAATAAGCCACAAACTTCGGCTTGTTCTCGACGATCACTTGCCACATCGCATCGAGCGTGGCTTTGGACATCCGGTTCATGTCCAGCGGTTCCTTCAAAATATCGTCCCAGCCGCGTTTCTCGTACAATTTAAGGCGGAATCCCGCCAAGCGGTTCAGCGTATCGGCACAATAGTCCTCCGCCTTTGTCCAGGCTTCCTCCCATTTCGGGAACACGCGCTCGCGCACATTGCGGTCTGGATGATCCAGCTTGTTAGCTGCTTGACCGACAGACAGCATTTGAACCTCGCCCCCTTCTTCTTCAAAAGGGACTCCTACTTTGGCGACGATCGTATCATAATGCTGTCCCCAGCCGTGATAACCGTCTACTGCCAGGTCGGACACGAGGTTTTCCAGCTCCGGCGCCAGCTTCTCCCGCGCTTGCTCCCGTTTCTCGCGAAGCAGGAAGGAGATCGGAGCGATTTCTTCCCGCTGCATCCAGGCTTCCCACACCTCATCACTTGTCAAGCGGAGCAGGTTCCAGAATAAAGTCATCACGTTGTTGTATGCAGCGTTTAACGAAGTGACTCTCGCGTCAAGCTGGAGAGCTTTCTTGTCATGCTGGTCTTGCGCGGTCAAACAGCCGATAAAGGAGCCGGCTTCGGACAGACGGCTGTCGACCGCTTGCAGATCTTCAATCAGGTTGTCCAATGCCTTGGTCTCTTCTACAGTGGACGGAGCCTGCAGTTCTTGCAGCTTCGCCTGGTAGGCGGCAATATCCCGTTCCAGAGCATCCAGATGATCTCTTAGCGCCGTAGAGGCAGAACCTCCAGAGAAAATGGTTTCCAAGTCCCAAGTTTGTTGAAGGGTTCCTACGAATCTTGACATAAGTTCGCTTCCTTTCCGTATCGTTTAGAATTGATGCCTTATGGGATAACAGTGTATGCTAGTAGAGGATGCTCTATTATCACGCTTGTCTAAATACAGGGGGGATTTCCATGAAACCGTTGCAAATATCGGCGGATACCGCCGTGAAATTAGCCGCAAAACTCAAGGTGCCGATCGAGCACCTTATGCATATGCCGCAGCACATTTTAATGCAAAAAATCGCAGAACTGGCCAAAGAAGAAGCAAGCCAGCCTTCCGCATCATCAGAACCCGGAAATGACAATCAAGCCGGTCACGAATCGGAGCCTTCATGATCCCGTTTAACCAAACATGGCCTTATGATCTTGTCATGGGGGACGTGTATGTCCATGAGTGCCCATTTTGCTCCAGTCGTAACGTGCTGCTGCCGCTGAAGCCCCGCGAGTTAAAAACGATCCACGAGGGGAAGAAGAAGCTGCTCGTCTTCCCCTGCTGCGGGAACAAGCTTCATGTCCTGGACTGTGACAATGATTACCTGTTAACGGATAAGGTGGTCCGTTAGGTCGCCTTTAGCGCTCAAGATACAGGAAAGGGCCGTTTCCTTCTGGAACCGGCCCTTCGTCATGCCTTCTTCGATGTCTGCTTGTCCGTTCCGTCAACCGCGCATTTCCTCAGGCAGCTCATGTCCGCCATTCATCATTTCTTCGCGAAGCAGCGCCCACTGCTCACGGGATGCCCGAATCATCGCCGCATCCATGATCTTCTTGTCATTAATGACGCGCCCAAACCATTTGACCGCATCGTTGTACTTGCCGACCCGACGGTTCAACTCGCCGATCAAATACATCAGCCTTGCATCGCTGCCGCCGACGCCTTCTTTTTCGTAAACACGGATGTAAGCCTCCAGAGCAAACTGCAGAAAACGCTTCTCCTGTTCGACGTTGTTCTTGTACCGGTACAACCAGGCAATATGATGCAGCAAGCTGGCAATAATTCGTTCCGTTTCGCCGATGGTTTGCGCGCAGATCAGCGCCAGCTTGTACGTCTCCAGCGCGGTCTCCCAATCCCGTCGCCCGCCATAGTCCTTCTGGTTAAATCGGCTGCCGATCGCCTCTTGGAATAGGGTTCTTTGCCGGTCGGTCAATCGTGGTACCGAATTCTCCGTCGAAGCAAAACCGCAGGACGGGCATACCCGAACAACGTAATAATCCGGATTCTCCTTCTGGTAATAGCTGCAGAAATCCGTGTCCGTACGTACAGCCCGCTTAAAGCTCGGACGCACACGCGAGGTCGAAAATTCATTCTGACAATGGATGCAAGTAACCTTGATCTGATAAAGCGGTTCAAGTTCCAAAACGTCCTACTTCCTTTCAGTAATCTGCCCTGCCCGGCACATTAAGTTCATCGGTCTAAGGTGTGTTTACGAAATGAAAAGCCGGGCCGGACAGACGCTCCAGCACGATCCCTCGCAGCGGCTCCTCGACGCCAATCTCCTCCAGCGCAGCTTTCATGCAGGCCAGCCAAGCCTCAGCGCGTTCCGTCGTCACGGGAAACGGCAAATGCCGGGCACGCATCATCGGATGGCCAAAGGCATCTGAATAAAGGGACGGGCCTCCAAAAAACTGCGATAAGAACATAAATTGCTTCTCCATGACCGGAGTAATGTCTTCCGGGAATAAGGGTCCTAACAACGGATCACGTTGAACCCGCGGATAGAAGGCTTCCACCAACCGCCGAATCGTCTTCTCTCCGCCGAGGTTGTCATATAGACTTAAGCTTGGATTCATCTGTTCACCGCCTCCGTTTTCCCTTATTATATCAAAAAAAAATAAAAGCTCCTACCAAGGAGCTTCTATTCGCTGCGGTCTTTCCATCTATCAGTAGCTGCGCCAATCCTCTTCGCCGGGATGGACGAGAGCGGCTCGAATTACATAAACAAAAGCACAGACAAGTATCCCTGCGACAATGCTCATGAACATCACTCCATCCTCAAAATTTGGCTGCAAACCATGTTTGATCAAATAGCTGGTACTAAAGTTCTATTATTAGTCTTAAGCATCATTTTAGCATAGAAGCTCAAAAATATCAGCCCTTTTTTGAAACCGCTTCCTCAATTTTTTTGTGCTGTTTGTCCCAATCATTTCATACACTTCACTATGATTTGTTGTGGAGGCGTACCCATGAAATTCCAACGCTTAACGGCTGTGTTATTACTCTTTACCGCACTCATGCTGGCCGTTCTTATGGCCTGCTACCCGGAAGCTTCCTGGCAAGCCGGGGTTCGCGGGCTCGCCATCTGGTGGGACGTGCTGTTCCCGTCCCTCTTCCCGTTCTTCGTCATCTCCGAAGTGCTGCTGGGCTTTGGGATTGTTCATTTTCTCGGCAAACTGCTAGACCCGCTGATGAAGCCCTTATTCCGGATCCCCGGCAGCGGAGGATTTGTGCTGGCGATGGGGTTTGCTTCAGGCTACCCCGTCAGCGCCAAGCTGGCGACCAAGCTGCGCGAGCAACGGCTCGTTTCCCGTGTAGAGGGAGAACGGCTGGTCTCGTTCACGACGTCATCCGACCCCATCTTTCTCATCGGGGCGGTCTCTGTCGGCTTCTTTGGCAATCCGAAGCTGGCCGCTGCACTTGCATTAGCACATTATGGAGGAGCCCTGGTGATCGGCCTGATCATGCGCTTCTACCGTCCAGATCGAAACTTGTCGGCAGATCCCGGGGAAGGCGGCGAATCCGAATCCGGGCGCTTCAGTCTGAAGCTGGCGCTTAAAGCCATGCATGAAGCCCGGATCCAAGACGGACGAAGTCTCGGAGAACTGCTGCGGCAGGCCGTTGCTTCTTCCCTGCAGCTGATGACTGTTGTTGGCGGCCTAGTTGTATTTTTCTCCGTAATCCTGGAGGTGCTCACCGCTTCGGGTTTTATGGGCTTCCTCTATACCGGGTTCCAACAGCTGCTGCCGCTGCTGGGGCTGCCCGGCCAGTTAGCTGAGCCGCTTATGGGCGGCTTGTTCGAGGTCACCTTGGGCGCAAAAGCATCCGCATCGCCAGAGGGGATTCCGTTGCAATTCAAAGCTGCAGCGGCCGCCTTTATTCTCTCTTGGGGCGGCTTATCGGTTCATGCCCAAGTGGCCAGCATCTTAAATGGCGCTGACCTGCGTTATTTGCCTTTTCTCATTGCAAGATTCCTTCATGCCGTGATCTCCGCCGGGCTGTTGCTGCTGCTCTGGAACCCCTTGATGGGAGCCTCACCGGCGTGGGCCATTCACCCCCCTGCGTTTGGGGGCCGACAGATGCTATACGGTTGGGGCGCGGTTCCGGGAGCGTTCCGGCTCTTCCTAGTGACCCTGACCATGTTGCTTATTTTGTCATTTTTGGCCGAAATCATTCGCCGCCAGCGGCATCGAAAATGAAACGTTGTGTTCTGCGGACGAATTGATTATGATCTTTACAAAAGGACATTCAAGCGCATGTTCAAAATATTGTTCATTTTTGAACAGTCTTTTTCAAAGGAGCTTGTCAACTTGAGATACTTTGTACTTGACCGCGGCGATCAGCTGTCCGTGGAATTAAGCCAAACCTTCCATAAGCTTGCTGCGCAGCATGGGCTTGAGCTGGATGCGAAATCCCCGGACATCGTCGTCTCCATTGGCGGGGACGGCACGATGCTTCATGCCTTCCATACGTTTATCGACCAGATTCAATCCATCGCGTTCGTAGGGATTCATACAGGCCACCTGGGCTTCTACGCCGACTGGAAAGCCGACGAAATTCCCGAGCTGGTGGAAATGATGAGCGGTCATGCGGATCCCGGCTTGCTCAGACCGCGTATCGTCCGTTACCCCTTAATCGATCTGGAGATTCAGAAGAAGTCGGGCAGCTCTTCCTACATTTGCTTAAACGAATTTACCCTGAAGGGCGTCGATGGTACGGTGGTTGCCCAAGTGGACATTAATGACCAAATGTTCGAAATGTTCCGCGGCGACGGCATCTGCGTTTCCACCCCTTCCGGCAGTACCGCTTATAACAAGAGCTTGGGGGGAGCAATGATTCACCCCACGATTGAAGCGCTGCAGATTACAGAGATCGCTTCGATCAACAATCGTGTGTTCCGGACGTTGGGTTCTCCGCTCGTGCTGCCCAAGCATCATCATTGCGACATTTATTCGCGCAAGGAACAACGGTTATTGTTGACCATTGACCACGTCAACCTGCCGATGGACGATTTAGTGTCCGTGCGCTGTCAGGTATCGGAACAGAAGATCAGCTTTGTCCGTTATCGGCCATTCCCGTTTTGGAACCGGGTCCGTAATGCATTCCTGGACTAATCGGCAGATCTGACAAGCTCAATGGATCACGAAAATATTGTAAAGGAAGAACTGAATATGATCTTAAGCTCATTCCGCAAGTATGCATTCATCCCGGTGTTGTCCCTCGCCTTGCTGGGCTTGCCCCAGATGGTTGGAGCGGCCGGGACGGCAGGCACATCTGATGCCGCAGCTGCCGGGACAATCATTCAACTGGGAACATCGGAAACCTCCACGGACCTGCAGGCGCTTCAAGAAGTATTGGACTATCTGGAAGCCTACAACATCGAAGGCGTTGAGCGTCAGGAGTTTCTTGATAATGCGATACGCGGCATGGTTTATACGCTGGACGACCCTTACAGCGATTACTATTCTAAAGATGAACTGGAGAGCTTCGAGAACAGCGTCAATCAGGAGTTCGTTGGCATCGGTGTTACACTTCGCTTCTATAACAACAAACTGTACATAACCGACGTGTTGCCTAATTCTCCAGCCTCCAAAGCCGGACTTCTCGCAGGGGATATTATTACCAAGGTGGATGCAAAGCCGGTCACCAGCAGTGAGGATGTCGCCCGGATTCAAGGGGAGGAAAATACCCAGGTCTCCATTACGGTCAACCGGAACGGACAGGCTCTGGTATATCCAATTACAAGAGCGCATTTCACTTTGCCTTCCGTCACTGGCAAGGTTATCCCTTCCAGCAGAGTCGGCTACATCGCCGTGACTTCCTTCTCCGATACTGCGGATGAGGAATTTGCGCAAAAATTAGCCTCCCTTCGCAAAGAAGGAATTGGTGCACTTGTTCTGGACCTGCGCGACAATCTTGGCGGTTACGTTGAATCGGCAGCTAATATCGCCAAGCAGTTCATGAAAGAGGGAATCTTAATGTACACCTCCGGCCAGAGCGGGGAAATGCAGCCCGTAGAAATCACGGGCGGCCAAGACATCGGGATGCCGGTTGTGGTGTTAACCAACGGCCTGACCGCCAGCGCATCGGAAATCTTGACAGGGGCGCTGCGCGACAACGGAATCGCTAAGGTCGTAGGGGAACAAACTTACGGGAAGGCGCGCATTCAGAACGTATTCCCGTTGTCCAATGGCAGCTCATTGAAGCTGACGGTTCAAGCCTACTTCACGCCAAACAAGCTGGATTTCAACCATGTGGGGCTCAAGCCGGACATCGAAGTAAAGAACAATGCCGCAGCGCAGTTAATAACCGGGATGTATGCAGCCGGTGTACGGCAGATCAGCGTATCCGGAGGGCCGGCCTCGCTCAACATTAACGGAACGGCTTTCCCGGGATATATCGATGTGATTCAGGACGGCCAACTCACCTATGCCCCTTCCCGTTTATTATCGTCGCTGATTCAAGGAACGCCGGTCTGGAATTCCAAGAACGGGAAGCTGACCATCACCGACTTGCAAGGAAAGCAAACCGGATTCACCTTAGCTGCCAAAACCGTCAAAGTGGTCGATGGTGAATCTTATCTCGAACTGCATGAGTTCCAGAAGAAATATCCGAAGCTCACATGGAGCTATAAACAAGGCTTACTGAACTTATTTATGAAATAATTCCTTAAGCCCCCAAAAAAACGGCCTCCCGATTATTCGGGGGCCGTTTCTGTTTCCTGGGGTTGCACGTCTTTACCGTTTCCGGCATCTTTGTCCTTCACTGCGTCCTTATCCTTATGGTTATCCCGCACCTTCTGAAGAACAAAATAAGCGCAGCCGAAATTACAGTATTCGTTAATATAATCCGTGATGCCGGAATACGCGGTATCCCGATTAGCCTTGGGATGGTTGTCCCGCAGAAAACCCTTGAGGCGGAGCTTCTCATAACCCCAGTCCCCAATGATGTAATCATAGCGGTCAAGCACTTCGCTGTAACGCTGCTTAAACGCTTCAGGATCCCATGCATCCCGATAATTCTTAATCAGTTCGTAGGTTCTGCCGCCAATTTGAATCAAAGCCCCATCCTCCTTTCGGTTTACGGCGAAACAGGTGCGCCGGCTTGTTTCTTGGCCGATTGGACCTGTTCATGCGCATGATACGAGCTGCGCACAAGCGGACCGGACTCCACGTGGCTGAAGCCGCGCTTCATGCCTTCTTCCTTCAGCGCTGCAAACTGCTCAGGTTTATAATATTTCTCTACGCGCAAATGCTGCGGTGTAGGCTGCAAATATTGTCCGATCGTCAAAATATCGCAGTCCACGGCCCGCAGATCGTCCATCGCCTGCAAGATCTCGTCCCATTCTTCTCCAACCCCCAGCATAATGCTGGACTTCGTTGGAATCTCCGGCTGCATTTCCTTCGCTCGCCGGAGCAGCTCCAAGGAGCGCCGGTATTTCGCCTTCGCACGAACGCGGTCAGACAACCGTTCCACCGTTTCGATGTTATGGTTCAGAATATCCGGCTTCGCATCCATCACGATCCGCAGCGCATCCGCATCCCCCTGAAAGTCTGGGATCAGCACTTCGACGCTGCAGAACGGCAAGCGTTCCCGGATCGCTTTAATCGTCCCGGCAAAAATGCTTGCCCCGCCGTCCTTCAAATCATCCCGAGCTACGCTGGTCACGACGCAGTGGCGCAAATTCATCTGCTCTGCTGCTTCCGCCACGCGCTGCGGCTCCTGTAAATCGAGCTCCGTTGGCATCCCCGTATTCACCGCACAGAAGCGGCATGCCCGTGTACAAATATCGCCCAAAATCATAAACGTTGCCGTCCGGTTGGCCCAGCACTCATATATATTTGGACAACGCGCCTCTTCGCAAACGGTATGTAAAGTTTTAGAGCGCATCATCTGCTTGATGTCTTGGTAGTTGTCACCTGTCGTCAATTTAATACGAATCCAATCCGGTTTCGGTTCCTGGATTTGTTTAGCCAAAGCGCAAGACCTTCCTTCTTGTGATTTAAGCTGTAGCGCCATTTATTATATCATGAATCCGCTGGAAAAACCTACTTCGCAAATGGAATAAAAAAACAGCATTTGCCTCACTCTAAGAGGGTCACGAATCGCGTGCAAAATAAAGGCGAAGGAGGAATACTTGCCTTGAAGTCTCAACGGTTTGCCCGCGGTAAAGCGGCCTGGTGCATCGCCTGCGTGATGTTGATTACCTCATTTGGTCCGATCTTAGGCATAGGAGCTGCAGAGGCGAACGCTCCAGGAACAACAGAGAAGCCGGTAGTCAGCGTATTCCAGCAACGACGCACCTTGTACGAAGAGATGGAACTGTTGACGAGTGTTCCCTGGTATTGGCTTGCGGCTGTGGATCAATATGAACGCACCATCACACCGCGTAAGGAACAGCAACAGCAAGTGCAGCAAGTGCAGCGCGTAACCGGGTTTCGCTTCAAGGAAGCGTTCTGGTCCGGGCCGCTCAATCCCGATCCTGAGGACCGAAATCCGGCCACCATCGAACTGTTTGGCGGCGTTGGGAAGGATGCCACCGCAGATGGCGCAGCCGACCCGACGAACGATCGGGACGCCTTGTACACCTTGGCTTCTTATTTAACCAGCTTCGGCTATACAGAAGATGATTTTCGCATCGCCTTATGGCGTTACTATCAACATGATGCTGCGGTCGAACGGATTCGCCAATTCGCGAAAATGTATAAACACTGGGGCAAGCTGGACTTATCGGACAGCGCCTTTCCGCTTCCGCTGCGCAGCTCCTATACCTATCGCGACACCTGGGGGGATCGGCGCGGCTGGGGCGGTCTCCGAATCCATGAGGGCACGGATATCTTTGCCCCGATGGGCGTCACAGTACGCAGCGTTTGCTACGGGATTGTAGAAACGAAAGGGTGGAACCCCTACGGGGGGTGGCGCATCGGCATCCGGGATATCCAGAACCGTTACCACTACTATGCACATCTGCAAGGTTATGAGAAAGGAATCGAGGTCGGTCATTTCGTCGAGCCTGGACAAACGATCGGCTGGGTGGGCAGCAGCGGCTACGGCCCGCCGGGAACGTCGGGGAAATTCCCGCCGCATTTGCATTACGGGATCTATCGGGATACGGGAAGCACGGAATGGGCATTTGATCCATACCCACTGCTGAAGAAATGGGAACAAGCGGAACGCTCCAAAAAAAATAAAAGGGCGACCAAATAGTCGGCGCCCTTTTATTCATGTTCCCCCGTATCGGATGTTTCTGAGTGGAGTGATTCCTCCGAGCTTGAACCGTTGTTCCCGGCCTCTGGATTTCCAGCGGAATTGGAATTCCCCGTTCCTCCATTTCCATCTGGCAGATTCCCTTTGTCCTTGGTCAGCGGCTCAGTGGAATCCTTCTCGCTTGGCAGCACCGGAAGTGCAATGTTAGGTGCATTAGCTTGGCCTTCGCCCACCGGGTTGCCTTTGCTGTCATAGTAGTACATCGGCACATCTCCAACCACGAGCAAGTAGGACACCGGGATTTCCGTTTCAACCGTCTGTGACTCCATGTCAAACGGGACGACGACGGCCAGCTCCGTTTTTACCCGAAGGTACACTTCGACAAGAATCATGTTAATCCCGGCATCTTGTTGCCGTGTATTCAGATCAACCTTCACATCCCCTTTGGGCTCGATCTTGATTGGAATACTGGGACCAAAGGAAGCCAGAATCGGACTGCCGAGAGCCTGCCCCAGCGGGATGGACTCCGATAGCCGGGCGACCTCCACCAGCGTATGCCGCACCGTTTGAATCGTTTCAGACGTGACCTTCATGTGGGCGGAGTAGTTGAGCATAAACCCGGTGATTTTTCCGTTATCGTCCATCTTCCAGTCGATCAATTCTTCGACCTGTTGTTGATTTGCGACTTGCGCGGTGATGGCGTCATTAATGGATTCTGTCGCGATTTGCTTGACTCGAATTTGCGCCAGATGAATGATAGGCCCTGTCATCCGGCGTTCGACATACTGTACAAATTGCAGCAGGCCGATCACCGTAACGAGCACAAGGACGATCCATATCGTTCGTCTATGCTTTGGCCGCCTGGTTCGGCTTCGCCATCCGCGTCGTCGTCGTATCCGCATGTTCTATCACCCCTGCTTCTCTACAAAGTTATGCGGGACATGGCCAAAAAAGAAGGACGCACGAATGGAAATGAAAAGGCACACTTTCATGGTTTTGCCCTTGATTTTTTGAGGTCAATTTCGTATAGTTCTTTAGGATTAAATTTTTGTAATGAAACTTAACTTCAAAGCTGACATGAACCATGCTATAATATTCATCACAGTGCATAAATATACAAGGGGACCTGCAACATGAACAGCTTAAAAACGCTGTACCAAGTCACCATCGAATTAAGGAAAGATCAACTGGCATCGAGAGTCATACCATGGAAGCTGCTTGTGGAAACAAATCGTTATTACGAAATCAAACCCATTACAGGACCAGGAGCAGTCAAACGTCTGTACAAAGAGAAGCTGAATATCGCCGTTCATGAAACTAAACATTATTGCGATGGGACCCTGGCGGTTTCCGCTTTCTGTCAAGAAGACCATATCGAGGAGATCCGCAAGCATTTGATCGAACAGCTCGACTCCAAAATTAATAACTATATGAAGGATCTGGAACTAAACAAAAAAGCCCTTGGCTCCAAGCTGGCTATCAAGGGCTTTACGTAAATAAAAACCCCGAACCGGAGATTCTGGTTCGGGGTTTGATTTTTTCGCGCTAGCGATAATATCGCTGCCGCATCGCCTCATACAGCAGCACCGAGGCGGCCATGGCCACGTTCAGCGATTCGGCCTGGCCGCGCATCGGAATCAGCAGCCCGTCGTCCATCAGCTCGCGGACGGTCGGGCTCAGGCCGCCGCCCTCGCTGCCGAAGAGCAGCCACACGGGCTGCGTGAAATCGTAGGCGAAGCAGTTCGCCGCCGCCTGCAGGCTGGTGCCGGCCAGCCGGATACCCCGCTGCTTCGCCTGCGGCAGCACCTCTGCCAGGTCGGCATGCACGACCGGCAGGTGGAACAGCGAGCCCATGGTGGCGCGCAGCACCTTGGGCCCGTAGATGTCGGCGCAGCCAGCGCCGACGATGACCCCGTCCGCAGCGACCGCATCGGCGCTGCGAATGATCGTGCCGACGTTGCCGGGATCCTGCACACCGTCGAGCACGACCACCAAGCTCCGCTCCTTCGCCAGGAGCGGAGCGACCGTCCCGCGGTCCTTGCGGACGACCGCGAACACTGGCTGCGGCGACTTCGTATCGCTGCACTTGGCGATCACGGCGGCGGACACGCCGATCCAATGGACGTCCAGCCCTGCGGATGCGGCCTCCTGCAGTTCGGCTGGGATGCCGCCCTCGATATCGTAGCAGACGCACTCCACGTCCGCCCGCGCCTCAAGTGCCTCCTGCACGAGGTGAATGCCCTCAATCAGATATTTCCCCTGCTTGTCCCGATTTTTCTTCTCAAGCAGCCCCGCCCATTCCTTGACGCGGGGATTCTGTGCAGACAAGATTTCCATGTTCTTCCATCCTTACCCTGGTTTCAAAAATGATCCGTCGCCCACGAAGCCCGGCTTGTCTTATTCCTCAGCATAAGCCAGCTCCAGCTTCGTTAAATCCCCCTTCTCGCCAACGATGACGAGCACGTCCTCCTCCGTCAACGGAACCGTCGCTGCCGGGGAGATGTTCATTTTGCTGCCCCGCTTAATCGCCATCACGTTACAGCCAAACCGAGCGCGAATATCCAGCTCCTTCAGGTTCTTGCCAACCATTTCCGAGCTGACACGCATCTCCACAATGCTGTACTCGTCGGACAATTCGATATAATCCAAGACGTTCGGGGAGGTCAGATGATGCGCCACCCGCAGCCCCATATCCCGTTCCGGGAAAATGACCTTATCGGCCCCAATTTTCTGCAACACTTTGCCATGCAATTCATTTTGCGCCTTCACCACAATGAGCGGCCCGCCCATGTCTTTGAGGATCAGCGTGGTTAAAATGCTGGCCTGAATATCTTCACCAATCGCTACAACAACGACGTCAAAATTTCGAATTCCCAGTGCGCGCAGCGCATCTTCATCGGTGGAATCCGCGGTTACCGCGTGCGTGACCTGATTCGCCACGGCCTGCGTATGATGTTCATCCGCATCGATCGCCAGAACGTCAAAGCCCATGCTGCTAAGTGAGGTTGCCACACTTAACCCAAAACGGCCCATACCGATCACGGCAAACTGTTTTTTAGCTGCATTTGCCATGCTCTCACCACCCATATTTTATCCATCCGATTTAGTATACCACAATCCAGGAAGGAGCATGGACGAAGACAGTCTAGATGCACTCAGAAATGCTAACGGACACCAGGGGCGTTATTTATTAGCTTAGCCCATTTCCCTGATTCTTACGGACAGAGAAGACCTTATTTCAGACCAAACCAGTGTAATCCTCGCCAAAAGAGCCCAATAAGAGCCCTGTAGTCCGTTGCTATGAACGTTTTTGTCAAGCCCTCGGTTTTAAATCTGCCTGAGCACGTGGCGCGAGAGCAAAAATGCGAGCGACGGTCGGCACGCTGCTATCCGTGGGTTGGTTACCACATGTTATG
>Ga0310827_100260_pt1 | contig 53505 bp, 47 predicted proteins | sample WT_ome_2_FD_201309 | JGI IMG/M metagenome (GOLD analysis project Ga0310827, IMG submission 201309) | Sorghum-adapted microbial communities enriched on wild type (WT) sorghum from Joint BioEnergy Institute, Emeryville, California, United... ... | reverse complement strand
ATTTCTATTGCCTCAATGCGTTCATTGTCTGGCGCATCCGACTTGGCAACGATGATTGCGGCGCGCGCGAGTTTCAGGATTTCGGCAACGTCTGGTTCCTTTTCGCGCTCCAGCGCACTTTCGACGGCCGATAGGAGCGCCGGATCGCGCGCCGCAAATACGGCACGTGCAGCTTCGCTGCGTCGTTGGGAATCAAGATCAAAGAGACTAAGGGCTCCTCTCGCAGCCGCGACCGCGGAGCGCACACGATTGTTTATGCGAATAGCGGCTAATTCTGCCGGAGGATTCGCGACAACCTCGCTTGTGCGCGCATCCCGAAATGTGCCCGCGACATCGCGGTAAAGAATGGACTTGTCAGTTTCGGACACGAACAGGCGGCGATCGCCCAAAGCATCTATGATCTCAATCGCGTGAGGTGCGCCGGAGCTGACGATGTGATCGATGGCTGTAATCGTGTCGTTGAAATTCTTGGTGGCGAGAAGCCTCAATGCTGTTTCGAGATCGCCTTCATCGGCGTAAGCAATGTTGGTGCCCCGGATTGAGGTTAGAGCCAGGACCATGACGACCAAGGCCATCGTGACGTAGCAGCTCAATCTTCTCACGGGAGTTCCGGGCTAATGGTGCTGCTTGAGGCGGTGCGGCGAGATCGCCGCACCATTGTGTCGATTTTCTTTCTCGGCTCGGTTCAGACGCCGCCGCACTGTCCGGTTTTCTTATTATAGTTTCCGCACTTCTTTTCGACCCAATCGGCCTCCAGGTCCTTCGAGCCCTCGAGATAGTCGGACCACGCATCACCCGGCACGAGATCGTCCGTCTGCCAGACGATGTCGAACTGACCATCCTCGCGGATTTCGCCGATCATGACAGGCTTGGTAATGTGATGGTTCGGCAGCATTTTCGCCATTCCACCCGACAAGTTCGGCACCTCGATGCCTGGCAGGGCGTCGATGACCTTATCCGGATCAGTCGTGCCGACCTTTTCGACGGCCCTCACCCACATGTTGAAGCCGATGTAGTGCGCCTCCATCGGATCGTTGGTGACCCGCTTCGGATCCTTCGTGAAAGCCTTCCACTTCTCGATGAATTCACGGTTGGCGGGACTGTCGACCGACTGGAAGTAATTCCAGGCGGCGAGATGGCCGACCAAATCCTTCGTGTCGATCCCGGCCAACTCCTCTTCACCGACCGAGAAGGCTACGACAGGAATATCTGTCGCCTTTATGCCCTGGTTCGCCAACTCCTTATAAAAAGGAACGTTGGCATCGCCATTGATGGTCGAGACAACAGCGGTCTTCTTACCCGCCGAGCCGAATTTCTTTATCTCTGCCACGATGCTCTGCCAGTCGGAATGACCGAATGGCGTATAGTTGATCATGATGTCTTCCTTCTTGACGCCTTTGGAGAGAAGGTAGGCCTCAAGAATTTTGTTCGTCGTGCGCGGATAGACGTAGTCGGTGCCCGCTAGCACCCAGCGTTCAACTTTGCCGCCCTCCTCGCTCATCAGATAATCGACGGCGGGGATCGCCTGCTGATTGGGTGCGGCACCCGTATAGAAGACGTTGCGCTCGCTCTCTTCACCCTCGTACTGCACGGGATAGAAAAGAATGCTGTTCAACTCCTTGAAAACCGGCAGGACGGACTTGCGCGACACGCTCGTCCAGCATCCGAAAACTGCAGAAACCTTATGCTGCGTAATAAGCTCGCGGGCTTTTTCCGCGAACAGCGGCCAGTTCGATGCGGGGTCGACGACTACGGCTTCAAGCTTTTTGCCGAGCAGACCACCTTTTTTGTTCTGCTCTTCGATAAGCATCAGCATGACGTCCTTAAGGGTCGTCTCGCTGATGGCCATAGTGCCTGATAGAGAATGCAAAACACCAACTTTAATGGTGTCTTCAGCATGTGACGGAAGGCTAGCGGCGAACGCTAACGCGGCCAAACTGACCGCTCCCTTGAGCAGGCCGCCAAATAAATGTTCTCGCATGAAGGCACTCTCCCTGAAACCGATAAGCACACTTCGGGTTGGCAAGGAGCGTGCCACAACTCGCCGACAACCGGCGTGAGCGAACTAACCCTCGGAAACTAGAGAGAAAAAGAAGCCGAATCTTGCACGACTGGCGAACATTTTGGCCGATTAGCCGGCGGCGTGCACTTTTGCGATGAACGTTCGCTCACCAGGCCGCTTATTTTCTAGGCGCTAGAAGCGTGATCAAAGCGGTCGACGGTCAGGCGCCGACGGCGCGCCCAAAATTTTGGCGTAGCTTGGCAAGCCAGGTCGATTCGTGCTGCGTAACACTCGATTAGAGCTTCGCCTTTGGTTCGGCGAAGTAAATCCGACGTTTGCCACTCTTCAGGTCTTGTTCGGCGCGGATATCAAATCGTGCCGCAAGCAATTGCCGGAAAATATCGGGTTGATAATCGTCGTATTGGTCGTCGCGATTGGCCAACAGGATTTGGACCATTTCGTCGTCCCGCCCGACGAACTCGATCACAACAGCCGTTCCGAGGCTTGCCAGCCAGTCAATGAAATCAGCCAAGGGAATATTGGCGGAGATCACGATGTGATGAATGAGCGCCAGGCAGAGCGTCAGCTCCGGCCGTCCCCTCTCTGCGAGCCCCTTACGTTCTGCGCCGCGCCAGCCCTGATTGGGAGAGGCGTCGGCAAGATTAACAACGAGAGGCAATATGGTTCGCGACGCCGCGCCGGCCTTCTCGTGCTGATAAAAACGCTCGATAGCCATCCAGTCGCCATCCATGGCAACTACGTAGTCCGCATGCTCAGCTGCGACGCGCGAGAACGTACCGGTATTGCACCCCAGGTCCCACACCAATCGCCAACGCCGGGTCGCAGCAGCAGCCCGGACAAACTCGAGCTTTCGCTGAAACTCCTTCTCGTCATAGGAGTGCGTCCGATCGTAATCCGACCATTCGGTCTTGATCGGCGGCGGCACGAGCTTCGCGACAAGATCGGCCAGTTTGTTGACGTTACGCTTGATGAGACTTTTGTCGAAACCCGCAGTAGCGAGCTGACTTTTGACATTCACGCCCTTGCTTGAATAGCGCTGCTGGAGAGCGCCTTGCGCCACCACGTGAAGCAACACACCTGGTCGCAACAGGTCGCGCGCTGACATGAGCCGGCGCATGTCCTCCGCCGGAATGCCATCGATACGCCCACGCAGCCATGGCCGGAAGTCAGCCCCTTTGTAGGCCTGGAGCATCAACGGGTATAGGAACAACTCACAGAATTGGCGGTAGCCCACCCACGGCTCGCCCTTCCGGAGCGGAGCGAACGAAGGAATATCGATGAAAACGGGGTGAACCCCGTTCCATTGAATATTATACGGTGAGGAATCTCGCAAAATCATGCCGCAGGCCAACGCCTGGCACATGAGGTCCAGATGCAAAAGGGCGGCATCCTTCAGCATCCCGAAAGGCCACTCGTAGGGATAGGAGATGAAGGGGATGCGGGCATGTTCCACGATGCCAGCCCACGATCCCTCAGCCAGTCCTTCCTTTTGAGGATCGACTGACCAGGTGTCGACGATTTTGCCGCTTTTTCGGTTGGCTTCGAAAAACGGCGCGCGCTGAAGCGCTTCCCAATTTTCGAGCGCCGCTTTGCTCAATCCACGAAATATTCGATTTCCGCGATAGAAAACGCAGCCGTTTCTGTCGCGATAGGAGCCCGGCTCGGTCTGTATAACAAAAGCCGCACCCTCGGGTGTGGCAGCTGCTTGGGATAGCACTGCGGACATCGCTCGTTGTAACTTGATCCGTACGAGGAGGTATGCTTCCTGGGCAGACCAGCCTTGACTTCACCGCTGCGTTGCGCGTTCTGCCTCAGCCTCCTCAGAGGCTGCAGCCTTCGGCTTTATTCCGAAAAGCGACAGCAACTTGTACCAGTAGAGCTTGGCCGCAACGGCTAGTCCCGCAACGCCCCCGAGTAGAAGTTGTAGCAGCATGCTTCCCGAGCCGCCGTCTAGATATGCGTGCGCCTCCGTGGTCGACATGGCCGCAAACATCAGGGAGAGGACGAGCGGAGTGGCGAGGGCAAGCGGCTTGATTCGCATCAGGACCATCCTCCAGATCGTGGAATCACGTGGTTGGCAGCCAAGCTAAGTAACCAATTTGGCTGCAGAATCGCTCCCGTAGATTCATCACAAATGTGTCATGAATAGGTGCCTGATCCCTGCCTCCAAGCAGTGCTCTGGTGCAACCCTGGCACCGGCGCTCCGCCCACTAACAGACGAGAGGTGACTGGATGGCGAACGGATCGGTTCTGGAACCTGTTGTCCAAACGAAACCAAACTCCCGAAGGCAATGGTCGTCCACTTTCTGGCTGGCCGCCCCCCTCTTCTCTTCGCGGTTGCGTCCGTTCTTGGACTGCTCGTTCACAACCGCCACCAGACGTTCCTCTCGAGTGCGGCGCCGGCGCTGATCGGCTCGCTGGGTTTTGCGCTCGCAGTCCTTCTCCTCGTCGCGGGAATCCGCCGGAGGTTCGATGCGTGCGCAGCCGTCATTGCTAGCATCTGGGTTGCAGGCTGCCTTTTCCATGCCGGTCTGTTTCGCTTTGTCCGTTGGTTCGACGACAGTTACGCGACCGTATGGTCCGTGCCGGTCGCAATTCTGCTCATAGGCATTCTCACGTTGGCTGCTGCGCGCCTCCCGGCGCGACACATCCGGGCGCTGCACCTCGCGCTTACCGCGGCTGCCGCCGTGATGGTTGCCGCCCCGGCCTGGGATGTTGCCGCCTTCGAATGGCGAAATCGCGCGGCTAGGACCGTCTACGATCCCAATAAGGCTGTGGAGGAAATTGCTGAATTCACGAAAGGAACAGAGACGCCTGTCGTTACGGCGCGTCCCCCAGATATCTATTACTTCGTGTTTGATCGTTTCGCATCGGCGGAGACGCTCGCGCGATATTACGACGTCGATATCACCGAAACCATCGATTTCCTCGAGCAGCGTGGCTTCCATGTCGTCCGCGCCGCCAATTCAAACTATCACCGCACTGGGCTGTCTCTCGCGTCAACATTCTATATGGATTACCTCGACATGCTCAGCGAGCGGGCACCAGGGAACGATTGGCGTCCGCTTCAGGCGATGCTCAGGGATCATCGGGTCGCGAGATTCTTGAAGGAACGCGGTTATCGATTTATCCAGTTCGGCTCATGGTGGACGGGCACCTTCCAAAATCCTCTTGCAGACGAAAACCACCCACATGGATTAGGTGAGTTCGACTACCTTTACCTCCGCTACACAATCTTGCATCCGCTACTTCAAGTTCTGCCCACCACGCGCCTTGCGCAGCAGCTCGACTGGGATCTCGGCCAATGCCAACGAGTGAGACCGCAGATCGAAAAGATCAAAGCGTTGGGAGAGCAAGATCAGCCGCTTTTCGTGTTCGCGCACATTCTTGTGCCGCATGGTCCTTACGTTTTCGCACCGGACGGAAGGTGCTTCACCCGCGAAGAGGCTGAAAAACGGAGCGAGCGCGAAGGATACGTCGACCAGGTTGCCTACGCGACTCGCCTGATCCAAGAACTTGTGGCGGCGTTGCAGTCTGAGCGCAATAATCTGCCAATCATCATAATTCAGGCTGATGAAGGGCCTTTCCCTGAACGTAACTGGAGTGTTCCCTGGAACGAAGCATCCGCGAGCGAACAGCGCATCAAGACAAGCATCATCAGTGCCTATTTTTTCCCTAACGGCGACTACAGCCAGTTGGGAGAGAACACGACACCCGTGAACAGCTTCCGCGCTGTGTTCAATACCTATTTCGGGACGAGCTTTCCGCTGTTGCCGAATCGCATTTTTGTTTCACCTGATGAGGCCCGACTCTATGACTTCTATGATGTCACCGAGAATGTGCTTGCGGACTATGAGGATATTTCCGCCTTGCAACGCTCGGCTCCAGCCGGCTCTCAATCAGTACCGAATTGAGATCAGCTCACGTGCCTGACGATAACCCAGGACAGGGCCATTGACAGGGTTAGGTATCACTCATCGGCGAACAGCGCGCTGAGCCGTAAGCTGCGGCTCAGCGCGAGCATCATCCTCCTTAAGCTCAGCGAAAAGCCAATCAACAAATACGCTCACAATCGGCGTAGCGCGGACATTTTTTCGGCAGGCAACGTAGAAGGCATCAGTTGCAGGCACCGCAAGATTGAACGGCGCCACGAGCTGTCCCTTCGCCAGCAGACTGGCAGCTGTTATCGTGTCGCCAAGTGCAATTCCCAATCCATGCACTGCGGCTTCTATGGCCAATCTGGCATCTGAAAAGAATAGCTGCTGCCCCCGCTTCAGGTCGAGCGCATCGGCGGCAGCCAGCCAGGTGTGCCATTCCCGCCCGTCATCACCATGTAAGATGACATGATCGCCGATATCACGAATTGAGCGAATTGGTCGATTGTTAATCAGGGTCGGACTGGCAACGGGAAACAATTCCAATGAGGTCCAAAGTTTGACCCAACAGTCCGCCCAGCTACCATCTCCATAAAGAATAGCAACATCAACGTCAGAAGAGTGAATGCTATCCGGATCATTGGATGCGGAGAAAGACAACCGGATTTCCGGATACCGCCCGATGAAGCTACCGATCCGCGGCAAAAGCCATAGCGAGAGGAGTGCCGGGACGCACGCGACACTCAAGGCGCCAGAGGTGGTCGGTCGCGTCATCCGCGCCGTCGCCGCGGCGATGTCCTCGAATGCCGCAGAAACCGTCGGCAGCAACTCCGCCCCGTGGGCCGTCAGCTTGAGCCGCTGCCCTGCTCTTTCAAACAATTTTACGCCAAGCCACGTCTCGAGAACGCGAATTTGATGGCTCACTGCACCGTGGGTGACGTGCAGCTCAGCTGCCGCTCTCGTTAAAGACCCCAGGCGGGCTGCAGCCTCAAACGCGCGCAGCGGATTGAGAGGTGGCAAACGACCAGCCAATGGGCGTCCCGTTTGTTAGTTTTTCTCACATCTCTCTTTATAAGAATATCAATTGCCTTTTCAACGCCTCGCCATAGCATTCCGTAGACTTCAGGATTTCCGATAACCCCGATAGGCTCGCCTGAAAGCCTATCGGATGAAGAGAGGTTCTGGATGGGCTGGGACAAAGAAAAGCTGGAAGCACTAAGAGCGAAGTACGGCGAGGGCCATGGTGGAGAGCTGTTCGATCCACGCTTCCGTCGTGTGGCCGATAAGATTTTTTCCAAATCGGGCACCCGTCTCGCGCCCTACTCGGGAGTCCCCACCTTTCTGTCTGCCCCCTACCGTCAGATTGATCCCGCCGCCCCAGATTTCGGTGATCTTCAGGTTGCTTTGCTGGGCGTCCCCATGGACCTCGGCGTGACTAATCGGCCAGGGGCACGATTTGGCCCGCGCGCGTTGCGAGCGATCGAGCGCATCGGTCCGTATAATCACGTGCTCGACTGCGCTCCCATATTCGACTTACAGGTCGCCGATATCGGGGATGTTCCGTTCGCAAGCCGATATCGATTGGAGCAATGCCACGAGGATATCGAACGGCACGTGCGAAAGATTGTAGATGTCGGAGTGGTGCCACTTTCCGTCGGTGGCGACCATTCGATCTCACATCCCATTCTGAAGGCCATCGGTCGCGACCAGCCTGTTGGCATGATCCACATCGACGCCCATTGCGACACCGGTGGTGCGTTCGACCAGACCAAGTTCCATCATGGCGGCCCATTCCGAAATGCCGTCCTTGACGGCGTGCTTGATCCAACCCGGACTATTCAGATCGGCATTCGAGGATCAGCCGAATACTTGTGGGAGTTCTCTTATGAGGCCGGCATGACGATTATTCATGCCGAAGAGGTATCGTCGATGGGTGTTCCGGCGATCATTGAAAAAGCAAGAGAGGTTGTCGGAGACGGGCCGACCTATCTCTCTTTTGACATTGATAGCCTCGATCCCGCCTTTGCACCGGGCACAGGAACGCCGGAAGTGGGCGGCCTTACCACGCGCGAAGTCTTGGAGCTCCTGCGTGGTCTGAAAGGCGTCAACCTTGTCGGCGGCGACGTCGTCGAGGTGGCACCCCAGTACGATGCCACAACCAACACGGCCCACGCGGGTGCGCAGGTACTTTTTGAAATCTTGAGCCTGATGGTCTTCAGCCCTTCAATTACAAAGAAAACAGTTTGGCCCTGAAGTATTTCGCCCAAGAATAAATGGGAGTTGCGTTGCCCGAAAGAGGAGAACGGACATGAAGCCCCTGCGAACGACGAAAGTCAGCCGCCGCTCGGTTTTGGCTGCGAGTATTGCGGGTGCCGGGTTGCTCGCCTGCCCGTCCATACTGCGCGCTCAGGAAAGGTCGATAAAAATCGGCGTTTATGGCGGTTATTTCAAAGATTCATTCGACAAAAACATTTTTCCGGAATTCACCAAGGCGACTGGCATAGCGGTTGAATCGGTGGCCGAACCCACTGGCGAGGCTTGGTTGGTCCAGCTTGAACAGGCCGCACGTGCCGGGCAGGCCCCTGCAGACCTTTCGATGATGTCCCAGGTCGCAACCCTGAAAGGTCAACGGACAGAGCTTTGGACGCCGCTCGATCCTGCCAAAATCAAGAACATGGATAAATTGCTGCCGCAGTTCATCTCGAAATATCCGGACGGGCGCATCGCAGGCATTGGCGCGGTTGCGTGGTACATCACCCTCGTGACGAATACGAAGGTCTATCCGGAGCCGCCGGAATCCTGGGCTGCCCTCTGGGATCCCGCCAATAAGGATCGCCTTGGCCTGCTCGCTCTGGTTTCCAACTCGTTCCTGTTGGAAGTCACGGCGAAGACCTTCATGGGTGGGACTGACGCGCTGGATACGGAAGAGGGCCAGCTCAAGGCCTTCGAGAAGCTCGCCGAAGTGAAACCGAATGTCAGGCTGTGGTATCGTGATGAAGCCCAGTTCGAGCAGGCTCTAAAGTCGGGCGAAATCCCAATGGGCCAGTACTATCACGATGTGACGGGCCTCGCGGCAGCCGACGGTTTCCCAGTCCGCTCCACATTCCCGAAGGAAGGCGGCATCCAGGATTCTGGCAGCTGGGTCCTTTCTCGCGCTTCAAAAAAAGTGGAAGAGGCCCACATCTTCATCGACTTCATGTGCCAGCCGGAGGTTCAAGCCCTCCTGGCCCGGAAGGTCGGCACAGCGCCCACGATAAGACGCGATCTGCTCGATCTGACGGACGAGGAATTTGCCGCCGTCTCGTCGGAGATCGATCCGATCATTCCACGCTACGACCTCTATACCACGAAGGCCGACTGGCTGAATCAGAAGTGGACGGAAATGATTGTGGGTTGAGCGGAAGGAACAAGCACAGGCAGGAGTCAGCCGAAATTGCTGCGCTTGCTATAGTTGCAACGGCGCTGGCTTCTGCATCACCCAAGTGAAGATGTGCACCCGCGAAGACGTCTCACATATGTCGGGATTGCAGCTTAAAGGCCTGACGAAAAGATTCGGAAATTTTACTGCGGTCGACAATGTTGGTCTTGCCGTTCCGCATGGAACATTTGTTTGTTTGCTTGGCCCTTCTGGTTGCGGAAAGACGACCCTTTTACGGATGATTGCAGGGTTGGAGGAACCGTCCCAAGGAGCTGTTTTTCTAGATGGGAAGGACATCACGCACCTACCCACGCACAAACGCAATTTCGGAATGGTCTTTCAATCACTGGCCCTCTTTCCGCATCTTACGGTCGGTGAGAATATTGCCTATCCACTCCGCATCCGCGGTGTTGACAGAAAAACGCAACAAGAGCGAGTCAAGGAGCTTCTCGCGCTAGTCCAACTTCCGGGATACGCGCACCGTTCAATCTCGCAGCTGTCAGGTGGCCAACGTCAACGCGGCGCGATCGCACGAGCTCTTGCGCATGCACCTAGTCTCTTCCTCCTCGATGAGCCCCTGTCTGCGCTCGATGCCAAGCTGCGAGAAGCGATGCAGATGGAATTGCGCCAGCTGCAGCAAAAACTCGGCATCACGACAATTGTCGTGACGCATGACCAGCGTGAGGCCATGACCATGGCTGACCTGGTCGTCGTCATGGGTGATGGCCGCATCCGCCAGGCCGCTCCTCCGATCGAAATCTACCGCAAACCCGCCGATGCTTTCGTCGCCGGCTTTATTGGTTCAACAAACCTTCTCGAAGTTGAGTTAGATAGCGCCGGACGTGTTGTAGCTCTAGGCCGGCCAATTCCGAACCTTTCGTTGCCGGATGGTATGAACAAAGGTCTTATCTCTATCCGCCCCGAGGACATTCAACTGGAAAAAGATAGGGCGAACGCCATCCCTGGCAAGATCAGTTTCGTCCGGGATCTCGGCGGCACTATTGAGATTTTCATCGACGCTGGCGGCACTAGGATCATTGCAGTCGTACCTCCTCAAATGCGGAATGACATCCAGGAAGGTTCTGACGTTGGCATTGTATTACCAGCCGAAAGCTGCGTGGTGCTCAAGCAATGAAACCCGAACCTCCGCACAAGCTCGCTGACTATGCCCCGTTGATCTTTCCCGCCATTATGCTGATCGTGTTCTTCGTGATCCCATTTTCGACGATGATCACGGTCAGTTTCTTCAAGCGTCAGCAAGGAGGATTTTACTCGCCGGAATTCGTGATTGATAATTATGCCCGCTTTTTGAGCCCATTTTTCGGTGGTGTGCTTGGCTTCTCTCTCATACTTGCTGTTATAGTTGCTCTCGTCTGCGTGGCCATCGCGTTCCCCTTCACATATGCCCTGACACAAAGCCCGCGCCGCGTTCAGGTTATATGGCTGATTGCACTGCTTTCCATACTCTCGCTTTCAGAGGTGATCATTGGTTTCGCGTGGTCGACACTTCTTTCGCGCACTGCCGGGATCACCAATCTTCTGGTGGCTGCTGGTTTGATGTCAGAGCCACAAGCCCTTCTGCCTAGTTTCGGCGCTGTACTGACCGGGATGGTATACCAGGCACTGCCCTACACCGTTCTGGTTCTCTATCCTTCGCTTATCCGCCTCGACCCGTCACTGCTTGAGGCCGCGCGGACACTGGGAGCCTCACCACTTCGAGGCTTTTTCAACATTGTCATTCCCGCCCAGCGCAACACGATCGTGGCCACGTTCATTCTGGTCTTCGTCTTTGCGCTTGGTTCTTACCTGCTGCCGCAAATCCTCGGCAGGCCACAGCATTGGACGCTGTCGGTGCTGATCACTGATCAGGCCATCTACCAGTCCAACATGCCATTCGCCGCGGCAATGGCCGTCTTCCTCGTACTGATATCATTGGCCCTGGTTGGCCTGACGGCCCTTATCGGGGGGCGGAGGGAGGTGGTTGAATGATCGACGGCATCTTGCGCAAGGTTGGGTTCGCGCTCGTCGCACTCTTCCTAGCCGGGCCGTTGGTGGTCGTCGCGGGCGTCTCGATCAACGAGAAGCAGTCGCTTACATTTCCACCCCACGGCTTTTCCTTAGCATGGTACGGACAAATCTTTGAAGATCCGGGCTGGCGCGGTGCCCTGATTGCGTCGGTGTTACTTGCGACCTTCTCTGCAGCCCTTGCGGTTCTTATAGCGCTACCGCTTTCGTGGTTTCTCTGGCGGCGTATCGCGCCCTGGGCCAATTTCTTCCGGTTGCTGGGTATCGCGCCGTTCATTCTGCCACCCGTGATCACTGCGCTTGGTATGCTCAGCTTCTGGGCGACAATCAGTCTCTACGGCCAGCCATGGACAGCCGTTATCAGCCACGCGATCTTTTTCGTAACGCTTCCGCTGGTGACGCTCTCGCTCGGATTTTCATCGATCGATCGCTCTTTAGTCGAAGCAGCAGCGACAATGGGTGCGGATGATCGTACGGTTTTTCGCACAATCGTTATGCCCATGATCCTGCCTTATCTGGTCTCAGGTTACGCCTTTGCGTTCGTGCTGTCGCTCAACGAGTATATCGTTGCCTACATGACGGTCGGATTCACGATGGAAACGTTGCCTATCAAAATTTTCAACGCGCTGCGTTACGGCTACACACCAACAATGGCTTCGGTTTCGATTTTCTTTGTCATCATCGCAACAATCGTCTTCGGCCTGATCGCCCGATTCGGCGACCTGCCGCGGCTTCTCGGTGCCATGAACTCGGGCGACCGCTAATGCGCATCGCAGCTTTTCAAATGGAGGCGCGATCCGTTGATCCGCGCCTTAATCTCGCGCGCATAAGGACAGCGACCGAAAAGGCAGTCGCCAGCGGAGCACAGCTGCTAATTACGCCGGAGCTTGCTTTGCAGGGATATGGCGCTGGTGACAATTTGCGTACGTTAGCTTGCCCGGCTGACGGAGAGATGATTCAAGAATTAGAGCGGATAGCTCGAATAAATAATATTGCTCTGTTAGTGGGGTTCGTAGAAGCCGCCGACAACGCGCTTTACAATAGTGCCACCTTCATCAATGGCCGCGATCAGCCCACCATTTACAGGAAATCGCATCTCTACGGTGATTTCGAACGAGGGCTGTTCCAACCTGGTGACCCGGTAGCCTGCCTCGTCGAGTATTGTGGCCTCAAAATTGGATTCCTGATCTGCTATGATGTTGAATTTCCTGAAAACATTCGCCGCCTTGCTCAAGCCGGGGCTCAACTCGTCGCCGTTCCAACTGCCCTTCCTGTCAATGGCAATCCGGAATTCATCGCACGCAAGATGATCCCTGTGCGTGCCTTTGAAAACCAGATCTTTGTGGCCTATGTGAACTACTGCGGCGCTGATAAAATGTTTTCGTATGCGGGACTATCCGCTATTGCGGCGCCGAACGGTCAGCTTCTCGCCGAGGCCGACGGTCGCTCAGAAACCTTGATATTCGCCGATATCTCGCCTGAAGACTTCGCAGAGATCGCCGCTGCCAATCCTTACCTACGCGACCTTCGGGTGTAACCCCAACAAGTAACGTGCTTCGTCGTGGACCTGGGGGTCGTATCGAAGCGACGGATGACAGAAACGGACTTGCAAGACCGATACCAGCTCCATCTCGGCGGACGCTGCGGGTTGTGCTGTGGTCGAAGTTGCCCTCTGACATCCTGCCCCACAGTACACAAGTAAGGGGAACTTTACGGAAAGTTTAGCAGAGGCGTGCTAGCGACCGCCACGGCGCGCGAACCGTCCGGACGCGACAACTGGGGCAGTTACATATGCGGTTCTTTAAGAAATTGCAGTTCGTCGGAACGCAATATTAGAGCTCTAACCTCACCAGTACGCGATTACCCACCGTATAATCGCATTATAAAAGAGTTCTAATAGGAGAATAATTGGAAACCTATCACCATTTTTTCTTCAATCCCACCTGCCATCTCATGTTGCATAATGCTTGGAGCATGTAGGAATTTGTGTGATGACCTGGAACCTAAAGTATTGGGACATATTGGATCAATTGTATTGGAGTCCCAAATATATCGGTCTCAGATCAATACAAAAAAATAAGTGCATCATTGACGATAAATACGTCGCGGTGCCCTTGGAGCTGGTCAATCCGGATGGCCCCCTCTACACACGCGGTCGAAAGGCTCTAGACCATTACCAATGGATGCGGACGCAAGAGGAGACACTCAACCACGTATTTGATATTGCCTTCGCAATAGCGCCGGACGCGATGATAGAGCGGTGCCTCGCTTTGCCTCTCGGCTTTGTCGATAAGGGAATTTTCCAATCGCTTGGTAGGGAAGTGCGGTTCCGCTATGGTTGGGGAACCTCTGAGAATATCACGCAACACGACGGCCTCTTCGTAAGCAAGACCAGCATTATTGGCGTTGAAATCAAGATAAACTCGGCCACAAGCTCAGAACAGATCTTGAAATACGCTTCCCTAGTTGTATGGGAAGAGGAACATTCTGGTCGCAAACCGCAAGTAGGTCTTTTGTACATTGTCCCCGCACATCGAGTATCTCGCGTACTGCGATCTTGTGGACTAGATGGGCCCAATGCTCCTCTCTCGATTCTTGACAAGGTTGCTCATGAAAAGCTGCCCAAACGTATTCACGAGCTCCTCAAACACGGAGCTGACAGAGTGCGTGACGTGTTGGACAGGATGGTAGTTCGGGCAATTTCGTGGTCAGCGCTCTATCTGTCACTTCGCGAGATCGCCGACGCATCCGATCCAAATGAACCCGGGGGACAAACCCTCAAAAGATTAGTGGAAGGCCTGACCGCGCAAATCGCCGATCATTTCCCAGATATGCTAGAGGAAGCAAAAACCCTTGAGAGCCCTATGCATACCGGTCCAATCGAGCTTTGAACTCAGTGCAAAGTCTGAAAGAAACCACAGACCCGAATCGCGTGTCCAGATACTGGCTCGCACTTCCGTGGACTGTGCCCCCAGGCACATGCTTAACTCAAGCGCATCCGCTCAAGCGGACCAACATTTTGATGGTTGCCTAGTCCTATCCGCGTCGCAAACGCAAGCAAATCGCAGGAGAGCGTCTAGGAGGCACAATGTAGATCAGGTGGTGCCCAGGGGCGGAATCGAACCACCGACACCGTGATTTTCAGTCACGTGCTCTACCAACTGAGCTACCTGGGCTTGAACCTTGCGTCCGCCAGAGAGGCGGTTGAGGTGGGGGCGTTATAGTTCCTCGTTGTCCCGCTGTCTAGCGCCTTGACTGGAAATAGCTTCACCCTCCCCAACGCCCATCTCGTCCTCTTCATCGTCCGCCGATTGCGCCGGGATCACGTAGGCGCCCCGGAGCCAACGCGAGAGGTCCACATCGGCACAGCGGCGCGAGCAGAACGGCCGGTACTCATGCACCGTCGGGGCGCCGCAGATGGGACAATGACCGCGTGCCGTGCTCTTGCTGTCAGACTCGCTTCCCATAAAACCTCAACGGCTGGCTGTCAGTCGATCTCCGTATCGGCGGCTTTCACCCACGAAAAGTGCACAGGGTAGCCCTCGCCCACCAGCAAGTTCACCGTCTCCGTCAACGGCAGGCCTACGACGCTGGTATAGGACCCAACGATCTTCTGAACGAAGCAGCCTGCAAGGCCCTGAATGGCATAGCCGCCGGCTTTCCCCCGCCACTCCCTTGAGGCGATATAGGCCTCGATCTCTTCCCGTGAAAGGCGTTTGAACCGCACCCGCGTGTCGACGAGCTTCACGCGCTCGCGATCGTCAGGGGTGATGAGGCAGACCGCAGTCAGCACCCGATGGGCGCGACCGGAAAGGAGCTGCAGCGCGGCAACTGCTTCGTCGACCGTCTCGGGCTTCAACACGGTTCGCCGACCCACCGCCACAACTGTATCCGCGGCCAGGACGAAGGCATCGGCCAGATCGCGATCGTTGGCAATCTGGTCGCGGGCCTCCTGCGCCTTCGCCCGGGCGAGTCGGTTTGCGAGAGAGCGCGGCATTTCTCCCCGCCGTGGCGTCTCGTCAATCGAAGTGGGCCGCAGCGCGTCGGGCGTGATGCCGACCTGCGAAAGCAGCATCAGGCGGCGCGGCGAGGCGCTCGCCAGCACCAGTTTCGGCCGCTCGGGAGACTTGTCGCGGCTGCCATCCCGCGATTTCGCAAGCTGGCGCCGCAGAGTGTTACGCCCGGGTTTGTCGGAGAGGCCGAAGCCCGTTAGCCGGGCGATTGTAGATGAGATCATCCCTAGACTCGATGGTGGTTAGCGGCAGGGGTGAGAGATCGTGACGGGAATGAATGGGCAGAACTCGGAGTCTCCCAATCATTCATCAAAAAATTGCAACCAGCGGAAGAATGCTGCAGACCCGCCCTTCTAAGCAAGAGCCCCCTCCCAAGTGCTGGCCAGCCACCCGAACCCCACCCTTGGCCGCTCAGCCTGCGGCATAAACTCGCACTCTCGCAGTTGGTCGGTTATCTTGTGGACGGATCAGGACCTGTGGAGGGAGATCGCCATGTCGTCGTCACTCGCGAGTATCGCCGAGATGCTTGGTGCCACAAAGCTGTTCGGCAAGCTCGATGAGGCGAGCCGGCTGGAAATCGCGAAGCAGATGCGCGAGGCGTGCTTCAGTTCCGGCCAGTCGATCTTCTCCCGGGGGGACACAGGGAAGGACATCTACTTGGTGCTTGATGGTCGCGTGCGGCTGTCGGTTCTCTCAAGCGAAGGCCGGGAGCTATCCTTCACCCATGCATCCCGGGGTGACGTCTTCGGCGAGATCGCGGCCCTGGATGGCGGGCCACGCACAGCGGATGCGACTGCGGTGACGGCCGTGAAGACCATGACGCTCTCTCATACAGCTGTTACCCGCCTGCTGGAGACGTCGCCGGAATTTGCCCAGGCGGCCATATCCTTCTTGTGCAACCGTATCCGAGAGACCGACCTCCAGCTGGAAGGCGTTGCCCTTCACCGAATCGAGGTGCGTCTGGCCCGATTCCTTCTCGGTATGCTGCGCCAACGGCATGGGCCGGACGTTTCCGGCCGAGTGACCATCGACCTCGGTATGTCCCAAGGGGAGCTTGCCTTGCTGCTCGGCGCGAGCCGCCCGAAGGTCAACGCTGCGCTCATGCTGCTCGAGGACATGGAAGCAATTCGGCGGCGCGATACAGTCGTCGAATGCAACGTTGAAGAACTCAAGAACATGGCTGAGCTGGACTGAGCCAGCGACGCGCGGAGACATCAGTGCCTCGCAGTGGAGACCGAGAAGCGGCTGTGGCTGAAGTTTCAAGGCCGGGGTCTCCTGCTATCGGGCCAACGGAGAGCACCGGCGAAACTCGGGTGGACTTGGCCGCAACTCCGGGAGACTCGGCAGTCCGCAGTGAGGAACTATCCGATGACAGCCCTGTTCCTCGAAGCTGTCTGAGCGCATTCCTGGCAGATTTGGCTCACCACCCGGCTGTGCGGAAGGTCGGATCCTGGATCAGATGGTTGGGAGAGCTCGGCACCGCAGGGTACAATCCCGAGATCCGACGCCGGCTGCTGATCGTCAATCTCATTGCCTACCTGATCGCGATCAGCACGGCTGAATACACCCTACAATACATTCAGCTCGACCCCGTCAAATACAGGCCGCTGATCCTCATCAATATTGGGCTTGTAGTGATGGCGCTGACGGTGCCTGGCATGCACCGGTTCAGTCCCATCGCTGGAGGAATGCTGATCGTCGTCAGCGAATATATCGCCATGATGACGATCTCGGCTCTGTTGGGTCGGTCGGGAGGCGTTCATTTGCAATTTCTTGTCGCCGCCGCCGCGCCGTTCGTGGTGTTCGGCCTCGAACGCATCAAGCTTGTAGCCACGGTGGTTATTCTCGGGCTCATTCTTCACCTCGTGGCCTGGTTCGAGTTTCCGAGCGAAGCCGCCCTCATACGCGCGGATCAGGAGTTTCTTGACGCGCTTTACATACAGGCCGCCATTACGACGTTCGGCCTGATAGCCGCCTCTGTCTGGTACGCTTTCCGTCTCGTCGAGCGCGCACGGGCGGAAACCGACAGTCTGCTTCGAAACATCCTGCCGGACATCGTCGCCGACCGCCTGAAATCACGCCCTGGCGAGCCGATCGCCGACAGCCACGAAGAGGTGAGCGTACTGTTCGCGGACATCTCGGGCTTTGTTGCGTTGGCACGAAGCCTGGGCGCAGCGAAGGTGGTTAACCTCCTAAACGAGATCGTGAGCGAGTTCGACCGTCTGGCGGTCCGCCACGGCGTCGAAAAGATCAAGACCATCGGGGACGCCTACATGGCCGTGGCCGGGCTTCCCGAGCCGGCAGAGGACCATGCCGAGAGGCTGGCGCGCATGGCCCTCGATATGCTGGCTACTGTCGAACGGGTGCGCGCCGAAACCGGTCTCGCGCTGCAAATGCGCATCGGAATGGCGGCAGGACCAGTGCTGGCCGGAGTGATCGGAACGCGGAAATTCAGCTATGATGTGTGGGGCGACACCGTAAATCTCGCCGCGCGACTGGAAAACCTCGGAGAGCCCGGACGCATCCACATTTGCCCGTTGTGCCGCGAGCGTCTGCAACACGCGTTCGAAATTCAGTCTCGTGGAATCACGGACATCAAGGGCGTAGGCCAGCAAGAAACATGGTTCCTGCTGGGGCCAAAACAGTCGAAATAGCTGGCAAACGTGGAGGGGCCGATGCCCCTCCCGAGACAGCGTTATTCCGCGGCCTCCTTCTGCACGGCCTCGGGACGCCAACGGAGCTTCGGCTCGCGCGCCGCCTTAGTCTCGTCGAGGCGCCGCCGCGGAGCGAAGCGTGGCGCCTGCTTGAAGCGCTCGATGTCGCCGCGCTTGGCGGCCTCAGCGAGATCACGTAGCGTGGCGATGAAGAGATCGAGGCTTTCCTTCGACTCGGATTCCGTCGGCTCCACCAGCATGGCGCCGTGGACGACGAGCGGGAAGTACACCGTCATCGGGTGATAGCCCTCGTCGATCATCGCCTTGGCAAAATCGAGCGTCGTGACCCCGGTGTCCTTCAGGAACTTGTCGTCGAACAGCACCTCGTGCATGCAGGGCTTGTCGCCAAAGGGCTGGCTGAACAGGTCGCGCAGTCCAACGCGGACATAATTCGCCGCGAGCACCGCGTCCTCGGACGCCTGCCTCATCCCGTCAGAGCCGTGGGACATCATGTATGTCAGGGCACGGACGAACATGCCCATCTGGCCGTGGAATGCCGTCAGCCGGCCGAACGGAGTCTTGCCCTGGCCTTCTGCATCGGCCGCATCTTCGACGAGGCGCAGAGTGTCACCGTCGCGGACGATGAACGGCACCGGCGCGTACTTCGCCAGCGCCTCAGATAGCACCACCGGTCCGGCCCCCGGTCCGCCGCCACCGTGCGGCGTCGAGAAGGTCTTGTGCAGGTTGATGTGCATGGCATCGACGCCAAGCTCACCTGGGCGAACCTTGCCGACGATGGCGTTGAAGTTGGCGCCGTCGCAGTAGAAGTACGCGCCGGCCTCATGCACCGCCTTCGCAATCTCGACCACCTCCGGCTCGAACAGGCCGCAAGTATTCGGATTGGTCAGCATGATGGCCGCAACGTCCGGGCCCAGCGCCGCGCGGACGGCTTCGACGGAGACAGTGCCATCTTCCCGCGCCGGAATGGAGCGCACCGAGTAGCCCATGAAAGCAGCCGTCGCCGGGTTGGTGCCGTGGGCCGAATCCGGAACCAGCACGACGTTCCGCTTCGAACCTGCAGCTTCATGCGCCGCCTTGATGGCCAGCATGCCGCAAAGCTCGCCGTGAGCGCCGGCTTTAGGCGAGAGTGCAACGGCCTTCATGCCAGTCAGCTCGAGCAGGTAGGCGGCCAGCATCTCCATGAGTTGCAGCGCCCCCTGCACCGTCTGTTGCGGCTGCAGTGGATGGATGTCACTGAAGCCGGGCAGCCGCGCCATCTTCTCGTTGAGGCGCGGGTTGTGCTTCATCGTGCAGGATCCGAGCGGGTAGAGCCCCGTGTCGATCGCGTAGTTCCGCTGGGACAGGCGTACGTAATGGCGCATGGCCTCCGGCTCGGTCAGCCCCGGCAAGCCGATCGAACCTTGGCGCTCCAGGCCGTTGAGCCGCGATGCGACTGGCTTAGGCTCGGGAAGATCCACACCGCTCTTCGACAGGCTGCCCGCCTCGAAGATCAGCGGCTCCTCATGGTCGAGGCCCCTGTGGCCCGTGAACGTACGACCTTCGGTGGCCGGAGATACTGCGCCCGGAGTTGTAGGGCGGCCTTGAGTATTCATACCCATTAGAGCACCTCCTGCAGCGCCTTGACGTAGGCCGCGCGGTCCTCGTCGGTGTTGATCTCGGTGGATGCGACGATGATCAGATCACGGAGCTCGCTGCGCTTGGGCTCCAGCCGCGAAACCGGCACACCGCCCATCACGCCCTTCTCTGCCAGCGCATCGATGACCTTGCGAGCATCGCCGGGAACGCGGATGGTGAACTCGTTGAAGAAGCTCGGCGAGATCACCTCGACGCCGCCAACCTTGCTGAGTGCGTCGGCAAGCGCAACGGCATTGGCGTGATTGATCCGTGCCAGCTTCTTGAGCCCAGCCTCTCCGAGCAGCGTCAGGTGGATGGTGAATGCCAGCGCGCACAGGCCCGAATTCGTACAGATGTTCGAGGTCGCTTTTTCGCGGCGAATGTGTTGCTCGCGCGTCGAGAGGGTGAGCACAAATCCGCGCCGGCCCTCCGCATCCACGGTTTCGCCCGCGAGGCGGCCAGGCATCTGGCGGATGAACTTCTCGCGCGTCGCAAAGAGCCCGACGTAAGGCCCGCCGAAGTTGAGGCCATTCCCGATGGATTGGCCTTCCGCCGCCACGATATCGGCACCCATCTCGCCAGGCGGCTTCAGTAGGCCGAGTGATACAATCTCGGTCACAACAGCGACCAGCAGGGCGCCCTTGGCGTGAGCGGCTTCCGCAATCGGCGTCAGATCACGGATGGTGCCGTAGAAGCTTGGATACTGGACGACGACGCACGACGTTTCGTCATCGATCTTGGAGATGATGTCCTCGACGCCCGTTGGGTCGGGATCCAGCGCCACGACCGTCGAGCCGCCCCAATGCGCCAGAGTTTCGACCACCGCGCGATAGTGAGGATGCAGGCCGCCTGACAGCAGTGCCTTCTTCCGCCGCGTCAGGCGATGAGCCATCAGCACCGCTTCGCCGCACGCGGTCGAGCCGTCGTACATGGAAGCATTGGCAACCTCCATGCCAGTCAGCAGCGCCACCTGCGTCTGGAACTCGAACAGCGCCTGAAGCGTGCCCTGGCTGATTTCGGGCTGGTACGGCGTGTAGGACGTGAGGAACTCGGAACGCTGGATCAGATGATCGACCATCGCCGGAACATGGTGGCGGTAGGCGCCCGCACCGACGAAAAACGGCACCGAGCCTGCCGGAACGTTGCGCGCCGCCATCTTCGACAGCTCGCGCTCGACCTCCAGCTCACCCTTGGCTCTTGGCAGGTTCGGCAGCTCCTTCAGGAGCTTGTCGGCCGGCACGCTCGCGAAAAGCTCGTCCACGGACGAGACGCCGATCTTGGCGAGCATGGCCTCACGATCGGCCTGCTCGAGGGGTAGGTAACGCATCAGCACCGCTCCATCGGTACGTCGCTCGTAGGTGCCTTCGTCTCTCCCGCAGGCGAAGATCAGGAGGAATAATCTCGCTCAGAGAACGGACTATCCCGCCCACCCTTCTCCGTTCAGGAGGAGAGCGAAGGCATTCAGCTTTGCTTGACGAATTCCTCGTAGGCCGCCCGGTCCATCAGCCCGTCCAGCTGGGACTTGTCCGTGATCCGCAATTTGAAAAACCAGGCTTTTCCTTCGGCATCCTCGTTCACCAGCGCCGGGTTGGCTGCGAGCTCTGCATTCACCTCGACAACCTCGCCGGAAACCGGAGCGAAGACATCGCTGGCCGCCTTTACGGACTCGACCACAGCGACCGCGTCCTTCTGGTTCACCACGCGCCCCGCCTCGGGCAGCTCCACGAACACGACATCGCCAAGTTGCTCCTGCGCGTGGTGTGTGATGCCAACGGTGCCGATGTCGCCATCGACGCGGATGTACTCGTGATCCTCGGTAAAGCGTTCGAGCGCCATTGAAAGGTCTCCGGTTAGGTTTTGCGGAAATAACGATGCGGCACAAAAGGCAGGTCGACGATCTGCGCCGGCAGAGCCTTGCCGCGCACCATCAGCTGTACCGGCGTGCCAGGCTTGGCGAATGAGGTTTCGACGTAGCCCATGGCAATCGGGCCATTCACCGTGGGCCCAAAGCCGCCGGACGTGATGACGCCGATGCGTGCGCCGGAGGTATCCAGAATTTCCGTGCCGTCGCGCGCCGGTGCGCGCCCTTCGGGCTTGATGCCTACGCGCAGGCGTTTCGGCCCCTCGCGAAGCTCTCGCTGAATCCGTTCGGCCCCAGGAAAACCGCCCTCCTCGCGCCGACGCTTCTGAATGGACCAGACGAGCCCTGCCTCGACGGGCGTCGTCATCTCATCGAGCTCATGGCCATAGAGGCAGAGCCCGGCCTCAAGGCGGAGCGAGTCACGAGCACCAAGGCCGGCTGGCTGCACGGCTTCATCGGCCAGCAGCAGGCGCGCAAAATCCACCACCTGATCGGCCGCTACCGAAATTTCGAAACCGTCCTCGCCGGTGTAGCCGGAGCGGCTGATGTGGCACGCGAAGGGCCCCACAGAAGCGGGCCGCGCAGCCATGAACCCCAGCGCCACTGCATCGGCGCAATGCTTGGCCAGGACAGCCGCGGCCTCTGGTCCCTGCAGCGCAAGAAGCGCGCGGTCGGGCTGAGGCTCGAGCCGCACTGACGCGGGCAGTCGCCCTGAGATGTACTCGTAGTCCACCTCCTTCCGGGAGGCATTGACCACCAGCAGCAGCTTGCCGTCCTCAGCCGAATCGGCCGGGCGGGTCACCATAAGATCGTCAACGATGCCGCCCTCGGAATTCAGCAGCTGCGTGTAGCGCTGCATGCCCGGCTTCAGATTGAGGATGTCGGCAGGAACGAGGGCTTCGAGAGCCGCGGCCGTTGTCTGGTGATCGGGGCCGATCAGGTACGCCTGACCCATGTGGGAAACGTCGAAGAGCCCGGCGCGCGCCCGCGTATGCTGGTGCTCCTTCAGAATCCCGAGCTGATACTGCACCGGCATTTCATAGCCGGCGAACGGCACCATCTTGGCGCCGAGCTCACAGTGCAGATCGTAGAGGGGTGTTCGCTTCAGCGGACCAGCTGTATCGGCGCTCATTTGGCGTTCCCAGACTTGAGACGGCTCGTTGAGACGAGTGCCGAGACACCCGTCATCGAGCCCCCTCTGTCTCGGAACCTGAGAGAGTCAACCCTAGCCTCGCGGTTATGAGTTGCGAGAGCAGGGTCTTAACCCCTTCGGTGGGCCGGGTGACTGATCACCTCGACCGCTTTCCAGAGCGCCATCAACTTGCGGTCCTTTTGCCTGAGAGGTTCCGGGGCGGTTGCTCCTTCGGCGCCGGCTCACTCAATACGGCCGGACTCTCCCGCAAGTGTCGACTGGCAGTGCCTCACCTTAGGCCTGCGGATTGCGAAGTCAATCTGCATCGCAGCATCTCAACAGACCTGCAGCTTCCGCGCTGCGAAGAGGTTTCCTTAGCCGGCGTTCGGCAGGTTCCGATCGAAGCCAACTAGCACCTCATACTCGGCAGGCCGGGTTCCCTCCTGAAGCGGGAAGGAGACCGTGCGCACGACAGAGAAATAGCCAATTGGCCGATCGACCGAGACTGCCACGTCCACGGCCATGGCATCTTGCGTCAGCTTCTCACGCCGCGGGTCGTTCACGTACACGTTGACGGGCAAGCGTATGGTCCCGGCCTGTCCGCGCGGCCCCAAAAGCACGCGCCCCGAGAACCCGTACTTAACCGTAACCCGCCCGTTTTCGATATAGCACTCGCGCGCCGTCTTTGTGATCTCGCCGCGATGCATGACGGCCAGGGCGTCGCCGATGCGACCTTGCTCGTAAATCGTAACGTGGTTGCCCGTGGGTGACACAATGAAGCGCGGGCAATTGTGGGCGGCGTCGATGCCGGCCGATGCAGTAGTGTTGTAGTCAGCCTTGGCCGCAGTAAGGAGCTGGTCTTCGCTCACCGAAGCAATCTCGGTGTTCGAGCTTGAAGAACCGCCGAGCATACCACCGCCGATTCCCGAGGTGAGGCTGGACATGCCGCAGCCTGCGACCAGCATCACCATCAACCCGGAAGCGATCACCTGAAGCGATCTGCGCGCCGCAGCTGACTTGAGTATGTTCACAGTCGTTCCGCTCGTTACTTGTTCTGGCCGGACAGCCCCGGCACTTTGCTGACTTGCCCTGTGGCGGGAAACCCCGCACACGTAGGAACACTGGTCGCATCGCCGCTGAGGGCCCCCAACACCCTCGACTCACAGCGGCCGACCGCGTAGCTACGAAAGAGGACTCGACTCATTGACCTGGACCAAAGGTATGTCCGCCTCTCCGGCCCTTGACCAGAGCCCACGCGGCGAACGGCAAAAAATCACGTTGATATTGGCGGCCCCCCGCGGGTTCTGCGCAGGGGTGGATCGCGCAATCCAGATCGTGGAACTGGCGCTGGCCAAGTACGGCCCTCCCGTCTACGTGCGGCATGAGATCGTACACAATCGATTCGTGGTCGAATCTCTTCGGGCGAAAGGTGCCATTTTTGTGGAGGAGCTGGACGAGATCCCGGATACCGACGCGCCTGTGATCTTCTCGGCACATGGCGTGCCCAAATCGGTCCCCGCGGCGGCCAGGGCGCGCAACCTGTTCCACCTGGATGCGACCTGCCCGCTGGTCTCGAAGGTCCACAAGGAAGCACATCAGCATTACGCCCAAGGTCGCGAGCTGGTGCTTATTGGACATGCCGGCCATCCCGAAATCATCGGCACCATGGGTCAGTTGCCGGAAGGTGCGGTCACGTTGATCGAGACGGTGGAAGACGCCCGCAAATTCACCCCAAAGGATCCGGAAAAGCTGGCGTACGTCACCCAGACGACCCTTTCAGTGGACGACACGGCGGAGATCGTAGCTGTACTGCAGCAGCGTTTCCCGAAGATTGTGGGCCCCCATAAGGAGGACATCTGCTACGCAACGACGAACAGGCAGGCAGCGGTGAAGGCGGTGGCGCCCAAGGTTGAGCGGTTTCTGGTGGTCGGGGCGCCGAACAGCTCGAACTCGTTGCGGCTTGTCGAGGTGGCGGAGCGCGCAGGCTGCAGCCGCGCAATGCTCGTTCAACGGGCCACGGACCTCGATTGGGCAGACTTCCAAGGCGTGCAGGCTGTCGGAATCACTGCCGGCGCGTCAGCCCCCGAGGAGCTGGTCAATGAAATCATCGACTCCTTCCGCGCGCGCTTTGATGTGACCGTCGAAACGGTCAGTACCGCCCAGGAGCACATCGCGTTCAACGTGCCCCGTGAGCTGCGCGACGTCGCCCCAGCCCGTAAGAAAATCGCGAGCGCCTGACGCCATGGCCGTCTACACCGAAGTCGCTGACGACGAGCTTGCACGGTTCATCGACCGCTACGGGCTTGGCGAGGTGATTTCCTGCAAGGGTATCGCCGAGGGGGTCGAGAACACGAACTATCTCGTCCACACAACCCAGGGCCGTTTCATCCTGACGCTCTACGAGAAGCGCGTCAGGCGCGAGGACTTGCCGTTTTTCCTTGGTCTGATGGAGCATCTGGCGAACGCCGGCATCACCTGCCCCACTCCTGTTCGCGACCGAAATGGTGAAATGCTGAACGAGCTGGCGGGGCGACCTGCTGCACTGGTGACCTTTCTCGACGGCATGTGGATTCGCCGGCCCCGACCGGAGCATTGCCAGGCCGTAGGCGCGGCATTGGCAAAGCTTCATCTCGCTGGACGGGACTTTGCGCTCACCCGAGAAAACGCATTGGGCCCGAAGGGGTGGGTGGAGCTTTTCAGCCGCTTCGAGGATCGCGCTGATGAGGTCTGTCCTGGTCTTACCGATGACATCCGCCGCGAGCTTGATGAGCTGCTGCCAATCTGGCCGAAGGGACTGCCAGCAGGCATCATCCACGCCGACCTCTTTCCCGACAATGTGTTCTTCCGCGGCGACCAGCTCTCAGGGCTGATTGATTTCTACTTCGCTTGCAACGACTACTTCGCGTACGACATCGCAATTTGTCTAAACGCCTGGTGTTTCGAGCAGGACTACTCGTTCAACATCACCAAGAGCCGTGCCTTGCTCAAAGGGTATGAACAGGAACGCGTGCTCGAACCGTCAGAACGCGAGGTTCTGCCAATATTGGCGCGAGGCGCCGCGCTTCGGTTCCTGCTCACGCGCGCCTATGACTGGCTCCACACATCGCAAAGCGCTTTGGTAAAGCCGCACAATCCGCTCGAATACCTGCGCCGCCTGCGCTTCCACCGTACGGTGCGCTCAGCCAGCGAATATGGGCTCGAGACTGTCGCATGAGCCGCGAGCGTCCGCACGTGGAAATCCATACCGATGGCGCGTGCTCCGGTAATCCGGGGCCTGGCGGCTGGGCGGCGATTCTGACTTCCGGCCCGCACCGGAAGGAGATTCGCGGCGGCGAGCCGGTCACCACCAACAATCGGATGGAGCTAATGGCAGCCATCATGGCGCTTGAGGCGCTGAAGCGGCCGTCCATCGTGGACATCTACACCGATAGCGCCTACCTGCGGAACGGCATCACGTCCTGGATACACACCTGGAAGCGCAACAACTGGCGCACGGCTGACAAGAAACCGGTCAAGAATGTCGAGCTCTGGCAGCGGTTGGACCGGGCCCTCGGCGAACACGAAATTCGCTGGCACTGGATCAAAGGCCACGCCGGCCACCCCGAAAATGAGCGCGCCGATGAACTTGCGCGTATGGCTATTCGGGAGCTGAAAGACCAATCGGTGGGCTGATTGTTGCAAATGAATGCGGCGCGCCTTTAACTGGCGCGCCGCAGATCACCCACTTCGATCCATCTCCGCGAAAACTTAAAGCGAGCAGGCCAGAAGCGTTGACGCGCTCGACTTGTCATGCTGAGGTGGAGCATCCTCGACGTTGAGTACCTTCACGACACCGTCTTCGACGATCATCGAGTAACGCTTCGAGCGGATGCCCAGGCCGCGCGCCGTGAGGTCAATGTCGAGCCCGATCTTCTTGGCGAACTCGGCGCTTCCGTCGGCCAGCATGGTGATCTTACCCTCGGCGCCGGTGTCCTTGGCCCACTGGCTCAGCACGAAGATGTCGTTCACCGCCGTGCAGGCGATCATATCAAAGCCCTTGTTCTTGAACTCCTCGGCGTTGGCGACATAGCCGGGCATGTGCTGTTTGTGGCACGTCGGAGTGTAGGCGCCGGGAACCGCAAACAGGGCCACTTTCTTGCCGCCGAAAACTTCGCTCGTCGTTACCGGCTTCGGCCCTTCTGGGCCCATGATGGTGAACGTTGCTTCGGGCAACCGATCGCCAACCTTGATCGTCATGATGCTCTCCGGAAATTGCTTACAGCGTACCTAAAACTGGCACCGCGGGAGACCCTATACGCACTCTTGGATAGCTCAAAGAGCGATTTGACCTAAATCAAGGCGCCCACTAAGGCAGCTTCCACGTTGCTTCAGCCTGGCCTCGCTCCGAGACCATCGTGATCGTCAAATTCGCGCCTCGCAGCTCATCGAGCTCCAGGCCCTCACTGAGGTCGACCTCGAACCGAACCGTGTCACCTTCAGCTCCCGTCTTCACCGGCAATGGAACGTAGGTGCTTCCTTCGGCCTCGATGAACATGTCGGCTGTGTCAGCCGACTTCGGAAACCGGGCTTCAAGAACGAGCTTGGGGGGCTGATCTTCGAGCTTGGCTTCACGCGAGATAAGCTCCGGATCTTCCGGGCGGCGCTGCGGGCGAGGCACCTGAGCCAGCGCAGCCGAGATCTCGGGACTCGCTCCCTCAATGTGCGGCGGAATGGTTAACGCGAACTCCGCCTCTGCCGGAATGCAGATCTCACGACAGATGCCATACTGGAAAGAGAGGTGAAGGACGGCAGAGGCGGCTTCGTTCTCGCGCTGGAACTTCACTGGAAACAAAACCGCGCCGGAATAACCGACGGAATCGCCGATCGCGTCCTTGAATCGTCTCGGCGCGGGATAAAGCACCGTGACGGCTTTGATGTTCTTCGACCGCGACCAGTCGAAGTGTGGCGGCAAACCGCCAGAATCGCCGGGCCTGCGCCAATAGGTCTTCCAACCCGGGTCGAGTTGAATCTCCACCCCGGCCCACAAGTCAGCTTTTCCGTTTGAGAGGCCGTCGACATGGCCTGCGATGAGCCGCGCGCGGGCACCGTGGGCTGCAACCCATGACGTGGAAAGCGGTTCAGCAGATGCAGGTGCCAACAGGCTAAACGAAATTATCACCGCCAGGTCCAGGCTGCGCACCTTACGGAAAGTCACTGCCAAGCTCCTTGCTTGTCCGGTACCAGTCCCTATGTAGCCGGGGTTGAGCCACCTGCAAGCCAGATCAACTCGACGTGACAAGCGGAAGTTCGGCGCTTCGATGCATTTCCAGCTTCACGGTGAAAGAGGCTAAGGCTACACTCAGGCCATGATTTCGAAACGGCAGCAACGAAAGCTCTCCAGCAGCAATGGCTACCTCGATGGGCAGCTGCTCATCGCGATGCCGGCGATGGCCGACAAAAGATTTGCGCGCTCGGTCATCTACATGTGCGCGCATTCCGAGGAAGGCGCCATGGGGCTGATCATCAATCAGCGGGCGCCTAATCTGCTTTTCCCGGACCTTCTTGAAAGGCTCCAAATCCTGGATCCGGAGTCGGAGATCACGCTGCCGTCTCACGTCACGAAGATGGCCATCCATGTCGGTGGTCCCGTCGAGCCGGAACGAGGCTTCGTCCTTCACAGCTCGGATTATTTCACACCCTCTTCGACTTTGCCGATCAGCGATGACATCTGCCTAACGGCAACCATCGACATCCTGAAGGCCCTGGCCGCCGGCGAAGGACCGGACCGGGCGATCCTAGCCCTTGGGTACGCGGGATGGGCTCCGGGACAGCTCGAGAGCGAAATCCAGGCGAACGGCTGGCTCAGCTGCCAGGCGGACCTAGAGCTCGTGTTCGACCTCGACGTCGAAGAAAAATACGAACGCGCCCTGTCCAAGCTTGGCATAAATCCCACGCATTTGGTGAATGCTGCCGGCCACGCGTAAAGGAGCGCCACTGCAAAGAACAAAGGGCCGGAGCTTGAGTCCCGGCCCTTCTGATTCTGGTCTTCTCTTACGCTCACTTGCTGCACGGGACCGAGATGGTCATGCCGACGTTGGCGAAATAGCGCTTGCACATGAGCGGCTGCGAATCTTCTTGCGCAACTTCGGCCTCTGAATTTGTCATAATCGCAGCGTTCGCCGCCGTCCTTAAAGTCTCCGATTTTTCCGGAAGTGGCGGGATAACCGCGACGTTGTCACCCGGCTCAACGGACTTGGGTGACTCGGAGATGGTTGCTGTTTCAGGCTGCAACGCCTTTTGGTTGGGCGCCAATGACGCGGCTGCTGCCTTTTTCTTCGTGGTCTCGCCTGCCTTGGCGGCCGGCTCAGCTGGTGCTTGTTCCTTTCGCGCCTTGGCCGCAGCAGCTGCGGCCTTTTCCCGCTTCAACTCAGCCTCGATCGCCTTGGCGCGGCGAATCTCTCTTGGCCGATACGCGTCATAGCTGTGGTAGCGAGCGCTATGGCCGCCGTACGCATAAAAGGCTCCAATCGGAAAGCCGAAATGGATGCGCATGCCCGCTTCGGCCGAGGAGGCTGACCCCAAGGTGCTGGCGACCAGAACACACGTGGCAATCGCAACGGCCTGCACGGTGATCGACTTAAGCATCGTTCGTTCCTCCATTGGAGCAATCTTTGTCTGAGCCTCGGTCCCGTGATCTGCTGTCTGTGATCATGAAGAAGGCTGGCGGGACTGACTGTTCCACCAGGCACAACTTCATCTTGGATTGACTGTGCGATTTCGCTGAAGCCGAGGCTTTTGAGATTGCCCCGGCTGAGTGTCTGATGGCAGGCGCCTCTCATACTTTTGTTCAAAGGGTTAGGCTTTCATCTCACAGTGCGGATTGTCGGTGCTTGTCGAAAGCTGCCGACTGTGCAAAGTGAGAGGGTGGAGGAGCTGCCCAACGCTTTAAGAGGTGGTCCTTAAGCAATGCGGCCTGGCCGCTTTTTCACCTAGGGAGGTGTTCAAAGATGACCGAAAAGAAACCCGCCATGACCACTCGGCGCAAATTCCTGGCGGGCGCCGCAGTGACGGGCGCAGCGACAGTTGCAATGCCCAACGTGTCGCGCGCCGAAACGGTCACGCTCAAGATGCAGGGCGCCTGGGGTGCCCAGGACATGCTGAATGAGATGGCCCAGGATTTCGTGAAAATTGTGAACGAACTGGGCGAAGGGCGGCTTAAAATCGACTATCTGAACGCTGGCGCCGTCGTTAAGCCATTCTCGGTCATGGACGGTGTCCATAGCGGCGTTCTCGACGGTGCGCACAGTGTGTCGGCATACTGGTACGGCAAGCATCGCGCCGCATCACTCTTCGGCACCGGTCCGTGCTACGGCTTTACGGCAAACCAGCTCCTTTCGTGGGTCTACTATGGTGGCGGGCTCGAACTCTTTAACGAGCTTATTCAGGACGTTCTGAAGCTCAACGTCGTCGGCTTCCTCGGCTTCGCGATGCCGGCGCAGCCACTGGGCTGGTTCAAGAGGGAGATCAACGGGCCTGAGGATCTCAAGGGTCTAAAGTATCGGACCGTCGGTCTCGCGAGCAATCTCTTCCAGGCCATGGGTCTGAGCGTCGCGCAGCTCCCGGGGCCGGAGATTCTGCCTGCCATGGACCGCGGCGTCATTGAGGCGTTCGAGTTCAATAACCCCTCGTCCGACCTCCGATTCGGTGCGCAAGACGTCGCCAAGCTCTATTATTTGGGCTCTTACCACCAGGCCGCAGAAGCATTCGAAATCCTGTTCAACAAGACGAAGTTCGAGAGCCTGGCCAAGGAGCAGCAGGCAATTATCAAGCATGCTGTACGTGCAGCTGCTGCAGATAACGAGTGGAAAGCCTGGCACGCCTACTCGGAAGACCTGCAGAAGTTGATCAATGACCACGGCGTGAAGGTCAAGCGCACGCCGAAGTCCATCTTCGAAGCACAGCTAAAGGCTTGGGATGAGGTCGAAGCTGAGCTGGTGAAAGATCCTCAGCAAGGACCGTTCATCAAGAAAGTGCTTGACAGCCAGAAGGCTTGGGCAAAGCGGGTCGGCTTCTACTACTTGAACAACGACGCCGACTGGAGGACCGCTTACGAGCATCATTTCGGTCCTCTCGAGAAGACCTGATGGCAATCCAATGATTTATCGGCCGGGCTCACCTCGAGCTCGGCCGAAAATGTATGCCCGAGATAACCTTCCAAATAAAAAAGCAGGCGAGGGAACTCAGTGGTCGGCTTTCTTCTCTTCATCGACCGCCTAAGTGCGGCCGTGGGTAAGGCCTTTGGCTGGTGCATGATCATTCTGGTCTTCGGCACCACCTACGAAGTCTTCATGCGCTATGTTCTTCGCGCACCTACGAACTGGGCCTTCGACATAGCCTACACGATGTATGGGGCGCTCTTCTTCATGGCGGGGGCTTATACGCTCTCCCGGAATGGCCATGTGCGTGGCGACGTCGTTTATCGGCTATTGCCGGTCAAGGTGCAGGCCTCGTTGGACCTCGCCTTGTACCTTTTGTTCTTCTTCCCAGGCTTTTTGGCCTTGCTGATCTACGGTTATCCCTACGCGGTGACCTCCTTCCTGATCCGTGAAGTCACGATCTACAGCCCTGCTGGGATGCCGATTTGGCCTCTGAAAGCTCTTATTCCAATCGGCGCCCTGTTCATGCTTATTCAAGGGCTCGCAGAATCCATCCGCTGCGTGATTGCGATACGTAACGGTGCCTGGCCGCAACGGCTGCAAGACGTTGAAGAGCTGGAATCTGCAATCCGCGCTGAAGAAGAAGCTCGCCGCCGTGCTGAGCAAGAAGCTGCTGTTGGAGTTGCCCGATGACCAATCCTGAAATCGGCATGCTCCAACTGGGGCTGTTTATCTTCGTTATTCTTCTGGGTTTCCCAATTGCCTTCACGCTCATCGCAATGGCCATTTTCTTCGGCTACATTGCGATGGGAACCCGCATATTCGATCTGCTCGTCACGAATACTGCGGACGTCATGCAAAATGACGTCCTGACCGCCGTCCCGCTATTCCTGTTCATGGGATACGTGATCGAGCGTTCCAATATTCTGGATCGCTTGTTCTTCTCGATTCAGCTGGCGGCTAGGAACTTGCCTGGCTCTCTGGCGGTGGCGACGCTCATCACTTGCGCTTTATTTGCGACAGCGACAGGCATTGTCGGCGCGGTCGTCACTCTCATGGGTCTTCTCGCTTTTCCCGCCATGTTAAGGGCCGGCTACGACACCCGGCTTGCAGCTGGTGTGGTGTGCGCCGGCGGCTGCCTCGGCATTATGATTCCACCGAGCGTCCTGCTCATTTTATACGGAGCAACGACGGCCACATCGGTGGTGAAGCTTTACGCAGCCGCGTTCTTGCCAGGCTTCCTGCTCGCCGGCCTTTATGTTCTGTATGTTGTCACGCGAGCGCTTATCAATCCGAAACTTGCACCGAAGCCGCCTGAGCTGGAACAGCCCCCACCTTTTGGGGAGGTTCTTTGGGCGCTTATGACGTCCTTCTTCCCGCTTTTCATCCTTATCATGGCGGTGCTCGGCGCCATTCTGTTCGGTCTAGCTACGCCGACGGAAGCTGCCGCCGTGGGGTGCGCGGGCGCGTTGCTGCTGGCCGCTTGCTATCGCGCGCTTAACTTCGAGCGCCTGAAAGAAGCGACCTACCTGACGGCCAGGACATCAGCGATGGTCTGCTACCTGTTTATCGGGTCGTGGACCTTCTCGTCGGTCTTCTCCTACCTGGGTGGCCACGAGGTCATCGAGGCGTGGGTGAAGTCGATGAATCTTTCACCGACGATGTTCCTCATCCTCGCCCAGCTGATCATCTTCCTTCTCGGCTGGCCGCTGGAGTGGACGGAGATCATCATCATCTTCGTGCCGATCTTCCTGCCGCTCTTGAAGGCGTTCAATATCGATCCGATCATCTTCGGCATCCTCGTGGCCCTGAACATTCAAACGTCGTTCAACACGCCGCCGATGGCCATGGCCGCGTACTATCTCAAGGGGATCGCACCACCGCACGTGCAACTCACCCAAATCTTCGCGGGCTCGCTGCCGTTCGTGTTCCTCGTCTTCGTTACCATGGCCGTCGTATATATCTTCCCGGAAATCGCACTCTGGTTGCCGAATGTGCTGTACGGGAGGTAACCCATGGCCGAGTCCTTGGCCTCTCTGACTGCAACGGAGGCGCACCGCGAGATCACTCGCGGTGCGCTTTCAGCTGAAGAGTACGTCACTGCTTGCCTCGATCGGATTGAGGCGTTGGAAGGCGATGTGCGAGCATTCGCTCACATCGATCGTGCACACGCGCTGAGACAGGCACGGGATCTCGACGAGTGGCGGCGCGACGGGCGACCGACAGGGCCGCTTCACGGTATCCCGGTTGCGATCAAGGATATCATCGACACGAAGGACTACCCGACCGAATACGGCTCACCGCTCTTCAAGGGACGTCGCCCGCGAGAAGACGCAACGGTGGTGGCGAAGCTCCGCGCGGCGGGCGCGGTCATCATCGGCAAGTCGGTCACCACGGAATTTGCGTACTATCAGCCAGGTCCGACGCGTAATCCGCATGATCTGGAACGTACGCCGGGCGGTTCGTCCTCGGGCTCGGCAGCAGCCGTAGCGGCTGGTATGGTGCCCTTGGCTCTCGGCTCACAGACGAACGGCTCAGTTATTCGACCGGCATCATTTTGCGGCGTTTTCGCTGCCAAACCCACTCACGGAACGATTTCGCGGGGAGGCGTGCTGGAGCTGTCCCGCACACTCGACCACATCGGCGTATTCGCGCGCACTCTGGAGGATACTGCACTCCTGCTCGACGTCCTCGCGGGATACGACCCGAAAGACCCGGACACCAGACCCGTTGCCACGCCGAATTTCAGAGCCACCGCAGCGGAGCCGCCTCCGCTTCCTCCGAAGTTTGCCCTCGTCAAGACACCCGTGTGGGAGAAGGCGGAGCCGGCCACGCGTGAGATCTTTGAGGAGCTGATCAGCAGTCTCGGAGAAAACGGGGGCGTTGCCGATCTGCCGGAAGTGTTCTCCGAGGCCTGGCGCGCGCATCAAATCATCATGTCGACCGACATGGCCCACAGGCTTGGCCCTGTGGTCGACCGCGGAAACGAGGAGGCATCGAGCCAGCGCATTCGGGACCTGATCGCAGAAGGCCGCAACACCCGCGCTGTGGATTATTTGGCGGCGCTGAATTTGCGGTTCCGGCTGTTGGCCGGCCTTATGCCCCTCTTCGATTTTTATGACGCGGTCATTACGCCTGCGAGCATCGGCAGCGCACCGAAATCGCTCGATTCAACCGGCGACCCTGTTTTTTGCACGCTTTGGACGTTCCTGGGGGTACCGGCGCTGTCCCTGCCGATATTGCAGGCACCTGATGGCATGCCGCTCGGCTTACAACTCATAGGCCCGCCGAACGACGACGCACGACTGCTGCGTTCGGCGCGCGCGCTGATCGAGATGCTTTCGAAAGAATAGAAAGAAGATCAACGCCAGGAACGGCCGCCCGCGTTAGCGGCCGTTGCCATTCCGCGAGCCCCGGAGAAGCGGCGCGATTGCGTCCTGCCAGAACGCGATTGCCATCAACACAAAAGCCAAGATCGACACGATCCACACCGGCAGTTCACCAATCTTGCTGACGATCGCCACAACGAAGCCGATCATCAGCACCATTCCGATGATGGCCGAAATCGCGTCTGCCATTATACCTCCCGCGCCCATCGGGCCTTGTTCATTTTGCTTGGCACGAATGATATTGCATGGAGCTGAAGACGCAAAGCGTTTCTGGTGAACAAACGCGATCTTTGCCCTTCAGCGCGCTTCCAATGATAGACTGGCAAACAGCGTGATCCAGTAGGGGCGCCAATGATTGCTGTTATCTTCGAAGTAATGCCTGCCGAAGGGAGGCGACAAGAGTATCTCGAGCTCGCTGCAGAGCTGCGGCAAGAGCTGGAAAAGATCGACGGTTTCATCTCCGTCGAGCGCTTCCAAAGCCTGACCAATCCCGACAAGCTTCTTTCGCTGTCATTCTGGCGTGATGAAGAGGCTGTCGCGCGATGGCGTAACCATCCCGGTCACCGTAGGACCCAGGCGAAAGGCCGTGCGGGAGTGTTCGCGGGATATAGGCTCCGTGTCGCCAGCGTGATCCGGGATTACGACATGGCGGAGAGACGGGACGAGGCTCCGGCCGACAGCAAGGCGCGTTTCGATCGCTGAGAACGGTTCACTTTCGTGCGCAAACGCGCCAGCCCGCAGCTCAGTAGAGAGGGGCGATAACTACTGGCACCTGTTATCGAACCGACGGTTTGCGACCAAGGCGATAGGCTGGCGCCATCTGGCCTTCTCTCACGGCCACGTTTCCTGTCCCGATCAACTGCGGCCCGGAAACGAGTGCGGGTGCCGGTGTTCCATTCGATCTGGCGGTCTGCGCTGCCGGCTTTCGCTTCGGAAGCGGCAACTTGCGAGCCACGGCGCGCGCATACACGCGCTCCAGATTTTGGCAACGGCTCCGCGCCGAAGGATGCGTCGGCGTTGCAGGCGCGTTGCCAAATGAGCGACAAACCTGTTTTAGGCCCGCTTCGTTGAGCCAGCCCTCGGCGACACCGCGCTCGACCGCCCAACTGTCTGCCCTGAGCTCACTTGCGCCGACGCGGTGATGGCCGCACTCGTGATAGAAAACGAAGAGCCGCACCGTGTTGGGCATGCGCGCAATCAGACGCGGGTTGATGATAAGGACGCCTGGCGCCGCAGCTCCTTCGCTGGGAAGGCGAACATCAAGCACGTTGCGCGCGTTACCGCAGCGCAGGCTCCGGCCCGCCATTTTCAGCTTGCCATCCTGTTCGAGCTTGGCCACCGAGCTGGATACCGGAGCGGCCTGAGAACCTGATGCAAAGCTAAGAAGAACGACTGCGGCACTCGCCCAACCAAACAACCGAGCTGGCAAATTCACCGGATCCCCCCAAGGCCAACATGACTGCACTGCACAAGAATAGTTGCATAGGCATTTGCGACGAAAATACGGCAGCCAAGCCCCTGAATGACTGCGGGTTGCGGGGAACGTAGCCAGCGCTTGGCGTGTTGACTGAGGTCAAGGCCGATTGTGAGCAATGCGGAATAAGTGAAATCAGCCCCAATCTCACCCCGGGAGGCCCCCATGAAGGCTCACGACATCATGACTCGGGACGTTGTTACCGTCCGTCCATCGACGCCTGTTCGCGAGGTCGCGGTGCTGATGACTGAAAGGCGGATCAGTGGTGTCCCGGTCGTGTCGGACGCCGGGACGCTCGTAGGTATCATCAGTGAAAGCGACCTGATGCGGCGGGCCGAACTCGGCACCGAGCCGCCTCGCAAATGGTGGCTGAGCTTCTTCAGCGACCCGGACGCTTTGGCGCGTCAATACACCAAAGCGCACGGCCTCACGGCCGAAGACGTCATGACGCGGAAAGTCCACACGATTGGCGAGGACGCCGAGCTTGAGGAGATCGCCAGCACGTTCGAGCGCAGAAAGGTGAAACGGCTCCCGGTACTACGAGATGGCAAGCTCGTCGGCATCATTTCCCGCGCAGACCTTGTAAGGGCGTTAAGCAAGGCGCCGGAAGTGACGAGGCCGACAGTCGACGACGCGACTCTCGAGGCGCAGCTCGTGGAGAAAATGCGGGCTCAGGATTGGCTCGACAGATCTTTCCTCAATGTCAGCGTTCGTAACGGGATCGTCGAACTGACCGGCTTCATAGGTTCGGCCGAACAGCGCCGCGCGCTCCATGTCCTCATTGAGGAAACCGACGGCGTTCACCGAATTGAGGACAATCTCACCATCGGCCTGCCCTCCCTACGGGCGACATAGCTTCAAACAAACGCAAAAAACGACGACGGAGCTGCGATAGCCGCAGCTCCCGATTTGCCCGAATTTCCGAAGGCCACTCCTCCGCGAAAGAAAAAATTTCGATCTGCTTATCCTGTGACGTACGGAACAGCCTAGTACGTCGTTTTCGGACATCCTCAGCTCATCGACGGCCGATGAAGCGGCCGCCGGAAGTTGGCAGGGAGAGACAGTCCTGCCAGGGACTGAAAAAGAGCAAAGCTGAGGAGTGGTTGAGATGATCAAGAAAGCAATGCTGGGTGTGGCTGCTGGAGTGATGGCACTAACCCTTATTCAGGCGCCTGCAGCCGAGGCCAAGGGCAAGCACTTCCATGGCCACAAGCACCACCACCATAAGCATTTCGTCTTCAAGTGGCACAAGCCGTACTACTACGTGCACAAGCCAGATTGCGGCTATTACTTCTGGAAGTGGAAGAACACTGGCAGGTACTACTGGAAATCCAAGTACTTCGCTTGCAAGGGCTTCTACTGATCAAAACTTCGCCCCGGAGTCCCCTAGACCCCTCACCGGGCCGAAGCTCTCAAGCCCCTCAGTAATGCTGAGGGGCATTTTTTTTGGCTAGGAATCAGAGACCGGAAAGGCGCTATTCTGAAGTTTGCGTCTCGATATGCGGGATCCCGACGACCTTGGTTACCGGGACAATGAACGCCAGCCCACGCCCAGGCTCGTTCAGCTCAACTTCCCGAACCACTGCGTCGAGTATGCCCTCGGCGGCCTCCTCCGGCACAAGCGTCAGTACGATTTCCTTCTCCGGCTCGATGGGGATACCAAAAATCGTATCCTTCTCATTAACCCCAATTCCCCGGCCGAAAAGAACGGTTCCGCCAGTCGCGCCCGCTTTGACCGATGCTTCGAGAACGGGCTGCCCCCATCCTTTCCGCACGATGGTGACAATGAGAGAGGGTTTGCGCATGTTCATTCCTTCCCGGACGCTTTCCACCGGATGAGAAGACCGAGCAACATCACGGATATAATCGGCGCCAACGCAATAAGTGCCACGAGGCCCAGCCCCTGCACCATCGGATCCTGTCCACCGTTGGATGCAGCTGCGCCCAGCGCAAGTGCCAGAAGAAACGTATTGGCCAGCGGCCCCGTCGCTACTCCGCCGGAATCAATGGCAATCGCAACGAATTCCCTGCGGCTCAGCCAGGTGAGCACCAACGCCAGCACATAGCCAGGCACCAGCAGGTAGAGGATGGAAATCTCGTAGACGATTCTTAGTAGCCCCAGGGCGACAGCGAGGGAAACGCCGATACAGACGGCCATTACGACGAGAGATTCCCGGATAGATCCGTTTGAAGCCTCCTCGATCTCGTGTGCAAGAATGCGAACCGCTGGTTCTCCCCACGTGGTCACGAAGCCGAGAAACAGGCCAACCAAAAGAACAATCCCGTCGTTTCCAAGCGAACCGAGCGCTTCGCCGATAGCCCGGCCGAAGGGAAGAAACCCGATTTCGACGCCCAGCAGGAAGAGAAACAATCCGGCCGCCGCGTAAAACGTTCCGATCACGATGCCCTTGATCTGCTTACGCGGCAGATTGAGCAAGAATATCTGAAATGCCCCGAAGAGCACCGCGAGCGGCAATATGGCCATGGCGACGCTCCACGCCGTATCGGCCACTTCCTGTAGCAACGATATCCCGCTCATTGCATCGCCAATCCCATGAGCATGATCGCGATGATGGCGCCGATCGATGCGAAGCCAAGCAGTCCGAAGCCATCCGAAACGGCAGATCGGCCAGCAAGAACCGATGTCAAACCAACTGCTATAGCAATGACCACCGGAGTGGTCAGAACGCCCGTCGTGACACTCCCTGCGTCGTAAGCCATCGGCACAAATTTCGCGGGGGCGATAAATGAGAGAGCGATAACGGCCGCAAGCGAGAGCGTGAGCATCACGCGGATCGAAATGTCATAGATGATCCGCGCCATGGCCAGAGCCACGAAAACACCGACCCCCAGCGCCGTGACGGTCAAGACTGTCAGACGGTCGATATTTCCTTGCGAAATTTGATCCACCTGTACAGCGAGTACAAGCACGTCGGGCTCAGCGACCGTCGTCGCAAATCCCATGGCGAAGCCGACCAGAACAATGAGCGCCACCGAGCCTTTTCGGGGCAGCTCGCCGCCGACAAAGCGGCCCATGGGAACAATGCCGTAGTCAACTCCAAGAAAGAGCAGGAACATTCCCGCGATGATCAGCCCTGAGCCGATCAGAAACTGAAGAAAGACGGCCAACGGCGCTTGCACGAGCGTCAGCTGCAGGACACAGACGACGCCGACCAACGGCGCCACGGTTTGCAGCACCTCCACAAGGCGTCTCTTCAGTTCCGACCACATGAATCCTTGCCGCGCGTGTGTTCAGCCAAGTCGCAGAATTGCGGAGGAAGCACTTCAGAAGCGGTCAGACAGGTCTAGCTGGTTCTCGGCAACGAGCGCAAGCCTGAGCCGTTGACAAGCATCGCTGCTCCATGGATTAGCGCCTTCGCGGCTTTTTTCGATATCCAGCGACACGCAATACTATTTGTGGCTACGGCCGCCCCGGTTTGGAGAGAGGTATGGATGGGCTAATTCTGTTTGAACTCGTGCTCGCCATGCTGCTGGCGGCCGTTGCGCTCCATTATCTGGCCAACCGGCTGAGGGTGCCGCCAGCCGCAGTCCTCATCCTCGGCGGCGCGGTGTTAGCCTTCGTGCCTGGCCTGCCGCCCGTCACTCTCGAACCCGAATTGGTGCTGGTTCTGTTCCTGCCGCCGCTCTTGATGGATGGCGCGTGGGTCATCCCCCTGCGCCATTTGCGTCGCCATCTCGTCGGCATTCTCTCCCTGGCCGTCGGCGCTGTCATATTCACGACGGCTGTCGTCGCGCTCGTTACGCACATGCTGATGCCCGACTTACCTTGGGCAGCCTGCGCGGTGCTCGGCGCTATCGTATCGGCGCCGGACGCGATTTCAGCGCGCGCGGTGTTGCAGCGAGTGCAACTCCCGCCACGCCTGGCGATCCTGCTTGAGGGAGAAAGTCTGCTGAACGATGCCGCAGGGCTCGTGTTGTTCCGTTTCGCTGTAGCTGCGGCGGTGACGGGCGCCTTCAATGCCTTCGAGGCAGTTGGCAGCTTCCTGCTCATCGGCTTGGGGGGCGCTGCCGTAGGCGCTGTGATGGGAGCCCTTTGGGTCTACGTCGCGAAGCGGCTGCACGACGAGTACCTCGTCACCGCGTTCACTGCGCTCACGTGCTGGGGCACCTACCTCCTGGCGGAAAGGCTGCAAGTTTCCGGCGTTATCGCCACAGTCGTCACCGGGCTCGTTTGCGGCTGGTATCAGCATGCCGTGCTATCCGCTGCAATCCGTGTGCGCAGTCTCTCGTTCTGGCACGTGATGATTTTTTTGCTCGAGGCCAGCGTGTTCATCCTCATCGGCTTCGAGCTGCAAGAAGTCATAGAGAGAGCCGGCGGCCTCCACGTGGTGCTGCACCAGATGTTAGAGCCGACTCTCTGGATCCTCCTGGCACTGACGTTGGCACGGGTGGCGTGGGTCTTTCTCTCAGACGCCATCACTGAGCTTTGCCATCGACTCGGGCTGGCACGCATCCAGAGCCTTGGCTGGCGTGGTTCAGCAGTCCTGAGCTGGGCTGGAATGCGCGGCGTGGCAACTCTGGCTGTGGCCCTCAGCGTGCCTGACGACGTGCCGGGCCGCGACTTCATAGTCGTGGCTTCCTTCATAGTCATCCTTGTGACGGTGCTGCTCCAGGGCACCACGCTTGGCTTTGTTATTCGCCATCTGCGTCCGCCCGAGGCAGGCTCCCACGTCGCGCCACTAAACCTGGCGGATGCCCAAGCCGCGCTCGCAGAGGTACAGGCGAAACTTGTCGAGCAACGCTCTTCGGGACCAGAGGGAGTTTTCTTGGACTCCGACTTGCTCGAAGCCTACCGACACCGCTCAAACAGGATCAGGCTCTACTCGGAAGACCCTGAACAGCATCGCCAGCAGCTGCAAGCCCATCTCAGTCTCAAGCTGGAGGCGATCGCCGCGGCACGCTCTGAATTACTGCGACTGCACCGCTCCGGCCAGATCGACAATCACGTTCTTTACGAGCTGGAGCGCAATCTCGACCTGGAAGAGCTGGTGGTCCGGTCCGCAAGAAGATGACGTGTTTAACGGTTTTACCTGGTGCAGCAGATTGTCGGCGCGGTAGCCAAGCATACGCACCACGAGAAGGGAGCAACGAATTGGGACGCTCCCTGATATCTTTTCGCAATGACTGAATTTACAGCCCCCACTCGAACATCAATGGGAACTTCAACCGCATATAGATCAATGCGTTACCACAGCGAAAAGCATCAAATGCCATGAAAAATACCATGATTCGCTGACTGCGCCACGCCCCCCTCGCGGCGATGGCCCCCGCCGCACCCATCCTCTCTTCACAAACCAACCAGAAACTGGTCGAATACAATTCCGATGTGGGTCATGATACTGGGGTGCACGGGTGGGGACAACGCAAGGCAGCGTTCGGTGGGGCATTGAGCGCCGGCTCGAATTCATTGAGTTCCGGCTGTTCTGGGAAGGCCATGTCAACCGCGGCGACCTGATGGCCGCCTTCGGGATCTCGATCAACCAGGCATCCACCGACCTGAACCGCTACCTCGGCATGGCGCCGGGCAACATGGTCTACGACAAGAGCGCCCGCACCTACGTCCGGGGCGACTGCTTCGAGCCCCTGTTTCTGAGACCGGACCCGGCCAGCTACCTGTCCCAATTGCGGTCGATCTCCGACGGCATCGTCACGCAGGAGGAAACTTGGATCGGCCAGATGCCGGCCTTCGATACGGTTCGCAGCCCCGCTCGGGGCATCGACGCCGGCCACCTGCGCGCCGTGCTCCAGGCCATCCACAACAGGCAGGCCATCGAAGTCGAGTACCAGTCCCTTTCCAACCCTGCCCCACGCTGGCGCTGGATCGCGCCGCATGCCATCGCGTTCGACGGTTTCCGCTGGCATGCCCGGGCGTACTGCTTCACCGACGGCTGTTTCAAGGACTTCCTGCTGGCGCGCATCCTCGGCACCCGGGACAGCCGCCCCAGCGATATCGACGACAGCCAGGATGCCGACTGGCACACGCACGTCACGCTGAAGATCGGTCCGCACCCGGGCCTGTCCGACGCGCAGAAGAAGGTGGTGGCGCTCGACTATGGCATGCGCGACGGCAAGGCCAGCGTCACCGTCCGCAAGGCGCTGCTCTATTACACGCTCAAGCGTCTCGGGCTGGATACTGCCCCGTCCACCCGGAACCCGGCGGACCAGCAGATCGTGCTCCTGAACAAGGAGGTCCTTCGTGGCGTCGCCTGATAGCACCACCCTGACTCCGCATCAGGCCAAGTACTATGCTCACGAACTGATCCGGCGTCACACCGCCGACGGCATAGATCGCCTATCCCGGTCTCTATTCGACGCTAGCGTCGATCTGAACCCGCACCAGATCGAGGCAGCCCTTTTCGCGCTTCGAAACCCCCTGCAGGAAGGCGTCCTGCTGGCAGATGAGGTGGGTCTGGGCAAGACCATCGAAGCCGCCCTGGTCATCTGCCAGTACTGGGCCGAGCGCCGCCGACGATTGCTGGTCGTCTGTCCTGCCAGTCTGCGGAAACAATGGGCGCAGGAGCTGCACGACAAGTTCGCGGTTCCCACAGTCGTTCTGGACGCCGTTGCCCTGCGCAGGCAATCTGCCGGCAGCACCTTCGACACGTTGCAGTACCACGCCGGCAAGGCGGTCATCATCATGTCCTACCAGTTCGCCGCCCGGCTGGAGGCCGAACTGCGCGGCATCCCCTGGGACGTGGTGGTCATTGATGAAGCTCACAAGCTGCGCAACGCCCACCGTGCGAGCAACCGCACCGGCCAAGCGCTGCGGCGTGCGCTGCAGGGCCGCAAGAAGCTACTGCTCACAGCCACCCCGCTGCAGAACTCGCTGATGGAGCTGTATGGCCTTGCAACGCTCATCGACGAGCACCTGTTCGGCGACGAGACCGCCTTCCGCAAGCAGTTCATGAACAGCGCCGGCAGCCTAGACGAGCTGCGCGCCCGCATCGCCGGCTTTACCAAACGCACGCTGCGGCGCGACGTGCTGGAGTACATCAAGTACACGGAACGCAAGGCACTCACCCAGCCGTTCAACCCCACCGACGAGGAGCAGGCGCTGTACGAGCGCATTTCGGCCTTTCTCCAGAAGGACAACTCTTACGCGTTGCCCCGGCGACAGCGCCATTTCACCGCGCTCATCTTGCGCAAACTGTTGGCCTCCAGCCCTCACGCCGTTGCCGCCACCTTGGCCACCATCCGGGATCGGTTGCAAAGCATGCTTGCAGGCAGCTTTGCCGATAACGACGGCAGGCAGCTGCTGGAACAGCTTATCGTCGAGGAAGACCTGGAACAGGACTACCTGGAAGAGGAAGCGAACGAGACCGACGAAGAAGTGGAACGATCCGCGCCAGCCGGCTCCGATCGAGATGCGCCTGATTCTGAGCCAGACCCCGCCGCCGTCCGCGCCGCCATCACCGCGGAAATCGCCGAGCTGACATCCTTCATCGACGCTGCCCGCGCCCTGCAGACGGACACCAAGGCGCAGGCCCTGCTGAAAGCGCTGACCCTGGGCTTTGGCAAGATGGCCGAGCTTGGCGCGCCGCGCAAAGCCATCATCTTCACGGAGTCCAAGCGCACGCAGGAATATCTGTATCGCTTCCTGTCCGCCAATGGCTATGCCGGCAAGCTGGTGCTGTTCAGCGGCACCAACAGCCACGAAGACGCCACCGCCATCTACCGGCGCTGGCTGGAAGAGCATAAAGGCACCGACCGCGTCACCGGCTCGCCGCAGGTGGACCGCCGCACCGCGCTCATCGACCACTTCCGCAAGGATGACGGCACCGGCGCCGACATCATGATCGCGACCGAGGCGGCTGCCGAAGGCGTCAACCTGCAGTTCTGCGCCCTCATCATCAACTATGACCTGCCGTGGAACCCGCAGCGCGTCGAGCAGCGCATTGGCCGCTGCCACCGCTACGGGCAACGCTTCGATGTGGTCGTCATCAACTTCCTCAACACGCGCAACCAGGCCGACCAGCGCGTGCTGGAGCTGCTCACGGAGAAGTTCAACCTGTTTTCCGGTGTATTCGGCGCCAGTGACGAAGTGCTCGGCCGCATTGAAAGCGGGATCGACTTCGAAAAGCGCATCCTGCAGATCTATGACACCTGCCGCCAGCCTGAAGAAATCGAAGCCGCCTTCAATGCCTTGCAGGCCGAGCTGGAAGAGGTCATTGCCAACCGCATCAGGGACACCCAAGCCCAACTGCTCGAAAACTTCGACGAAGACGTGCATGATCGCCTCAAGCTACGCCTCCAGGATGCGGAAGCTCGGCTTGACAAGCTCGGGCGCTGGTTCTGGTGCGTCACACGCTTTGCCTTGGACGGTCGCGCCCGCTTTGATGACCGCTCCTACGCCTTCTCCCTCACCAGACCACCGCAGGGCGTTGCCCCGGGACGTTACCAGCTCCTTCGCGGCGCGGAGCAGCCGGACATGCTGGCCCATGCCTACCGACTCAGTCACCCACTGGGAGAGTGGTGCATCGACGCCTGCCTGAACACCCCTACCCCTGTCGCCGCGTTGAAGCTGGACTACAGCAAGCACGGCGCCCGCGTCTCTGTCGTCGAACAGCTTCGCGGAAAGTCTGGTTGGCTGACTTTGGTACGGCTGGAGGTCACCGCAGCAGAGACTACCGAAGCCCTGCTCTTCTCGGGCATTACAGATGATGGCCAGGTGCTGGACCAGGAAACCTGCGAAAAACTGATGGCCTTGCCTGCCGCAGGGAAACCGGAACCCATAAACGATCCTGTACCTCAGGCGCTTCTGTCCAACAGCCAGCAGGCGGTGGCGGCGACCATCTCAGGCGTCCTTGAGGCCAACCGGCGCCTATTCAATGAAGAACGAGAAAAGCTCGAACGCTGGGCCGACGACAAACTGATGGCCGCCGAAGAAGCCCTGAAAAACACCAAGGCGCGCATTGCGCAGCTCAAGCGCGATGCCCGCAAGGCCACCACGCTGCAGGAGCAGGAAAGCATCCAGCGCGAAATTTCCGAATTGGAGCGAAAGCAGCGCCGCCAGAGGCAGGAAATCTTTGATGTGGAAGACGAAATCATCGCCAAGCGGGACGAGCTGATCGAGTCGTTGCAGAAGCGCATGCAAGAAAGAACGACCCACGAAACCCTGTTCAGCGCGCGCTGGCAGGTGATCTAAACGAAATCAAAATTCTGAGAATCGATGCAAGCCATGACCCACAAGCAGAACCCGAAATTCCAGGACCTCGTCGCCAAGCTGCGCGAGATTTTCCAGATCAACCGGCCGGAACTCGACTTCGGCATCTACCGCATCATCAATGCCCGCGCCAGTGAGATCAATGACTATCTGGAAAATCGGCTGCCGGAGAAGGTACAACAGGCACTCACCAGCGGCACTGAAGCCCAGCGCGAACAACTGGCTCGCGAACTAAAGGAAAAGGAAGCCCAGTATCAGGCCGACGGCATTGATCCTGGCACCGTACCTAAGGTGCAGGAATTGCGCCAGAAACTGGCCCAATACAGTACCGGCGCCAGCGAGCACGAAAACGCCGTGTTTTCGCACCTGCTTGCCTTCTTCTCGCGCTACTACAAGGATGGCGACTTCATCAGCCAGCGCCGCTACAAGGGCGACACCTACGCCATACCCTATGGCGGCGAAGAGGTCATCCTCCACTGGGCCAACAAAGACCAGTACTACACCAAGAGCGGCGAGAACTTCAGCAATTACAGCTTCAAGCTGGAAGACGGCCGCACGGTGCATTTCCGCCTGGTAGCCGCCGACACCGCCAAGGACAACCGCAAGGACAACGACAAGGAACGGCGTTTCGTCCTTGCTGAGCACAAGGTCGTCACCCGCATCGACGACCAGGGTGAGGAGTACGAAGAAGAAATCCTACCTGTCGAAGAGGTTACTACTTCTGATGGCAGCAAGGAACTCATCATCCGCTTCGAATACGCTGCCCAGCCCAAGGGCACGAAGCAGGAGGCGCTGGTCACCAAGGCCGTTGAAGCCATTCTGGACGATGCGGCGGTCAAGGCTCGCTGGTTGGCCTTAGGTAATCGCGCGCCCACCGAAAAGAACCCACAGCGCACCCTGCTGGAAAAGCACCTGACCACGTATACCACCAAGAATACTGCAGACTACTTCATTCACAAGGACCTAGGCGGATTCCTGCGGCGTGAGTTGGACTTCTACATCAAGAACGAAGTCATGCGCCTGGACGATGTGCAGAGCGCGGGTGCCTTCGCGGACATCGAGAAGAACCTGCGCATGATCCAGTGCCTGCGCAGCATTGCACTGGACCTGATCACCTTCCTGGCGCAGCTGGAGGACTTCCAGAAAAAGCTGTGGCTGAAAAAGAAATTCGTGGTGTCCAGCCACTACTGCATCACACTCGATCGGGTACCGGAAGAGCTGTGGCCGGACGTGGTAGCGAACGAGAAGCAATGGGCGCAGTGGAAACAGCTCGGCGTTTGGAATGGTGATGCGCCAGGGACGTTAGAGGATTTAAGGACCGCTCCCTATCGGATGGTAGATACGAGCCTGTTTGCCGCGGATTTTAAAGCCAAGCTACTGCAACAAGCGTCGTCTATTGATGATGGACTTAGCGGTCTATTAATTCATAGTGAAAATTTTCAAGCACTAAAACTCCTTCGTGAGAAGTACAGGCAACAGATCAAGTACATCTACATCGATCCTCCATACAACACGAACTCCACGCCAATCCTATATAAGAACGAGTACAAGCACTCGTCGTGGATGAGCTTGATGCACGATCGCCTGCTATCGGGCTTGAACCTACTCAAGTTCGATGGGGTGATGACTGTTGCGATCGATGACTCTGAAATGGTTAATCTATCGAAGGTCTTGGAGATCGCGGCGCCTGAGCACACGATTTCTAGACTCACTGTGGTGCATAACCCGAAAGGGTCAATAACAAGGAACTTCAATCGCGTCCACGAATATGCACTCTTTCTAACGCGCGAAGGGTTGTCAAGTATCGCCAGAACACTGGAAGAGAACGATACCCCGCGCAAGTTGCGCCGTTGGGGAGAGAATTCTCGCCGGATTGACCGCCGGCTGTCGTTCTATCCAATCTATGTAAAGGATGGTCAGGTTGTCGACATTGGCACGGTGCCAGATGATGACTTCCATCCCACAGGGAAGAATGTCCACTTGCCTAATGGACTCATTGAAGTCTGGCCGATTGATCAAGATGGTGTTGAACGGCGCTGGAACTTCGGGCTCGACTCAATACGAGAGAACCTTGACCGCATTGCTGCACTCAAGGTGGATGATGAATGGGACCTCTTCGTTACTCATGAGCAGACTGTGCCAAAGACGGTCTGGAGTGGCGGCGAGCTCGACGCAGGAAAGTACGGGAATAGCCTTCTGATCGACATGTTCGGTGAGAAGCGCTTTGATTTTCCGAAGTCAATCAACCTGGTAAAGAAATGCATTTCCTTGGTGACTAAAGCTGAGGACGATGAATTGGTTCTCGACTATTTCGGAGGTAGTGGTACCACGGCCCATGCTGTCATTGAATTGCGACGCGAGGCTCAGGCCGCTGGCTTGAATCCAAAGCTCAGATTCATCCTTGTAGAGCAAGGGGAGTATTTTGAGACCGTGACCAAGCCTCGAGTGATTAAGGCGGTCTATTCGGCTCAGTGGAGGGAAGGCAAGCCAATCACTCCAGAAACAGGCAGCTCGCACTGCTTTAAGATCCTCAAGCTAGAAAGCTACGAAGACACGTTAAACAACTTGCAACTGCGCCGTACCGCGGCACAAGGCGATCTACTGGGTGAGCTGCCGCAGCAGGCTAAGGATGATTACCTGCTCAAGTACATGCTGGACGTGGAAAGCCGTGGTTCGCTGCTGTCCGTGGAGGATTTCAGGAAACCCTTCGACTACACGCTCAATGTGGCTGTGGATTCCGCAGGCGCGTTTGAGCCGCGCAAGGTCGATCTCATTGAAACCTTCAACTACCTGATCGGCCTGCGCGTGAAACACATCGACGCCCAGCCGCAGCGCGGCTTCGTCACTGTGACTGGCACCCTGCCCAGTGGCGAGAGCTGCCTGGTGATCTGGCGAGATTGCGACATGCTGGATTACGACGGCATCAGCAAGCTCTGCGACAGGCTGGCCATCAACCCGAAGGACAACGAGTTCGATGTGGTGTACATCAACGGCGACCACAACATCCCGACGGTGCTCACGCAGACGGCAGAGGAAGGCGGCGCCACCCGCGTGCTCAAGCTGCGCCAGATCGAGCCGGAGTTTCTCGAGCGCATGTTTTCGGTGGAGGATCTCTGATGGCACGTGCAGCCAAGCCGAAACCGAAAAAGCGCAGCTTCCATCAGGAGCTGGTGCTCAATCGCTGGGTGCTGGGGTTCTTTCAGGGCGGCACGTTGGCGGCGCTCAAGCAGCGCCTGGGCGATGACCGCTTTGAGGGCATCGACGAGGATGGACAGACGCGCTTCTTCCACGAGCTGACGCGGGGTCTGTTCGATCCCAACAGGGTGCCGGAAGCGGACCTGCGGCGCTACGACCTGAACATCGTCGCCCACTGGCGGGCCATCACCGCCCAGCGCAACAAGCTGGAGGGCCACGAACTGCAGATGAAGTACTTCCAGTACCTCTCGCTGCTGTTCACCGAGCTGTATCTGGACTGGTACTTCAACCGCCGACAGGAGCTGTTGGACGGCCTGAACGAGGAGATGGCGCGCTACCGCGCGGAACCCGGCGCGGAACCGTTCCGGGATTTCGAAGCGGACGATCTGAACAAGATCGCCTTCTGGAACGCCACGGGCAGCGGCAAGACCTTGCTGCTGCACGTCAACATCCGCCAGTACCTGCATTACTTTCAGGCCGGACACGGTGACCACTACCCCGACAAGATCATCCTGCTGACACCCAACGAGGGGCTGTCGCGCCAGCACCTGGAAGAGCTGCATCTGTCGGGTTTTGGATTTGCACAACTCTTCAACAAGACACAGTCGCCGCCACCCGGCACCATCGAGATCATCGACATCAACAAGCTGGGCGACGAGATGGGCGACAAGACAGTCGCCGTGGAAGCCTTCGAGGGCAACAACCTCGTGCTGGTGGACGAAGGCCACCGCGGCACGGGCAAGGATGCGGAGGCCTGGATGCGCCGCCGCAATGCCCTGACGCAGGGCGGCTTTTCGTTCGAGTATTCGGCCACGTTCGGGCAGGTAGCAGCCAAGGGACTGATCGTGGCGGCGGCTGAAGAGGAAATCCAGAAAAAGCGCGCCAAGATGCTGTTCGGCACCACCAGCCTGCGCAAGCTGGATGAGGAGCAAAAGGCGCAGCTTGCGCTTTCGGCAGAGGACAAACGCCGGGCACGCACTGCTGCCACCCGCGAGATCTACGCCAAATGCATCTTGTTCGACTATTCGTACAAGTTCTTCTACGAGGATGGCTACGGCAAGGAATCGCTGATCCTCAATATGGACGGCAAGGCCTACGAGCAGGCGGACAACGCACGCAAATACTTCACCGCCTGTCTGCTGGCCTACTATCAGCAGCTGTGGCTCTGGCACACGCATCGCGAAAAGATTGCCGATTTCAATATCGAGAAGCCGCTGTGGGTGTTTGTAGGCAACACGGTGTCGGGAGAAGAATCGGACATTCTGGAAGTGGTCAACTTCCTGGCCTGGTTCCTGAACAACGACGCGCAGGTCAAGATCTGGCTGGCTGACTTGGTTGCCGACAAGGCACAGATACTGGATCCCAAGGGGAACAACATTTTCAGCAAGCGGTTCACGCCCCTGATGGACTTTGCCGACCGGGTCGATGATCTGTACGCGGACATTCTGCAGAAGGTCTTCAATGCCCCTACCCGCCAGCGCCTGAAGCTGGTCAACATCAGGAACAGCAAGGGAGAGCTGGCCCTACGCGTGGGCAATGCCGAGCCTTTCGGCCTGATCAACATCGGCGACGATGCGGGTTTCTTCAGCATGGCCGAGGAGGCCGAGGCTTTTGATAACGAACGCGACGATTTCGGTGGTGCACTGTTCGGCACGCTAAATGACAAGGACAGCCGCCTCAACGTGCTAATCGGTTCGCGCAAGTTCACGGAGGGCTGGAGTAGCTGGCGCGTGTCCACCATGGGCCTCTTGAACATGGGCCAAGGTGAAGGTTCGCAAATCATCCAGCTGTTCGGTCGCGGGGTGCGCTTGAAGGGCAAGGACTTCTCTCTCAAGCGCACCTTGCCGCAGGACAGACCCAAGGGCGTGCACCTGGACAAGCTGGAGACACTCAACATCTTCGGCGTTCGTGCCAATTACATGGCCACGTTCAAAGACTACTTGCGCGAAGAGGGCATCACACCGAGTGATGAGGTACTGGAGCTGGATTTTCCGACCAAGGCCAACTTGCCAGCCCAGAAACTGAAAACCTTGACGCTGAAAGACGGCTACAAGGACAACCAGAAGCTGGGATTCAAACGCGTCGTATTCCCCACGCTGTACGAAGTTCCCGCTCAATTCATCGACAAGGACACAGGCAAACCCAAGATCAAGCTGCCACATGTGGTGCTTGATCTGTATCCACGCGTCGAGGCACTATCCGGCAAGGTTCAGGGGACCGTGTCTGCGACGGATGCCCGCCACAAGGGCAAATTGAATCAAGCCCTGTTTTCGTTCTTTGACTGGGACCGCATTTATCTGACCCTGCAGGAATACAAGCTGCAGCGCAGCTGGAGCAATCTGCGCCTGGACAGAAAAAAGCTGATGGACTTCTGCACCAGCCACCAGGACTGGTACACGCTGTTCATTCCGGCGTCTGAACTGAACGTTACGAGCTTTGCCGACATCCGAAAGCAGGAAGACATCCTGCTACGACTGCTCACCGACTACACCGACCGTTTCTACAAGGCATTGAAGGCAGCGTATGAAAGCCAGTTCTACGACATAACCACTGTTGATGAGAATCACGGCTCAATGCTCAAGCTGTATCAGTTCGAGATTGAAGACAGTGATGACGGTCGGGAGTATCTGGAAAGGTTGGAGGAGCTGAAAGCCTTGGTTGCTCAGGGCAAGATAGGTGAGGCCAGCACGTGGAACGCACCGCATATGGTGGCAATCAGCTTCGATCGCCATCTGTACTATCCTTTGCTGGCATTGGAGGACAAGGACGCTGTTCCACTGAAACTTCGGCCTCTGGCTTTTGACGCTCCGAGCGAATGGCAGTTTGTCCGTGACCTGGAGGCGTTCTATCACTCCGATGCAGGCCGGGAAGCGATAGGCCCGCGCAGTCTGTATCTGCTCCGCAATGCGGACCGCCAGGAAAAGGGACTGGGCTTTGCACTTGCAGGCAACTTCTACCCCGACTTCTTGCTATGGCTGGTGGACGATGCCACGGGTCAGCAATGGCTAACCTTTGTTGATCCCAAGGGTCTACGCCATCTCGACCTTTCACATCCCAAGCTCAGGCTGTACAAGGAAGTGAAAACGCTGGAAAAGACGCTGGCCACGAAAGCCAACGCCGGCGATCCCCCTTTGATCCTGAATGCTTTCGTCCTGTCCCCGACGAAGTTCAACGACCTTATCAATGTGGGAGACCCTGCCCGCAAAGCCGAGCTTGAGAGCCACCACGTACTGTTCATGGAAGATGATGGCGCGAACACGTACATCAAGAAAATGTTCGCGGTACTGAGGTAAGACCCGCCTCCGGCCTACGGCCTGGATGGTACTACTTCAACCGGTCACAAACTCTGGCCCGTTGCACCGGGCCGGAGTTCCTCCAAGAAGCGGTGGCCAACCGCCGCCCTGTTGAAGCCTGCCTGGCCGTGGTTGGGGCCCCTCTCATTTTCCGCGAACCGCTCGCCCCATGATGCGATGCATCTCGGCCTGATGCGCCCACAGGTCCTTCATCAACGCCTCCACGTCCACAGGGCTAGCCCCCTGCCCCCGCTTCTCGGCGAGCCAAAGCTTCAGTAGCCCGGCAACCCGCCCCAGGTCGCCGTTGACCCGCCCCAGGTCGGCCACGGCCTTCAGGTCAAGGACAGAGCGGACCGGGTGGTTCAGCCCTGCCGCCCGCATGTAGGCCGAAAGGGACAAGCCGGCCTGCTCGGCGCGGGCGGCAATTTCTGCCCGCTCATCCGGCGTCACCCACACCTCAATCCTGCTTCCTCGTGGTCGGGTTCCTCGCCCATGCTTGGTGTCGTCTGTCATGACCGTCTGTCCTTTGTCGCGGCAGCGACGGTGCGCCTCGCAGAGCACGATGCCGTCGAGCCGCAGGCGAGTAAGGGGCAGTGTTGGGCCGATGCGCGCTTGCGCGTACCGGTACAACACATATCTTGCCGTCAAAGCTCACTGCGAACTTATGCGATCTTTCGCGATCGACGCGCGAATCGGCGATCAATCGCACGTCTTCGCACATCATCGCGTTTCGTCGCGTACGTTCGCGCTTCGTCGCATTGAATCGCACATATTCGCGCAACATGGCCTGCACGCGGTCGCGATGGGCACCAAAAGGAAAGGGGCCGGCCGTTCGGCACGTAAGCTTCCCCGTCAAGCAGGCATTTCAAAAGTAGAACTTCCGGCGACGCGTTGGCGGTACTCGGCCGGGGTCAGATCGCCGAGCGAATCGTGGGGACGCTCCTCGTTGTACTCGAGCATCCACCAGTACGCGGCCTCGCGCACGTCGTCGAGGCGGGTGAACAGGTGCTGGTACATGAGGCCGATCTCTTCCGGCGTCAGGGCGCGGTCGCGCGGCGCGAACTTCGCGATGCTGGCCGGGCGGACCAGCTCGGCGGGATTCTCGACCTTCTGCCCACGCTCGATGGCCCACCGATAGACCTGGTACACGATCTCGCGCGCATGGACGGCGGTGGCCGGCGCGCCCCGCTCGACGATGGCGTCGGTCAGGGCCCGCAGGTCTTCGTGGGTGATCTCGGTCAGCTTGAGGTTGCCGAACCTGGCCTTCAGGTCCCGCTCATAAACCGAGCGCCGCATGTCGCGGGTGGACTCGGCCATCTGGTAGCTGCGAAGCCACTTTTCCGCCCAGGCACCAAACGTCTCGGCGTCGCGCACCCGGGCCTTCTCCCTGGCTTTCTCCCGGGCCGGAGACTTCCCCGCAGCGATCATCTTCTTGGCTTCGGCCAGGCGTTCCCGGGCCTCGGCCAGCGTGATCCCGCCCGGCCCGTATCGGCCGAAGGTGATGGTCTCCTGGCGCCCGTTGAGGGCGTAGTTGTAGCGGAACGAAATGGTCCCTGAGGGGGTGACGGCCACATACAGGCCGTCCCTGTCCGCCACCTTGTACAGCTTGCCCGTCGGCTTGAGGTTCCGCAGCTTGGTATCGGTCAACATGGCACACACGCTCCCTTGCAACACCATGCGTCGTGCGCCCTGCTTGAACCAAAGAGACCCCCTTACAAGTCAACAGCTTACGGGGACGTACCCATGGCATGGCCATCGTGACGCACACGCTTCACTGGCCACCAATACCATACCTGGACAGCCCCACGCGGAACGGAAAAAATTCGTTTTACACCAACTACTTACACGATTCCGATACCATGCCCACCCGGGAACGAGGTGCATGGCATCGGCGGCGAGGTATGGCACAGGGCCGGTTTCGTGCCATCGACTATGCCATGAAAAATTCGTGCTTGGCCATACCCCAGGCTGCCAGCCCGTGCCAGGTGGAAAACACAAAAAGGCCCGCAGTGACGCGGGCTTAGGTGTGTTTGGTGCCTGATCCTGCCGGCGGCTGCCGGACGTGGAATCATTCCCACTCGATCGTGCCCGGCGGCTTGGAAGTAATGTCGTAAACAACCCGGTTGATGCCGCGGACCTCGTTGATGATGCGGGTGGCCGTGCGTCCCAAAAAATCGTGTGGGAACGGGAAATAGTCGG